>JAEEGK010018478.1_pt1 | contig 15079 bp, 9 predicted proteins | sample 8958771 | NCBI WGS metagenome assembly JAEEGK01 (sample SAMN16246547, study PRJNA631951) | gut metagenome | biome: gut microbiome; feature: rumen; material: SC-attached | host: Bos | place: Iran: Karaj | collected 2018-10 | reverse complement strand
AAATTTTAAAGATTTTAGAACATAGCAACATGTTCTGAGAACATAAAAAGAATCATACCAAAACCAACAAAGTCCTTGAGCTTGACAAAGAGCCTTCAACAACGTCAAAACAAGAACCTTAAATATCCTTCATACAACGTACAGGCAAGTAATCCGCTGGATCCGTCGATTTAAATGTTACGTCATATTGGTCCAAATGCCAATGATAAACCGTGCCGTCCGCTGAATCTGCCGTCCAGAATCGAGAGCCAACATGCTTATAGGAACACCCTAAAACTGCGTGCGTACAAACGCCTTCTACAAATTCTGTCGAGAACGCCGAAAAGCCATAAATATCTTGAGCATCTATTCCATCTTTCGATAGTAGCGGAGCCGCACCAGAGCCTCCACCAATTGCATTAAGCAATTTCTTTACATCGTTCCTGCTAGGAACTCTCCAACCATCAGGACACGCTTTTTGAAGTTCGTCCCAATTATAACGCCAACCAATATCATAACGGCGAATACCCATATTAGGCGTCAATCCCAAATAGGTCATACTGCGCACTTGACCATTGATCAAGGAATCTCCGACGGCATACTCCATATTTTTCGCCATCCAAAGCTGGTTTCCAAATCGCAAAGTCTTATACACTTTTCCATCGCGTTCATCTACAACGGAATCTACAGCGACTTCGCTCGGCGAGAGCATTTTTCTTTCATAAGGCCCGCCCTCTACACAACGTATAAAGCCGCTCGGCGCAGCAATAGTGCCCATAGAAACATATAAAGAATTTTTATCCCACCAAGCATGCATTATGTAATACGAATACCAGGGCGTAGAAAAATCAATTCTATCACTTTCAACTTTTGTTGATGTCAAATAGGCGATTGATTCATCCAAACTAGATTCATCCAAACTATAGAGACGCAAATTCCATTCATTTTCAGACAAAAGTTGCTCATAATCATTCTCAGACGTTATTTCAATCAAACGTGCAAAATCTTCACGCGTCGGAAGCCGCCACCCATCTGGGCAACCCGTACGTAAGGCATACACATACATGCCATTTCCGCTCCTCGTATAAACCGTCCATTCTCCATCATTAGAATCAGGAGCTCCTTTAATGGTAGGATATAATTCACTCGCGTAAAAAAGCCCATAAGATTTATCATCATGGAAAAGCGTTCCTTCACCATCACCACTGTAAGCCAAATTTTCTGCCATCCAATTCAAGCCAGCAATTTTAATTGTGCGGTACTTATGTCCATCTCTCGGATCTACCATGAATCCGCAAGAATCGCAACCAGCTAAATTAGTCATCCACCAACCAGATTCACTACAAGTAAATTCCATACCGTAATAAGCACTTGAAGTTGCGGAATTTTTCTTGACCGCACCCAAATTAGATGCATTGCACTTTCCAAACCCATAAACGCGTTCCCAGAAAGACGTCACGTAAGGTTCAAATGAAACTATTTTATTTGCAATCTTCCAGTTTTCAATATTTTTACGAATTTTCGGGAGAGACTTATCAAAGTCCATTTCACAGGCAACATCTGCAATTCGAACCATTAGCAGCGAATCATTCCACACGCCATCTTCAGCAAGGTCTTCACCTAACTTGGCTAAATTTTCCACAAATTCCGCTTCGTTCCCTTCGCCAAGCAGTAAAACATTAATTGCCAAAAGCGCGGCATCACCTTCACTATCGCCAAAAATGTCTAGAACTTCCGTTTTTCCATAGGTTTCTTCGTTCAAGGATTCTCCATAGAACGCCGATAAAATTTCACGGTCAGCCACACGTTTCGCTTCTGCAATAGACATACCTTCCCGTTCCAACAACGTTTGGACTCTTTGATATTCCAAATGCGTCAGCAAATTGACATTCACCTGCTTTTGCTCACCAACATCAGCAATCGCCTTCATGAAAACAGGCCCTTGCGAATTTTTTCCCGTAACTTCATTACGGAAATAACCGTTGACTTCGAGCAACACATACGGCGATTTCAAATTCACATTTTCAACCACAAACTCGCCATTATCGTTCACCACCTTGCCCTTGAAACTTTTCCCCGTCTGCAATAGTGTCACGCTATCCAGCTCCTGAATAACAACCGAAGCACCCGCCAAGACAGGTCCCTTCTGCGACAGGCCGCTAATGTTACCGCTACTTTCTCCGAGAGCTTGATTCTCCACAGATGATACATCCGAAGAGCAGCTAGCCAACAACATCATAAACGTCAATAAAATTAGACACTTCATATCATCCTCCTATTTTTTTACGCAACGAACAGATGCCTTTATCGGATAAATGTCAGCATATTCTGCAGACTCCACCCGGACTCCAGTAGAATCTATTTTCAGCAAAGTTCTATCGGAAATCCAAAACCAAGCTTTTTCATTAATACCATCCACACGATGCGTTGAGGTTATCCATTGTGAAGAACCCGCATACAAAGCTCCAAAGCCGTCCATTGCACGAAGCCCCTGTATGGCTTCCACACCAGAACTTCTATAGGATTGCAACAAATCCTCCACATCTGCGGGGTCCGGCAAACCATACCCTATTGGACAAACATCGGAAGCCTTTTCAAATGGGCACAACACACCATAGACATCGCAATTTAATTTTTTACCATCATAACACTCGCAGCCAAAATAATCACCAACTACCGATGTCTGCCTTGCATTTTCAGCCATCCAGAACTGATTTCCTATTTTGATAACTTTATACATGTCATCTTTAGTTTGCGGCAGCGGAATTTCTTCATAGACATTGTTCCGAAGTTCCCTCTTACGGGCCCAGCTCCAATGACCATCGGGATTACATGTAAATTCAATGCCATAATATTTGCTCAAAGCATCTTCATTTCGTTTAACTTCATAAACATTATTATCGCTACACGCACCAAGGCCATATTTATGAAGCCAAAATCTATTTATAAATATTTCAAAATTCGGAACAGAATCCACGACATTCCACGATTCTACATTTTTACGAATACGTTCTAGCAAATTGATTCCCACACCAATTTTTTCAAATTCGTTTTCAACTTGGTACGCCCAATCTGCAATTTCCGTTTTTTCAGGACTTTCCCAAGCACCGCTATCCGCAAACGCGGCCGCAACATGGGAAATCCTTTCCGAAAGATCCGCTTCCGAGCCATTACCTTGCATCAGCACGCTTACAGCAAGTAAAAACGCGCCGCCGTCACCCGTAAACAAATCCAGGTCTTCACTATTTCCCATATCATTCAAAACGCCAAAAGAGTTCAGCACTTCTCTTTCCGCCTGTTTTTTGGCATCAGCGAAAGTTTTCCCTTCATTTTGAACCAATTTCAAAATACGGTACGCCGTCAAATGAGTCATCAAGTTTACGTTCACATGGTTACGGTCCGACAAGTCCGTCAACGCATTCAACGCAATTACGCCTTTTGAACGCTCTCCAGAAATTTCATTGCGGTAATAGCCATTAACCTCAAGCAATGCATACTGCGAAGCAAGACTTACTCCTTTGACAACAAAGTCACCCTGATTGCTCTTGATGCTCGCCCTGAAACTTTTTCCGGTCTGCACCAATGTTTGGCCGTCAAGTTCCTGCACCGTCACAGAAGAACCCATCAAGAACGGTCCCTTCTGCGATACGCCAGCCACATCTAAATCCTTCACGGCAACAACGCCTGCATCGCCCGAAGCACCGCCCGCGACGTTATCGCTTGAGCAGCCCACTGCGAAAAGCGACATCGCAACAAGTGAAAATGCGGCAAAAAGACTATTCCATTTCATACATGTTCCTTTTTCGCTCAATTTTAATTTCAACTGATCCCGGAACAAGTCCGGGATGACATCAAAACAATTTCTCATTTTCTCGTACCCCTATTCTAAACAGTTTTATTCTTTCTGAGGTGTTCGCTCATCGGGAACAGTTGCACGTTCAAGCGATACACGCAATCCGTTTCATCTTCTTCCGTCGCAATCGCCACCACGCGACGGTAATAATCTTCAGTCTCTTTCTTGATGCGTTCGTACGAGCGGCGCGTAAGTCCAAGCGTATAACCCGACATCATGCGTTCCGATAGTGGCAGGTCAAGCGACTGGATGGCGAATTCCCCCATCTGGCGTTGCAAATCGCGAGCCGCCAAAGGCACCGCCTCCACCGGCGCCATTTTAATGGCCTTGTCCGTCTGCTGATAGTTACCGTTACCATCCTTCTTCAAGAGTTTCGCTTTTACCAAAAAATCAAGCGTCTCGGAAACCTCTGCCGCCGAAATCTTTTGTTTGCAAGCACGCGCCATTTCAAGCGGCTTTGCACCAGGCATGTGCGGCGCCAATTCACGGATAACGGAGTTTTTCCACGATTTAAAGTAATTGAACTCTTCGTCTCCGAGAACACGCATCTTGTGGGCCTGCGCCAACGCACAACGCTCTTCAAACGCGGCACGCTTTGCCGAATCATTCTTGGCATGCGCATACGACACCATCAGAACAAAATAAGCCTGTTCGAAACCGACAAGGTCCATGGCGTTCGCCACCGAGCCCGCCGACCCGACACTCAAATTTTTCTTGCCCTCGCAGACGTACTTCAAGTAAACATCCGACGAGAAGCCCGCCTTTTGCGCAAACATATGCCAAGAAAACGCCGAAGTGCGTTTGCGTTCGTCGTAGTAATCCTGAATGTACTTGCGGTAATCCGTATATTCAACGATTTCCTTCATGAGTACAAATATAGTCTCTTTAAATACAATTAGAACATGAAATTTGCGTTTTTAATTAAATTTTACCACTTTTTTTATTTTTAGCAAAATTTCAACATTTTAGAACATGGCAGTATGTTCTGAGAACATGAAAAAAGCCCGCTCACGCGGGCTCCTCTGGCGACGTCATGACGACGTAGTTATCTGACTTTAATCCTTCACACAGCGGACACTATAACCGAACCCTTTTTCATCTTTACGCCATGGAACATTTATATAATTTTGATAAACAAAAGCATAGTAAATTGTGCCATCATCAGCTTCCGTAGAACTCCAATAACAGGCCAACCACCCTTCATCATCGTAATCACCTTCCAGTTCTCTAAAACCAGCAGGATACACCGTAAACTCTTCACGACCTCGACCGTTTCCATTATTGACCCATCCAGTGGTAGATTTATAATTTTTCCCAAAATCTATAGCACCGCCTAAATTTTTGAATAAAGTATCATATTCATCATAACTTGGCAAATGGAATCCACTTGGACAGGCGCTCTTTGCGGCATCCCATGTGTAAAGTCGGCCATACTTGCTGCATTTAGTCGAATCATCTTCGTAACAATAGCTACCTTGCATCTCATAATTCATGTTATCTTTAATCCAAACCTGATCACCCACAACAACTGTTGAATAAGATTTTCCGTCACGCTCATCAACCAAGACCCCATATTTTGTAGATGTTGAGGAACTAGATATTTTTACCATAGATGACGATGATACGACATTGCTGCTGCTGGATTTTGCGGAAGAACTCGATAACGATTCTGCATCATCCTTAACGCAACGGATGGTCAGCTTTTCTTTTTTATCGCCATAGTACATGTATGCTTTTGTATAAATGTTATTGATATTCATATATCGAGCATACCTCGCATCATCTTCGTTAGAACTCCAATAATAAGAGTTCGAGCCGACACCATAATCTTCCCCGGTAGTCGCTATTTTACCTGTAGGCAACGATGAAAAACCGAAATCGTCAACACCGTTATCATCTACTGTTCCGGCATTATTCCATCCAGTCAACGCCTTGAGATGCTTGCCCGCAATTTCGCTATTGCCTAAAGCGACAATCAAGTGACCCAATTCATCTTTCGACGGCAAATGCCAACCGTCAGGACAAATTCCCCGCACTCGGCGATTAACGCCGCATGTTTTACCACTACCGCAATTTATCGGATTCTTAGAATCATTTGCAAGCGCAATCGAATCTATAGCGGCAGCCCAAGAGTAATAGCGGCCACTCACTTCACAATATTTCGCACTATCGCGATAGCACACATTACGACCTTTCAAGATTGGAGTCTTGACGCTATCCGCATAATTGAGGTTTTCCGCCATCCAGACTTGAGAATAGTTTTTGCCTTTTGGTGCAATCTTCACGACTTTATACACCCGCTTGTCACGCAGGTCAATCATCGTATCATACTTGATTTCTGGATTCAAGCGAGCAGACTGCGGCACTTCCCAACTCCACCCCTTAGGCTGAGCCGAACTGTTAGAAGATTTAGAGCTGCCACTCATTTTTCTGCATTCTGCACTGGAAACTTTTTTCGAGCTGGACGAGCTCTCATTGACACCACCCGTTACACCTCCAATTTCAAGTTCGCCACATGCCCAAAACAGAGACGCAAGCGAAACAACGGCAAAAAGTTTATTCACGTTCATATATTTATCCTTTTTTTGAAATTTCTTTCCATAGCCAACGACAAAACCTGCCATTCGCCAAATTAATTTCGTAGTTTATTCAAACTATTCTGATATGCGCTACATGCGCCACATCAATCTTTTATGCAACGGACGGAGACTGCCATTTTCTTAGAAAAAGAACCGTGGAGTACCGAATCATAACTCATGTAAAAATCTTGCAATTCAGCTTTATCGGCACCTACTTCTGTAGAGCTCCAGAACTTCGCATACTCGTCCCTAGCAATGAAATCTGGATCATCCCAAAAAGCAATAGGCAATACAGAAAAACCATATGCATCAACACCATTTCCATTATCAGCCCATCCGATGGTCGACTTGAGATTCCGACCAGCCATTCCCCGAGTCCCCACCGCAGAGAATAAAGCCTCCCATTCCAGCGAATCAGGCAAATGCCATCCACTCGGACAAACCTCTTTTGCAGCATCCCAAGTGTAAATACGACCAGACTTACTGCATTTAGTAGTATCATCACTGTAGCACATACTATTTCCGTTTTCATAGTTCAGGTTTTCCGCCATCCAAACCTGGTCGCCGATTTTCACAGTCTTGTAAGTTTGTCCGTCACGGGAATCGGTCAAAGTTCCATATTCGCAATTGTCTTTGGTTTCAGTCTTGCACGACGTTGCCAAGGTAACGGAACTGCTACTGGATCCTTCGTGGCTATCGCCGCTCAGGATGACGTTCTTCGAGCTACTGCTGGATGCCGGAACAGCTCCGTCATCATCTTTTATACAACGGATGGAACATCTTAGCTGCGTACTGATAAGCGTTTTAAATCCAGCGACCTCCGAATCCAAATCCCAATAATAAGGTTCACCACCATCTTTTCTAGTGGACATCCAAAAATCGCCCGTAAAGCCCAAGTTATAAAAGCCATCATGGAACCAGTTCCCCGCCGGAATTACGGAGAAACCATAATCATCTGTTGCATCCGGCCAGTAATCAAATCCCTTAGCTTGCATGGCGTTTGGTGTTCTGCCCACGGCTGAATAAAGTTTGCTCCATTCGGTCGTATCCGGCACATGCCACCCATTAGGGCAGATACCCTGTATTTTACAGGATTCCTTGGAATCACACTCCGTTTCAAATTGTCCAATAGCGGCAGACCACAGATAAAGTCCTCCATAGCTATTGCAGTACTTGACGCTATCCCTGTAACAGAATCGTCCACTCATTTTGTAACTCAAGTTTTGCGCCATCCATGTCTGATTGCCAATTTTTACCGTCTTATAAACTTTACCATCTCGGCTATCGACAATGGAATCATACTTTATTTTGGGATTCAAGTAAGTTGCCTTAGGCGACTCCTCTTTTTCTAAAAATACCGGAGCCGTTTCACCCTTGACACAACGCACTGACATCCCTATGTATTTGTATAGGGCACTGATGTTGTAATAATCTTTAGTACTAAACGATCTATTGTGTGCAATAGCCGGATTGTAATCCCAATCCGTCAAATTTCCGTTGTCTTCTGTAGAAGTCCAAAAATAAGCAGCAGTGCCCCAACTGCCAAAACCACCATATCTGAACCCCACCGGCATTGCCGAAAAGCCCGCAACATCCGTTCCATTATTATCCCCAGACCAGCCTTTTGTCGTCTTGAAAAACTTTCCGGACGTATCCTGCACCGCATTCCCAGCAACAGCTTTGTCCATTTCGCTCCATTCCTTTTCAGACGGGAGATGCCAACCATCCGGACAAACGCCCTGCAAAGGCCCGATCAGTCCACACAATTTACCATTACCGCAATCTACAGGATTATCCTTATCCGTAGCCAACTTCACAGAATCGATGGCGGCAGCCCAAGTATAAAGACGCCCAGCGATTGCACATTTTTCAGGATCGTCGTTATAGCACCAACTTTTGTCCTTCAAGCTCGGGGTTTTAACGCTGTCCGCATAGTTGAGGTTTTGAGCCATCCACACCTGATTGCCGATTTTTACAGTCTTGTAAATTTGTCCGTCACGTGGGTCGGTCATTTCGCCGTAATCAATATTTGGATTCAGGTAAGAGTCTTTTGTACTGCTAGTGGATCCCCTCCCTTCGGTCGAGGATGACGAAGAAGCAATTTTCAAGGATGACGATGATGCGTTTTTCATCGAAGAGGATATTCTGTCATTCTGGAGGCTCGAAGAGGTCCTGGAGTCTCCTGACGATAGGATCAAATCCACGCGACTGCTGGAAGAGATTTTTTTACTGCTGCTGGAAGCCGATCCCGGAACGGAGTCCGGGATGACAGCGGCAACATACGTTTCAAAAGCAGCGACTTTGTCACCGTCGTTCATGGTTTCGACATTCTTGCGGATGGTGTCGAGTTTACCGTTTTCCATTGTAGTAGTTGCCCACTCAACAATTTCAGTCTTTGTCTTGCTATCGTTCCATTCGCCGTCTTCTGCAAAGTCATCGGCGAATTTTTCCAAGCGTTTTGCGAGTGAAGCTGCATCTGCATCACCTTGCATCAGCACGCTCACCGCCAAGAGCGCGGCATTCCCTTCGCCCTTTTCAAAAATGTTCAAATTTTCGAATTCTTGAACTTTATCCGTAGTACTGTCGTTGAAGCCGAACGCAGCAAGGACCTCTTTTTCGGCCTGCGTTTTCGCTTCCGCAAAAGACGTTTCCTTACTGGCCGCTAAATTCATCAAACGTTCATATTCCAGTTCCGTGAGCACGTTGATGTTCACGTTCTTACGGTCTTTGAGATTCGTCAATGCACGCAGTGTGAGCTTGTCCTTTGTCTTTTTGTCGGTAACTTCGTTGAAGTAATTACCAGTTACCTCGAACACGGCGCAAGATGACGATAAAGTAACATTATCAACAGTAAATTCACCTTTATCGTTCTTGACGGTTCCTTCAAAGCTTTCGCCCGTCAGCTTCATCGTTTTGCAATCCATACCCTGCACGGTCACGGCAGAACCCTTTACAAAAGGTCCCTTCTGCGACACGCCCGCGATGTCCAAATTCTTGATAGCGACGATACCTTCGCTCTGCTCATCCGTACCCGCCGTCTTGTCGCCAGAACACGAAATAAGCAGGGATGTAACCGCGAACAAGAGCACCTTAAAATACAACAGAGATTCCGGCTCGGAGGCCGGAATGACATTACAACACCACTTCTTAAACATTTTCATCATCTCCCTTTCCTAACAATTCCTCGTTTTTCTTCAACATTGCTGTTTTCAAATTTTCCGTCAGCGGGAAAAATTGCATATTCAAACGGCACACCTTTTCCAAATCCTTATCCTTCGAAACAATCTCCACGATACGGCGACGGCATTCCGCAAGTTCTTCCACAACTTCCGCATAACTTTGTTCGGTCACGCCCATGGTGATTCCGCTAAAATGCCTCTCGGAAATCGGCAAGCGGTCAAGTGCATCGAGCGCAAATTCGCCCATCTGCCGTAACAGCGAATGCACCGCCACGGCAACCACATTCAAACGCCCCGTCGAAAGCGAGTGATTCGTTTGATGGTAATTGCCAAATTTATCCCGCGTCAAAAACCCCGACTTCACAAGAAATCGAAGACTATCCGCGACATCGGCAGCCGAAATTGGCAACTTGCAAGCTCTCGCAATTTCATTAGGTTTCGCTCCCGACATTAGCGGTGCCATCTCACGTACAACAGAATGCTTCCACGTTTCATAGTACGTATAAAATTCACTCCCCAAAATGCGAATATTATTTGCAGCACTTAACGCCTGCATTTCTTCAAAGCATTTCTTCTTCTGGGCATCATTTTTCGCATTTTCGTAACGAACCATCAAGACAAAATAATCATACTCGAATCCGAGCAGTCCCATAGCAATCGCCGTCTTCTTGGCTCCTTCTTCCAAGAGACGCGTTTTGCCATCGCAAACGAGTTTGAGGTACGAACCGGATGCAAATCCCGCAATTTTTGCAAATTCTCGCCACGTAAACGCAGAGCAACGCTTGCGTTCCTTATAGTAGTCGAGAATATACTCGCGATAATTTTTGTATTCAATCACCGATTTCATCGTAATTTAAAATTTAGATAATTACAAAGCAATATGCAACGATTTTCAGAAAACATAAATGGCGTTTTTAAGTAAATTTCGCTATTTTTTAATATTATTTAAAGTTTTTTCAATTCTAAAAAACAAAATTTGCATTTTATAGAACAAAAAAGAGAACGTTTAATTCATCAAATAAACGAACAATATTCAAAAATCTTATTAAATTACAACATGAATAAACTAGAAGGAGCTTTATGTCAGAAAGTATTGATTTCAAGAATTTTTACTCTCACGAAACAGATGTATATAATCTTGAAAACTTTGAACCGCAAATCGTCGATGCTGAATATCTCAAAAAACTTGGTGTGAAAGCCGTCCCGTCCGAAGCGACATTGCAGGGACTTATCAGGGGATCAAAATTTTTCATCGAACGTATAAAGAACAAAACCGTCATTCCAGTATCAAAACTCACCATAGCGAATATCGACCCCGACAAAGTAGAAACTGAAATTCACAACTACACGGGCCGCTGCCCCACGCTCACGTTCGAAATCAACCCCATCCGCGGTTGCAATGTCGGTTGCCAATACTGCCTTGTCACTGACGGCGTACACGAGCAGCATCTAACCGCCTACGAAAACTACCACTTGTACGTGCGAAAACTTTTGGAAGAAATGAACGGCACGCCCACAAGCCCCGTCACCGAAGAGGACATCCGCAAAAAGAACATCTTGCTGCAAGACCTCGCGACCGCCATCGAAGAAGCGCCCGAACGCAAAAAGGAAATCGAGGCGAAAATCGTCGAAATCAGCCGCGGCAAGAACTGGAACCACTACTACTATTTTTCGCCAAAGACCGAAGCGTTCCAGGAACCGACGGTACAGACGGGTATCGCCCACCGCATCCTGAGGGAATTCATCGCGCACTTCAAAAAATACCCGAATTCAAACGCCAGGTTGTTTATCGCGTCCAAATCGGGCCCAAAGCACCTGCTATACAAACATGACGGAGAAAGCATCCTCGACCTTTTCGAACAGCTCAAGGGCAAGATGCAGTTCAACACCAGCGTATCGATTATGCCTACGGAATTCCGCAATTTGCTGGAGCCGTTTGCAGCCCCCATCGAAGAACGCCTCAAGTCCGTCCAGCTGTGCCAAGAGCGCGGCATTCAGGCGAATTCGGCGCTTATCCAGCCCATCGTGATGCCCTACCTCACCGACGAGCACATCAAGGAATTTTTCGACAAGCTGCACAATGCAGGCATCATCAACTACAAGCCGGAATTTTTGACCGCCTGCATGGAAAACCTCGCCATGTTGGGCCAATGGCTCGGACATTTCGACAAAAACCTCGAACGCGAACTATACGAGATCTATATCCAGCCCGAAAACGCCGACCATCGCAAACAACGTGGGCGTACCGCCCCCGAAAGGGACTTGTGCATCAAGAACATCGAAAAGATGATGGCCTACACGCAAACGCTCGGCATGACGACAAGCATCTGCTATTGGGTCCGCAAACAGTTGCGTATTCCGAGTACGCTAATTCCCATCGTGAACGCAAACGGCTTCCAGTGTCTCGGCTACCAGTCTAAGTTATTCGCAAAGTGAGGCTTGGAGATGGATAAATCATTCACGCAGATTTGCGATAAATTATATAGCGAAAGGACGAGCTATTACCACCGTTGGTACCACGAACGCCCCATCATCATTACGCCTGAACGGACCGAAGAACTGCGGAAACTGCACCGCATTTTGTACAAGTGCATTGAGCACATGGCAAATCACTACGTTGAATTTGTCGATCGCTACATGCCCTTATCGCCTAAAGAAATGGAAATCTTCGCGTATCAAAGCAAGTATCCGTTCAAAGCCGGGACGTATCGTCCAGACTACTTGATTACACCTTCTGGCGAATTGAAACTTTGCGAAATCACGTCCCGCTTTTTCGGCCACGGAATTTTCATGTCGTATTACGCAGAATCTGCTGCGGACAAGTTTATCGCAAAGCATCCGGGTTCATGCAGAGAATCGCGATTCGAAGAAATGATGCAGTACATGCTTCAAATCGTGGGCGACAAGCAAAAAATCTACGTTCTAAAAAGTTCTGACAAGACTTCTGAAATTGCACTTTACAAGCCCTTTTACGAGCACTTCGGCAAAACGGTCACCATTTACGAAGCCGATGAAGTCGAAAAGAATATTGGCGAATGGAACGGCAACTTCGTCATCAGCGCATTGAATCAAAAAGACATCCTCAGCTATTCCATGGATACCATCAAGGCGATGATTGATTCGGGAATGTACAGCGATTTCCGTACCATCTTTTTATCGCACGACAAACGCTTTATGCGGATGTGGTTCGAAGACGATTTTACAGACAAGTTTTTAACAAAAGAAGAAGCATCATTCATCCGCAAACACGCCATCGAAACTTACGTTTGTGCAGAAGCAAATTCCAATCCGAATGTTGCAGCCGCAATGAATGACGCTTACTTGCACAAAGACGGCTACATCCTAAAGCACTACTGCCTCGGCAAAAGCGAAAAAGTCTATGCGGGGCCGCTCACGCCTAAAGCAGAATGGAAAGAACTCTTCGATTCCGGCAGCGTCAAGGACATGATCATGCAGCCGTTCCTTGCACAGCGGAAATTCGCGACCGTTTGGGAAGGCACTCCGTTTGACGATTACGCTTGCGGCATGATGCTCTGCGTCGATGACAAGTTCTTTGATTCAGGCATGTTCAGAGCGTCCAGTTGCCCTGTCACGAACAAAGTTGACGACCGTAAAATTTGTGCGGTCGCTACAGACTGTACCGAACTTTACGCTTACGGAGATGTCTTGTGATTATCGCCGGAAACCAGCCTTACTTTATCCCCTACATTGCTTATTGGCAGCTGATGAAAGCATGCGACTTGTTCTTGATCGGCGACGATTACGCATTCATCAAAGATGGATGGGTGCAGCGCAACAGAATCCTCAGGCAAGGGCAACCCACATATTTCGGCTTGGAAATCAGCAATATCAGCAGCAACAGGCTCATCAATCAAACGGAACTCGTAAAAGTCGATTACGTCAAAAAGCTAAAAGACTTGTACCATTGCTATTGTGCGGCCCCTTATTTCGAACAAGGTTACAATCTCATGGAAAAGGTGCTTACGTTTCCAAGCACGGACCTGACTTCATTTTTAGTCCATTCCATTGACATCATTCGTGAATACCTCGGCATCAAAACGAAAATGATGTTCACGTCGCAGCTTGAAGGCAACTGCAGCTACAAATGCGAACAACGCATTTTCGACTTTTGCGAAAGGCTCGGCGGAACCACCTATATCAACGCCATTGGTGGGCAAACGCTATACAAGAAAGACGAATTCGCCAAGCATGGGATTACGCTCAAGTTCATCCATTCCCATTGCAGCGAATACCGCCAATTCAAGAATAAATTCGTACCGGGGCTTTCCATCATCGACGTCATCATGTTCAATTCGCAAGCGCAAATATCGCAAATGCTCGACGAATACACGACGGAATAAAAAAATCCCCCGGCGTAAAGCCGAGGGTGAAAGCCGATCCCGGAACGGGGTCCGGGATGACAATGTAAGCGAAGCCTTACGAGAGACGGCTGATCATGTAACCAGCGCAAACTGCCGTACCGATCACACCAGAGACGTTCGGGCCCATAGCGTGCATCAAGAGGAAGTTCTGCGGGTCATACTTAGCGCCTTCAACCTGAGAAACGCGGGCTGCCATCGGCACAGCAGAAACGCCTGCGGAACCGATAAGCGGGTTCACCGGGTTCTTCGGAGAGCACTTGTTCATGATCTTTGCAAGGAGAAGACCGCCGAAAGTGGAGAAGCCAAAGGCAACCACACCCATAGCGATAATCATGATGGTCTGCGGCTTGAGGAAGATGTCGGCAGACATCGTGAGGCCCACGGAAGTACCGAGGAAGATCGTCACGATATTCATGAGTTCGTTGGAAGAGGTCTTCACGAGACGTTCGACGACACCAGCTTCCTTGAAGATGTTACCCATCATGAGCATGATGATAAGGGCAGAAGCATCCGGCACGACGAGCACGCAGACGATCATCACCATGACAGCGAAGACGATGCGTTCGGCCTTGGAAACCTGGCGGAGAGCCTTCATGCGGATCTTGCGTTCAGCGTCGTTCGTCATAGCGCGCATGATAGGCGGCTGGATGAGCGGCACGAGAGCCATGTAGGTGTAAGCAGCAACGGCGATGGGGCCGATGAGGTGCTTAGCAAGTTTGTTCGCAGTGAAGATGGAGGTCGGACCGTCAGCACCACCGATGATACCGATGGAAGCAGCTTCACCAAGCGTAAAGCCACCGAGAGCGACAGCTGCAAACATGGTCATGAACACACCGAACTGGGCGCCACCACCAAGAATGAGCGTACGCGGATTTGCGATAAGCGGTCCAAAGTCCGTCATGGCACCCACGCCCAAGAAGATGATGGGCGGGAAGAGTTCCAGATGGATACCCTGGCTGATGTAGTAGTAGAGACCGTTCGTCGGGCTGAACATACCTTCGATGCTCCAGCCACCGTCGTAGAACGCGACGGACGGGATGTTCACCGCAAGTGCACCGATAGCAATCGGCAAGAGCAGAAGCGGCTCGTATTTTTTGACAATCGCAA
>JAEEGK010018477.1_pt1 | contig 15080 bp, 16 predicted proteins | sample 8958771 | NCBI WGS metagenome assembly JAEEGK01 (sample SAMN16246547, study PRJNA631951) | gut metagenome | biome: gut microbiome; feature: rumen; material: SC-attached | host: Bos | place: Iran: Karaj | collected 2018-10 | reverse complement strand
CTTGTCGAGGAACCGGCAGACGATGCCCGCGTCCTTGAGCTGGTCGCGGACCTTGCGGACCTTCACCATGAAGTCCCGCCACTTGCGGGCGTCGTAGGAGAAGAGCTTGCCGCCCCGACTCTCCTGCGTGATCACCAGGAAGGTGAGGGCGTCGGTGTACTCCCTGCCCTCAAAATAGCGGAAGTAGCTGTCGGAAAGGAACTCGCGGGGGCCGTCCCCGCCGCCGTGGAAGCGCCGGCGGCGGAAGACGTCCTGCTTGTGGAGTGCGTAGCCCTCGCCGAGCGTCTGGCATAGCGAGGTGAAGAGGGATGTGAACTCGTAGTAGGCGTCGACGTTCGCGGAGTACTTCTGCACGGGGTTCTCCATCGCGAGGACGGCGGAGTAGTCGCCGTTCTTCGTGTATAGGACGCCGATGCCCTCCACCTCCTCGACGGTGAAGTAGATGTCCTGGAAGACGCGGCTGCGCTTGCCCCCGGTCCCGAAGGCGAGCACGGAGACGGCCATCCCGGCGAGGACGGCGACGAAGACGAGAATGACGTACAGTACCATTCCTTACAATCCTAGAGTCGTTTCGACCGGGCGTACACGAACACGCCCCGGTCCGCTTTCTTCGTATGGAGGCCCCTCCGCTGCTTGATCAGGACGAGGGCCGCCCCGACGGCGACCGACGCCGTCAGGACGACCAGCCCCGCCACGAATCCCGCGGCGATGTAGGCGACGATGAAGCCGAGGATGGCCCCTCCGGCGGCACCGGCCGCCCACCAGATGTACCGTCCCTGGAGACCCATGAACTCCAGGGGGCGCTGGAGCCCCCTGAAGAGTGGGTAGTCTGGGTAACGGGTGTCTCTGCCTGCGCTTTCCATCCATCTGTCGTTTACGCGGGTCAGAGACCGAAGAACAGGGGCAGCGCCTGGGCGGCGGCCACGAGGAAGATGCAGGCCCCGACGACCATCATGATCTTCTTCTTGACGTCCTGCTCCTCGTTGTTCATCGCGATGTAGACGCTGATCGCGCCCACGATGGCCACGACGCCCGCGATGGCGTAGCAGAGCTTCACCACGATCGGGACGTACTTCGCGATCTCCTCGGCGACGGTGGTGAGCGCGTTCGTGCCGGCGGTGTAGTCGCCCGCCGTGGACTGCGCGAACGCCGCGGTCCCGCCTACGAGGAGCATCAGGGCGACGGCCCGCGTCCTGGGGGAGGCGAGGAACCGTTTCACGCTGTTGATAATCTTACGCATAGGTTGTTTCGTTTGATTGTTTGACTTGACTGTATCGCTCCGCGGGGGAGCTCCTCATCGCCCTCTGGCCGTCCGGACATGTGCACCTGTCCCTCGGGCGTTCGGGCGGATGGTTCATATCCTGTAGCCGAAGAAGGCCGGGAAGACGACCGACGCGCCGACGATGAAGAGGATCGCGCCGATGAGCGTCATGATGTTTTTCACGACCTCGCCCTCGTGGTACTGCATCTTGAAGTAGATCTGGAGCGCCGAGATGATGGCCATGAGGCTGCCGACTGCATAGCAGACGTACAGCACGTACAGCATCATCGTGACGGTGTAGTCGTGGGCCCGGGCCAGTGCGCCCGCGCCCCAGGAGTAGTCCACGCCGCCGGATTTGGCCGACGCGACCTGCGCGGCCAGCAGCCCCAGTACGGACAGGAGCAGGGGAGCGATGCGCCCCCTAGACACGCTTGCCTGCGTCATGGCCGGGTCCGTTCTGGCTGGCGGCGGGCTGGCCCGGAGGCGTGACGGTCCTGTCGAGGGGGACGGTCGAGCCGCCGGAGACCATGCACTCCGAAAGCATCTGATGGGTCATCTCGCCCGAGCAGGCCGGGTCGATCTCCTCCATGTCCTCCCGGGCGGAGAGGACTTTTCTTCCTGCGGAGGTGACGGGGGCGCCGCTGGCGTCCAGCTTAGGCGCCGGAGGCGCGTCGGCCGGTCCGGAATCCGGCGGGGTCTTCACCGCCGGCATGACGGACTCCACGACAGGGCGGTCGCCCCCGGCGACGCTGAAGCCCCGGTCGGTGACCTCGACGACCCTGCCCGTCGCGGGGACGGGATTCTTCAGCTCGAAGGTCTCCTCCTCCGGCTTGTTCTCCCCGCCCGGCTTGCGGTACAGGTCGATGCAGATCATGACTGCGTAGTAGAAGACGTACGCCGCCGTCAGGACGGCTGCGATGATCCAGAATGTTTTCATTGCGCGGTTCCTGTTTTGGTTCCTTTCATCTCGTTTCCGTCGGGAAGCGTTTATCGGAATCTGCCAACTGGGGCGTTCCGGCGCCGCTTCCCAGGGAGTAAATTAGGAAAGCAGGGAGAGAGGAGGAAGGAATCCGGAGGGTTTGGAAGGGATTGGGCGAGAAATAGGGGAGAATTTGCCGAAATGGTACTCTGTTGTGGTACTCTAGGGCCGGAAAGGCATAAAAAATCCCCGTCCCGGGGTGGGACGAGGATTTAGGAAAGTGCCAGGGAAGATGATTAGGATCGTTATTCGTTCATGATATCCAAGTACATGTCATCTATGTTGACCTTAGGCTCCAGGTCAGTCGGCTTTTGGGACCCCGGCAGAAAACCGAAAAGGGAGAGTGCCGGTTCAACGTCACCGGGGTCTTTCATCAGTATTTCCCGCTGCTGCGATTCATCCATCGGCCCGATAATCCCGGCTGCTTCCAGTTGGTCCAAGATACGTCCGGCGTGTGCGTATCCGATAGCCAACGTGCGCTGCAGGTGCCGCCTTGAACAGTCCTGTGTGGCAACAACCAGTCTTGCTGCTTCTTCCAACCGGTCGTCGATCTGTTCGTCGGTTTCCTTTGCCGTAACAGATTCAAACTCCGGCTGGGGGCTCAATTCGGCATCCTGGAAAACATTGTCGACCGGATCTTCCTTTTCCCGGAGTCCGGGGGCCTTGTCCCAGTACTGCATGACATTGTCGACAACCTTGTCAACGAAGATGTGTTCAATGTCATTCCGTCTTCTGGCGGCCCGGATCATGAAAAACAGGACAACCAGGACGATGACGATAATGAGGACGATGAGGGTGGTTTTCAGCATGGCGGGAGGATGTGTCAATTCTATTGCGAAATTACGAAAAGCTCTCTACCTTTGCAATCCCATAATCCCAACACACAACAACTCCGGGCGAAGGCCGCAGTAGGGACTATTGTACCCTCATGGCCGGGAATCCGGTATCGTTCGCTTTCATATTGTTGTGTGCCTATGTCCGAAAACAACTGGCAGTTGGTCGCCTGGACCGAAAAAGGAGAGGTCAAGTTCTCCGATTTTGCCCTGAGGGAGCAGGAAATGCTTCTTTGGGATGAGTATTATACTCTTTACTTTTCCGAGGAAAAGGGATGGGACCGTTATTCACGCCTTGTCCATGTCGCCCTGCAGTGGGGTATGCTTTTGCTGGGAATGGGGCGATATCAAGAGGCCTATGACCGCTTCGTCGATGGTCATTATGTCTGCCTTGAGGCAATCCGGAACCTCCGTTGTCCAAAAGATGGCGGAAGCAATCCATTCCTTCTAGCGCTGGATGACTTATACGAGGGTTGCCATATGGCCGCACTGGAAGATGACACCCTGGAGGAGGTGTTTTTTGAGAGTGCCTTCCTTGATATCCGGAGGCAGTTGTGGGAGGAGGCGCCTGATCCCTAAAGCGGAGGCTCATTCCTCCCGTCGAGAATACCCAGGCCCATCCCAACGGCTTCCTCGTCGGTCAGTTCGTGAAACCTGGGTATTGTGTTTCCATCCCACTCGACCTTATCGAAGAACATCTCCTTCGGCCGGACCCACATCTGATGCCCGCCGTACATCGCCTCATAGACGACCATCTCTTCTTGTGTCTCGCTATGCTGCGCGGTTCCAATGAAACGGTAAACTCCGCCCTTGAAATGCCTGTAGTACTTGTCCATGACGTAAAGATACGGCTTTTCGGACAATTCACGACACTTTTTGCAGGTCTGCCGGGAAATCACTAACTTGCATTGTCAATTCCAGCACATCATCCCTATGTCGAACCCGTCCTTGTTTGTAACTTTGTTTTGCAAGTGGCCCAAGACCCGCAGGTCCAGGGTTTATTTTTGGAGAATATTCGCTCTGGTCGCAGGTCTTATATTCTTTACCCGACTATTCATTCTGGTCAACAGGGTTCCGACCAAAATGGTTGATTTGGATGTTACCAGTTATGATGTATGGGATTCTAAAATCGAGTTGTTACTTTCGCTTGGTAGTAATACCGATCTTCGGGAGCGTTTTGATTCTACCTATAAAAACGCCTTTAAAAAAAGCGGACGGGAGGGCTTGGTAACCGTAATTGAGGCATCTACTTCGAATGGTTTTCCTTTTTTGAATGAGGAACTCCCTATCGGAGGAACGATTGGAGACTACTTCCCGAACGACATATCTGATTTGGAAGGGATAAGTGGTATGCTGCAATTCCATCTTAAGATAGATGATGTCCATCGAAAGCCCTGGATGTTCAACACCACGCGCCCTTTTATCACGGACACGCTTGTCAAGGAGTATCCGATAGATAGTGTAAAGTATCGTTCTTATCTGCTTCACGGTGCGGAAGTGTCCAGACGTTGGCATGATGACATTGTCCGATTCGAGAGCAATGACTTTGTTTCCTTCAAAGACACGAATTCAATCATTGTTCAAGTTGAAAGGACTATTGGAGAATCCTCTTTCTTCCACAATCACTCCATATGGCAGGGAAGTGACATCTCCCAAGAATATGTTGGAATTCATCTGTCAAAAACGCTGCACCAAATGTATAGACATGATTTGAAAGACTATGCAGAGCTCAGTCCAAGATTCATGCAACTGTCTATGTCCGTCGATTTTGGATCGCCCGTTACGTTGTCAACCATGGAACCTGCTCCGGATTCTTTGTTTATGACTGGTTTTTCATTCTACTCTGAAGACAAGATTAAGAAGATTATCAACGATGGACTTGTCTTCCACGTGACTTACGATGAGAATAAAAACCTGCAGGCAGTCAAGCTATTTTGGATAACGACGATTATCGCCGCATTGCTGGGAATATTACTCAACCAGGCGTTCAAATGGTGGAAACACATAGTCCAGAAGAGAAGGCTGGAAAAACGCTTAAAAGCGAGAATACAGAAATCGGATGGAGGAGATGATTCGAAAACCGAATAACTGAGTTTCTGTATTTTTCGGATTTGAGGCAAATCATCATTATCTGCTAGACAGAACCGAATACTGCTCAATCACTTTCCATTATCGGTAGATGGCGAAACCTTTCTTCCCGGATTTGAGGAAAATTTCGCCAAAGAAACAACTGGGCTTTTTGCCGACTTTCTTGGCCCTTCCTAAGGGCCTCTTTAGGGGTTTGGTGGCAATTGATGGGGTCTGTTTAATGCGGATTCTCCATCATTATTAGAATGGCATCATGGAATCAGAAATCAGAATAAGGCGTCCCTAAATGTGTATTCTATGGTGGCTCTGTTACCTTCTGGGTATATGAGAATACGGCCCGCCCACTCATCAGGTACCTCTTTCTCTATCTTGTATGCTTTCTCTTCGTATACGCAGTTCTTTTTTTTTTCAATTCTGTGAAGAAAGTGTTCAGGTAACGGCTTATCGAAGGAGATTTCAAAGTAATAATCCGTCCAAACTGACGCCGTTCGGTCTAAATTGTCATCAGCAATCATGATTTGATATGTCGGTAGCTTCAGCCCTACCTTTCTAGCGATCTGATCTGGAGTGGTAGCCTGATTGGTGGACAAATAAAGATAGAAGCCCAGTATCATTGTAGCAGCTAACACTGGGACTACCCATAGTAGAGAGAACCGTTTTTTCGTTTTCATTGTCGCTTCTTCTTGCGGGCGGGCATTATAACTGTCTGACCTGCGTGGCTATAATCCCACTTCGGATCCATTCCGAGTCTTTTGAACACATCTTCGACTCTTTGAAATAAGCTGCCACCCTGTTTGGATTCCAAAAGATGGCTGTTCATGTTCTGTTTGTCCTTTATTGTGTCCATTTGGTTAGTAATCCATGCCGGTGAATGAAATCGATTCCAAATCCAGGATAACCTCGAGAATCTGATAATGCACGCGATTCTCTCCGAACAACACCTCCTGTTCCTTTTGGAAACCTTGGTGTGTCCGCGTGAAGGTTTCAATGTAGGTGAGTCTATTTCTTTGTGTCGTGTCCCTTCTCCCATCTTTCTTTTCCGCCTCTTCATAGCAAAAATCAATGATAGCCCTGAAGTCCTCCGTCGGGATATTGACGAAAAAGCTAAGTGGCCGATCAGGATGGCTATAGTCGGCGTCGTAGTCCAGGAATTGATAGCGTTTCCCAAGTTTACACCCCAAGAATTCCTCCGCTATCTTGATACATTCCTTTTCGCTGGGATTAGAAAAGAAATCCGCAAACATGAAGGCGGAACCGAGAAACAATCCTATCGTCAGCAGGCCGACAATGACTGCTAGGAAGATAAGTTTATTCATTTGTTTCCGTTGTTTGATTATAATCCGCACTAGTCTTCATTTAGATAATCCTTCCCGAGGGCAGAAGGCTGGATGAACATTCCATTGGTAAGGCGGGTAATGACTGTCATCGCCTCGTTACCGTATATGGCGTCCATTCGGTGAAGGATCTCGCAATAGATGAAGTTCTCCAAAAGACAGACATCGTATTTGTCAGGATCGTTTTGTATATGACGGAGGATAGTGTTCAAACACTTGACCCTTATCTTGTCATAATAATTGTTGGGGATTGAACTGAAAGACGAAGGTGAAAAGAACTCCAATTGCACGGCAGCCCTCCATGCCAGCCATGCCTCAAGGATATACTTAGTGTAGATGCCAGACTCAAGGATTTCACCCAGATATTGTGTCGCGTCCCTGAAGCCATCCCTACTGTTCCGGACAAATTCAAGGGTTAAGATTGTTCTACGGTCGATGTTCTGTTCTCCTTCGATGACCAATTTGAGATGCCTCTCCTCGTTTTCCGTCAATTCAGTCTTCTGAATGTCATCATTCAGATATAAAGCGACGATCCGATCGTATTCCGGGACATATTTTCTCTTGTCATACCAATCCCAAAAGTGTTCTTCAAAGTCCTTGAGTAAGGCCTCATCGACGATTATAGGAAGGCTATTCATCCCTTCCACAAACTCTGCATGTGCTTTGTCGAAGGCGGAATTGCTATGCTCTCTCCCATCGAAAGCACGGTAGGATACCAATAGTTTCTCGGCAATTATCCTGGCAGACTTGTGTGGAATTGCCCTCTGGAGAAATGAATGGGGGATTACCGGGCAGTCCTGAACAATCAGATTCATTGAATCTCTACGTGTCGCTAACGAATCATCACTGGATTTCCGACAGAATAACTCGTAGCCATGGAGAATCCTATAGAGGACATTAGCATAGTTGTAACGCAGTTGAACATTCTTCACCAGATCAGTGTTCACGATATCTTTCTCCGGGAAAAAGAATGTTTCGAAAACTGACGTTTTCTCTTCATCGTAATGGAAGTCATTTCCGGAGGCCATCTCAAGTTTGAGAATCGCTTCTGGGGAGGTTATCTTCTGCTCGCACAAACGATATGCGGGACCGCTGATTCTTAATGAGTCAATGGAAAACAGCGCAACGGTATCAGAATCCGTTTTAGTGATGGAATATGCCCCTTTGGTGTCGACCCTGGCCCGTTTGGGAGGACAGGAAGTAATTGTTAGTCCTGTCAGCATTATGAAGATGATTGACTTATTCATTTTTGTAGCAGTGTATTGTGTTTCTGATTTGTATGGGATATCCTTTTTCACAAAGATAAAAGAAAGTCGCGAAGAGGATTTTCGCGGACGTAGAAAGTTGATATCTTTTGAGGACTATTGAGGAATAGATGGCCTTCGTAAACCGAAGCGGAAAAGGGAGACGATAATTTGTGGTTTATCGACGAACTGCGAATGTAGATTTCGCAAGATTGTTTTATCTTTGCAAACACACTGAACTGATATGCCCTCTAATAAAAACGCTGTTATCCGCTATATGTTTCTCGATCAGATGCTGTCTGACCGATATCATAAGTATACGTGCGAGGATCTTTTGAAAAAGGTGAACGAGAAACTGGAGTTCGCCGGCTATTCGACAATCGGTGGTGATAAGAGTGACTATGAACGGTATGTCCGAAGCGGAAAGAGGGTGATCCAATTGGATATCCAGGCTCTTCAGGATGCCCCCTTCAACATGGTGATTGACTCCTCCGAACGTTTGGATGGTGCTCCTGTGTACCGGTATGCCGATCAAACTCAATCGCTGTTTTCCAAGCAGATCTCCGATGACGAGAAACGGCTCCTCCAGGAAGTCCTGAATACACTGGGCCAGTTTTCCGGTCTCGACAGTTTCGAATGGCTGAACGATCTTCAAGAGAAGCTAAATGACAGCCGTTCTTTCGGACGGAGCAATTTCGACAGGGAAGATACTGTATCGCGTAGAATCATTTCTTTCAGCACCAACGACTATCTTCAAGGAAAGGCTTTCCTGGGAACTCTCTTTTCCATGATTGCGAACAAGATAGTGGTCGATGTTGATTATGCTCCATTTGAAGGTGACGTACGCACCATCAGGATGTATCCGTACCTTCTGAAACAGTACAACGACCGTTGGTACCTTATCGGCACACCCCTGGAAACCAAGAAGTATCCTTTCAGGAAGGACTTCTATGTGAACCTTCCGCTGGATCGAATGGAAGCGGTCCATCCTGCAGATGGCGTGCCTTTCATCGACTGCGAAGAAGGCTTCGAGGAACGGTATGAGGACATCGTGGGCACGACCTATATCGAATCGGTCGATCTAACTCCCATCGTTGTCGCCGTCAAGGATTCATATCGTGGTTATGTCGACACCAAGCCTATCCATGGCTCTCAGGTGAAATTCCCCGATGAAGATCAAGAGCGGCTTCATAAGGAATACGGCGCTTTCGATGGTTATACCTTTTACGGCCTTAACCTGAAACCCAACAGGGAGTTTTTCAACTACATCTATCAGAATGGCGAAGACGTGCTGCTCGTATCGCCCGGAACAATCCGCGAAAAGATGATAGTGGAACTCGAGTCTTCATTGAAAAAGTTAAAAAGTATTTTCTGCGAATAATGAATTCGCGACCGGGTGTTTACTTTGCAACATCAAACCGAAAACAAGATGAATACGACATTAGGTATAAAGAATTTCAGGCTGTTCGATGCCAACGGTGTGGAAGTTAACATCAAGCCGCTGACCATCCTCACCGGTTGCAACAGCTCCGGCAAGAGTTCGGTCGTCAAAGCAATCATTCTTCTGAATGAATTCCTTCGCGGAGTGCGTAATGATCATGTGGGGCAGGAGCCCAGGCTGGAGTTCAACAGGAAGCCGTTGTCGCTCCTCGGCAATTTTGATTCTATCCTTAATCGGGAGTCGGCCGTGAACGGTGATCGAGTGATCACACTGTCCTACGACCTGGACGATCCATTTCTCGGCCGGGGGATCAATGTGGAGATGTCGTTCGCCGCGTCCAAGAATGACATCCGAAAGGAAGGCTTCTTGAAGGACGTCTTCGTCAGGAACAAGGACGGTGTTATCGTCTTCCATGGCTCCGGCTACTCCGCATTCGAACGGTTATTCCCGGATCCTCACTGGCAGGAATATGACATATCCTACGGGGAAAGATGGATAGGTGATGTCGTATCTTCCTCCTGTTCGCTGAAGAGAAGGTATTTCGTATACTCCTGTGTCTGCCAGGCGCTTGATTACTTCAATAAGGCATACGCAAGTTTCCATGTTATGGGAGAGACGTCCGAGGAAGAGGCTAAAGATGTGCACGACAAGGTGATGGATTTCCTGCGCGAGATGAAGGAAAAGGAGGGAGGGGACATTGTCATGGAGGCGGTCGACTTCTATGCAAACGAGAGGGGTAACGATGAATACGGAAAACTGTTCAAGGTTGACGGAAGCTGCGTCGAAATGGCGATGGAGGCGGACATCCTGACCTACCTTCCCATCCTTCGAGATCTTGATGCTATCGGGAAGAATGATTTCCGAACCCGATTCATCGAAATGACCGGTATCAAGGAAGGTGCCAATATCCCAAGGGTGAAGAGGCTCGTCGAGAGAATCATCTCCGAATTCGAGGATGGTGGATACGAACGTTTTTCCGACTATTATCGTGATCTTGAGAATCGTTCCCTTGACAGGATGTTGGCTCAGTTATCTGGTATAGAGAGTCTCCTGATGGAGGAATACGAACTGTATCTTAAGGGGATCGACCCCGTATCTTTCTCGGCCAAGCCCCTTTTCGTTGACGACGGCGATGAGGAAACGGCCAGATACGACTTCTTTGAGGATATGGAAGTGTCGCTCTCTAGCGTATTCTATCTCCTTACGAGCATGAAAGACCACCCGAACGACGATGACTTTGTTGAATCGGTTACGGACCGCTTCTCCGGAGAAGAACACCGCGACCATAAGCTTCTTCGGGATTTCCTGGTCTTCCGGGATGCGGCCCTTCGAAATGTGTTCCTGACCGATGTCTGCGACAATCTCCAGTATGTCGGCTCGAATCGCATCGATGTCAAGAGACTCTACTCGTTCGAGAGTCAGGACAACTTTGGACATACCGTATCGGAGTATTTCGAAGCGATCAGGTTATGTAACGAGAACGGGAGAACCGGCGCCGGTGACTTTATCGACAAATGGATCCGTGAATTCGGTATCGGGTATCATTTCGGCATCGAATCCGTGGAGAACGGGGTCGGACTTGTCTTGAAGATCTATCAAGACGAGAACGACAAGGAGGGCCGCCTGCTGGCGGATTATGGATACGGCATTTCCCAGCTCATATCCGTCCTGCTAGAGATTCAGACAGCTATCGTGAAGGTGAAGACTTGCCATAGGAATGATGCCGTGGATTATGAGCAGCGGACTCTGAGCATCTTGAAAGCCGTCTATTTCGTTCAATCCGACGCCACGGCCACCAAGATTCCGATTTCCATCGCCATCGAGGAACCGGAGATCCATCTCCATCCTAAGTATCAGTCTCTGCTTGCCGACATGTTCTTGGATGCCTACCTGAATTACGGAATCCAATTCCTGATCGAGACCCATAGCGAGTACCTAATCCGTAAGCTTCAGACGTTCGTCGGAAAGAAGATTGTACCACCCGATTCCATATCCATCCTATATGCCGAAGATAGCCCCGAGCCGGGGGAGGAGCGGATCAGAAGGATAGGAATCAAAGATGACGGGCGACTGGATAGTGCCTTCGGAAGTGGATTCTTCGACGAGGCCGATTCCTTGGCGATGAATCTTCTGATGATCAAAGGAGGTATGGCATGAGGAAGAAGACCGTTCTGTGTGAAGTGGCATTCTGGAAAAAGTTTTCAGAGTGCTATCCTTCGTTAATGCCCTTTCCGGACGAGAGGGCGATTGAAAACCTGAAGTGTTGGATGGAGTTGTACTCATTCCTTTTTCGGTCTGATGTCCATTTCGATTGTTCCGACAAGCAATTCATTGAACTGGCTGAGGCAGATGAACGCCTGCGGTATCTTTGGAAGAAATCGGCCGGTGGAGAATGTGGTATCGACTTTTCCGAGGAGAGCTTTGATTCTTCTTATCTTGAGGGATCACCGCTTTCGGTCCTTTTTTCGGAGAGTGACAGGCACATTGATGCTAGCCGTTTCGGAATCATAAACATCACAGCTGACAACTATTCGATGAAAGGCGTCCTATTTCGCGAGAGTGGATTTCCCCTCAGACACAATCAAGAATGGAGTTGGGAAGAACTCTCCAAAGTCATCTCAAAAGATATGTCGAACTCTCTCGTGATTGTCGACAATTATATCTTGAGTACCGACGGACAGTTCAAAAGGGAGAATTTGGATGACAATATCTTTGTGATACTCGAAGTGTTGCTTCCGGAATCATGCGGCATGCCATTCGACCTTACCGTGTTCTATTCAGAAGGCAATAGTGCAAACGAAGAGAGACTTCGGCGTTTCATTAGGGACATTCGTCCCAATCTAAGTGTCAACTTGAAGATTCATAAGGTCAGCAAAAATGATTTCCATGACAGAACGATTATCAGCAATAACTTCTGGATTTCAGCACCTGGCGGCTTCGATTTGCTGAAAAAGAAGAGATTCAGTGGTTACTATGCAACTAAGGCCACAACCGTGTCCGTCTGGTTCCCATACTTCTGTTCCGGCAACATCCAATCCGCGGATAAATCATATACCAACCTTATTCAAGATGCAAGGCATGCGCTTGAGATAAGAGGCCTTGCTCCTGACAACCGACTCCTCAAGGCATAACAATGGCGGTATTCCTCCCATCGATAGAACAGATTCAACGTTTGAAAGTCCCTCCTACAAAGGGGGAATGGGCGTTAATCGAGTTCTTACGGGATAATCTGGACGATTCCTATGAGGTATACTACAATCCGTACTTGAATGGAGATCGGCCTGACGTCTTGATTATGCGCCGAAACCACGGAGTGCTGGTTATTGAGGTGAAGGATTGGAATATCGACAATTTCGAGCTTGACAGTAAGAAAAGGTGGATTTATAAGCAGAACAATGCTGTTGTAAAGTCACCAATAGAACAGGTATACAAATACAAGGAGAACCTGTTCGACCTGCACATCCCGACATTGCTGGAACTCAGCATTAACGATGTCCGGATGTTCAAGGTCGTTTCCTGTGCGGTATATTTCCATTGTGCCAGCCAGAAGGACGTGAACGATAAACTGATAAAGCCGTTTGAAAGCGACAGGAAGTATCTTGATTTCTTGAAGTATGAAATTGATCTAATCGGTTCAGACGGACTGAACCGGAAGAACTTTTTCGAGATACTGAGGAATAGGTACATGACTGGACGCAGGAAGTCGTTCCTCTTTACTGACGCCCTGTATGATAACTTCCGACGGATTCTGTCGCCTCCTCTTCATATGACATCCCAGGGGACGCCATATTCATATTCAACGAAGCAGAAGGAAATCATCTATTCCACCATGCTCGAACAGAGGGTAAAAGGGGTGTTTGGATCAGGTAAAACCACAGTTCTGGCGGCAAGGGCGGTTCAAGCCTATAAAAGGGCACTGAGCCGGAACCCTGACCCCAAGATACTGATACTTACCTTCAATATCACCTTGAAGAACTTCATACATGACAAGCTTCAGCGGGTGGAAGAAGAGTTTCCTTTACAGAACTTCATCATTGTCAATTATCATCATTTCCTTACCGGGGAGATGAATAATCTGGGGATTGTAATCCAGGTGCCAGAAGAAATCCAGCAACTGAAAAACATTCCAGGCAGACTGGCGGAATTCAAGCAGAAACTACACGATTATCTGGAAAAGCATTATTATGCAAACCCCGAAGTGTTTGAGGAATTCAAGAAGCAGATACGACCATATGATGCGGTATTGATAGATGAAATCCAGGATTACAAGCGGGAATGGATGGAGATTATTAAAACTTATTTTCGCGACCCTGAAGGTGATTATGTCCTGTTTGGCGATGTCAAGCAGAACATCTATTCCATGCCGGTGGTGCAGAAAGATGTTGCAACGAATGTATCCGGCCGCCCTGTCGAACTCAAGTACTGTTACAGATCTGATTATAAGATCTGCAATGTCGCTCAGGCGTTTCAGCAACTGAGATTCCGAGGAAAGTACGAGATTGATGAGATTGAAAATGATTCTGAAGAAGGTACCCTTCCGATGAAAGTGCAAAAGGAAGGTTACCTGAATTATATGTTTTTTGACGATAAGAAGAATTCCATATCTACCCTGTATTCAATCGTGCGCGACATCATCATGGATAAAGAGAAGCGGATTGCCCCTAATGACATCACTGTCCTGGGGTATCGGATTTCGCTTCTCAGGCGGTTCGACCTCTTTTACCGTTATATGTCCAGGGAAAAAGTGAACGCCATGCTTGAGACGGTTGAATCGATGTACATGGAAAACCTGAACCACTTCTTCGGCCAGGGTATTCCCATCTGGTTTAATCGTTTCATCGAGAACTCGTTGAAACCTGAATTACGTCTCGCATGGCAGGAAAAACGCATCGATTCCAAGGCTGAAGCTAAAATCTTGCCGAGGATAAGAAGGAGTCTGTCCCGCTTACTGGGGCTCTATGAGTTGTTTGAATTATTCCCCGGACAGTTCGAAACCGCGATGGAAATAGAGTGCAAGAAAAGCGGGATTACCAAGGCATTCTTCTTGGAGTATATGTCATCAAACAAGGAGGAACTGGATGCTTTCAAGCAAAAAGTCTATCGCACCGACTATGATAGAATCCGCGAAAACAAGAAGATGAATTTCTGGATGAACAGCGGAACAATCAAAGTTTCGACCATCAATTCCTTTAAGGGATGGGAGAGCGAGTTGGTGTTCCTTATCATTGAACCCAGATACGATAAGGACACTTATTTTAACACCGCCTTTGATGAATTGCTGTATACTGGGATCACGAGAAGCCGTAATAACTTGGTTGTCATTAATTTCGGTAATTATCAATATGACTCGTATATGAAGGAGATAATCTCTTCTTCCATATAGCTGTCGAAAAATAGCCGTATTTTTGGACAAATTACGGCTTATGAGATATACAGAAAAGAATCCCTCAATCCGGGACATAATCTACGCCCTGGATGAAGAACGCCAGTGGATGGAACTCGTTAGGGATGGCGGGAAACCCTATTCAAAATTGATTGACTTCCTTCTTTCGGAACCCGTCCATGACGAGGATACGGATCCCGCAGTCCTGAAGAATATGACCGTCACCAGTTACTCAACCCGTATCGGCGAGAAACAATCGACTGTCAACAAGTGGCTAAGGCAGATATATGCTGAAATTTTTAACTTGAACGATGAACATCCCGAACGGTTCGTGAACCCCGGGGAGCAGATTTGCACGCTCCATTATTACTCCAGGACATTTAAGTCTGGATTCCGGTTCAAACTGGGAGTGAAATCCATTCCGAGAGTAGGAGAGAGGGTCGATTTTACCTTCCCGTGCGCTATCACGGATACCGCCGTATTCATCGTGAGGAAAGTGACACATCGGTTTACGCAC
>JAEEGK010018471.1_pt1 | contig 15082 bp, 12 predicted proteins | sample 8958771 | NCBI WGS metagenome assembly JAEEGK01 (sample SAMN16246547, study PRJNA631951) | gut metagenome | biome: gut microbiome; feature: rumen; material: SC-attached | host: Bos | place: Iran: Karaj | collected 2018-10 | reverse complement strand
CTCAATCATTTCCTTATGCACCAACTCTTTGTGTTGCGACATCAGCATTCGATGGTAGTACTGGCTGCTGACGTTACGTTGCAGTGTCCGTGTGCTCCACACCTCGTTGGCAGCCTCACGTTCATACCAATCGCGAGCATCAGCATTCTTTTCCTGTAGAATTATGGAATAATGAGTCCAAGAAAGAAGAATGGGCTTTTTTCCAGTCAGTGATTGGAAAATGTTGACGCTGCCTTCTTCATTAGATTTTCCAGTCAGTGATTGGAAAATGTTTGGATAGTTCAGATAAAATGTGACAAACAAATACAGATTGCTCTTATTAAACCCTCTACCATATTTCTGTGTCAGCTGTTTTGCCAGCTCTATTAACACCTGCTCACCATATTCAGCACGTTTTTCTTTAAGTACCTCTTTATGGATGCGCATTCCAAGCAGCCAGTTCCTCATAATAAGCGTGACATTCACTGTATGATAGACTGCCTGCTGCGCCTGTTCAATAATGTCGCTGGTGTCGTTTAGTAATGAGCTTTTCTCTATAGGAACAATATCTTTCATTTTGTCTTTGTTATCTGATTATTAATCATATTATCATTATCTTGCAGCAGGGTGACAATCGACATCTCTAACTGGCTTTCGTTGAAGTATGGCATAATGCTATTCTCCTTTCGTTAAATTGGCCGACCCATTTTACTCTCAATCGGGTCAACAGCTTCGATTCTGGTATATGACGTATATTCGTTCAAACGTGACTTTTTGGCATCGCGTTCGTTTAGCAGTTCTATAACTTCATCGATGGTAATTTCTCCCTCGATATTCCTTCGGGCAAGTTCAAGGAGATAGTTCGACACCTGTAGCCCGTCCACCGCCTGCAAGCCGATAGCAACGCTCCATGCCTCCGCTCTTTCACGTTGTGCCGGATCCCCTTGGCGTATATACTCGTCAAAATTTATATATCCATCCTTCATTGTCTTATCTTTAAATTATCACATTTTTCTACCAAAATAATATCAAAAAATCACATTTTTCACAATTCGATTTATTCGTTACTCCTTCTATGTCCCTTCTATGATCCTTCTATGTCCCTTCTACGATCCTTCGATGATCCTTCGACGATTCTTTATCACTTGTCCTGTACTTGTCCCGAACTTGTCTTGCACCCAAACTATGATTCCGACACCTGCAGCCCGTCCACCGCCTGCAAGCCGATGGCGACCTTCCAGGCCTCTGCTCGTTCCCGCTTATGCGGTTCGCTCGCAACAATATACTCGTCAAAGTCCAAATATTCGTCCTTCATATTTGTCTTGTTTTACCATTCTTAATGGAGAGACTCTTTAAATTGACCATACGCGGTTTTACATAAAATATTTAGATCTGGATAAATATTATTCTTTGATAATCCCTGTAAATACTTTTTCTTAATATAACACGCTAATGATTTATGAATATTAATACATTTTAATTTAGATAGGTATCTGTTTATCCCACCAAAATATTGCTCTAAAGGTTCATTGTCTTTTGTGTAAAAGACAAAACAACCTTTTTGTGCAATAAGATTTATATTTGACCAGTATAAAATCTCATTTGTTTCAAACATCGAAATTGTAAATGAATTGAGTGGATTGTCGAGAAAGCCACAATCCATTTTGCACAGACCATCATTTGATCCATCTTGTTTTATCCATTTTGTGTATTTATCCACATCGCTCAATAAAGAATAATCTAGATGTATGTTTGGATTTTGGGCAACGAAATCTTCAAGCATCCCTGTCCCTGACACAAGGCCATGATCCAATAATGATATAATATCTACAAATTCATTACCATATTCTTCTTTGTTAATAATGTAAATTGAAAAGAAGTTATCAATGTCTATGTTACTTGCGGTAGGCTGCACTTTTTCTAATGCAAAGTATAAAGCGGTATTCAAGTCATAGGTGAAATCAAGTAGCGGTGTTGGCGCACCATAATGCTGTAATAAACTAATATACAGCATATCATTTTCATTAATGTTTAATGATTTATAATAGTTTGATAGAATGCTATTCTTTCGAATATTATTTATTATTGATTGTATGAAATGAATAAAATCAGTACCTTGTTTTGAATATTCATTTGTTATCCATTCTCTTTGAGCTGAAGTGTATATTTTGTATTTTGCTTCATGAATTCCTCTATATAATAAATCTTTCCCAGATAATATCTCATAGGTTTCATCAAATTCTTTACTTGTTGTAACGGTGGTGGTTCTAAAAAACGGTTCCTTCTCCGTCAAACTATTATATTCTTCTAATTTCATAATTGTTTGTTTTTTTTGCCCCATCTTTGCCAAAAGCAAAGACTGTATTTCTATTATATTTTACGCCTGTTCAATTATTTGTTGCCGCTTTAGCATTTGTCGATACTGTGCTTTCAGACATTTTATCAAATCTCTTGTGGTGCGAGTAAGGCTATCTGTATAGATAATCCCATAATATGTTCCCCCTTCAAACGTTGCGCTCTCCGCTTTCGCTTTTGCTTCTCGGAATTTTTTCCACTCATCTATATAATCGAATGAGTTTGATTCGAATTCGGCATGTGGCAATGTCAGAAGAGTTTGTATCAAAGCATTCAATTCAGCTTCAGCCTCATTAAGATCCTTTTGGACATATTGTAACATGTCATAAGTGGTTATCGGTGGATTGGGATATTTGATGTCCATGACAACTATATTTGTCAGTTCCACAAACGCACTTGCAGAATCAATCCATTTCTCAATAATCTTTTTATTAATGTTGTGGCAACGAGGCACCTCGTGACATACAATATGCCGACTAGAAAAGATTTCATGGATATCGTTCAACATATCGTCGCAATCATCAACTTGATTATGCAACAATTTTGAAAAATTGACTTCCGCTAAAGTTGAAATAGTTTTGTTGATATCCTCAAACTTGCTGCAGGGGATAAGATATGAAATATATTCTCCTAAAGTAATGTCCTCGTCTTGAAATGCTGATAATATTTCTGCATCATAAGCGATATCCTTGAAAAATTCTAACTTGGCAATATTCTTTCTGTATTTTGGATCATCAATAAAATCTTTGTAAACATTCCTAAAGAACTCCTGAAGACACGCTACAATCTTTACTGGGACATACTCAAACAATACTTCTTGGTTGACATTGGCATAATATAGCCACAAATCACGGATAGTATCTTGGACATCATATAAATCCTTCCTACGATACAGTGACTCCTTTATTTGAGACAGTCTTAATTGGTGTTTCATGGCTACATGTCATTTATTGTCCCATCTTTGACAAAAGCAAAGACTGTAATTCAGTTAGTTTCTTGTTTTCTTGTTGCTTCAAATTGATTGCACGGAATATGGGTGCTACCTGCTCATGAAATAGTATCATTGTGTCGGTGGGAGGTAATGCTATTGTGTAGTTTCTAAACGTCTGAGCTGATATTTCGTCAAATGTCGATCCCGCACCCTCTCCTGCGATTATATCCTTTTCGTTTTGCAAGGTCATGTATATATATTCACGCATAAAATCCTCTTTCAAGTCGATGGATTTGAAACCTTGATTAGTGCAGACCTCATTCTCTGCAATCGCCATAAGTCCAATAGGCGCACGAGAAGAAAACAATATGCTCCCTGCTGGCAACATCTTTGTGCTGCATGATTTAAACCCTGCGTTTGTTATACTTTTGTTTCCGCGAGCAATATACAGCGTTCCTTGTTTTGACAAATCAGCTGGCGAAATCCAAGCGATTCCATCGTTGTTGTTTTCGCTCCAATAATCAGGTATCTCTGTTTTCGGTGTTGCGCCACTGACAATTTCTCCAACCTCTCCAAGGGGTGCGAGGTGCCAGCCTTGGGGGAGGTTTTGTTTGTCGATGTTGTCGACGAAGGTGTGGCGGTAGAGGGCTTGGGCGGTGGCTTCGAGTTTTTCAATCATCTGCTCGTTGAGGCGGATGCGGCGTGTCAGCGTCTCGTATTCCGACACGATTTCCCGCTGCCGCTCGATGCTCGGAACGCAAATGGGCGTGTCACAGAACTCTTTCCAATCATATCCTCCGCGGACAGCCGAATCAGATTTAAAATCAGCATATCTGTCGAATTCTGGACGCATTATCCACATCATTAAATATTGTGGTAATAATTTCGATGTGTCTGATACTTCAAATGTATAATAGGCAGGAGAAACAATTATAGGAGTTGCCATGTCATTAATGGCAATTGGTACTTTATGTACCCGAATAACAGACATTGGGTCAAAGGCAAATGTGTTTTGATTGACAATCTTATAGTTACTCAAATCAACGCCAACAATATTAGAAGTGGATGGACGGAATTGCTTTGTCATACTCAAGCCTAGCAACCGCGTCACCTTCAACTCTCGGTTGCGGACATTCACCTCGCGGATGTGATCGCCTAATCTGTGAAATTCTGTACCCATTGCTTTATCTTCCAATTAGCTCTTCAAATTGATTTCCCCGAATATATCCACGTTTGACATTGTTTATCTGTACTTCTTTGAGATACCCGGCCTCAACCAACAACGACAGGTCTTTTCGTGCAGTCATCGTTGTCACCGCAAGGTTTCTTTCCACATCCTTGACCGTCAGCATATCGTCAGGATTGTCGTGGAAATGCTGCAAAATCATCGACTGCCGCTCGCTAATGCCACCTTTGGTCATTAGAGTCTTGGCTGCCCGTTTCTCCTGCTGTTTCCGATTGACGTATTCTTTCAATTTCTGATAGGAACGACCCAAGATGCGGAGGTTGTATGCAACGAAGTAGCCAATATCGTTGTCATCCAAATCGGCATAGCGGTAGGCATATTCGTAACTTGTCTTTGACTCCATTATCATTCTGGAGATAGACATATATTCCGTCAGTTGGTAACCTTCGCGCATCATATACCAATAGAAGAGCGCTCTGGCTGTACGGCCGTTTCCATCAACAAAAGGATGGACATAGGCGATCATATAATGGACAATGATGCCGCGAATAATAGGGTGAATGAATGGTCCTTTGTCACTACTGTTAAAGAAATGACACAAATCCTTGACAAACAGTTTTATGTCGGATGCGACAGGCGGTGTGAAGACAATATCGCCTGTCAATTCGTTTTGGATGACGATATTATCTTGGTCAACTCTGAATCTGCCAGCATCAGTCTCATTCTTCAAGGTTTTGTGGGTCATAAGGCCGTGTATATACAACAACCGTTCTTCTGTCAGGAGGTCATCTTTGTGCTGTGCGATATATTGCATAGTCTGGTAGTTGTTGTATATCATCTGCTGAGACTTATCCTTGGGCGAAATACCCCTCACCAACATCTCTTTTGCTATCCTGCGTGTTGTAGATGCCCCTTCCATCATACTGGAATAGATGGCCTCCTCCATCCGTGAATAGGTCTGGTATTGCATCTTTTCTGCCTTTGCGGCAGGGTTGTCGCTTTCGAAAAAACTGCCGAATTGCATATCAAAGTCGTGGCAAAAACGTTGCATCTGGTTGGTAACCTGAAGTTTTACACCGTACTTGGGCCAAATATTCATCCGTCCTTGTAAACGTGACGCTTTGACGTAAGACCAAAGTATTTCTGGAGTCACTCCTTTGGGCAACGGTTTCTTGTATTTAACCTTGTCCCAATATTCATATCCGTCATTTATCTTGTCTATCAACGGATAAATGGCACTATCAACATTCCCTGTAATATAATCAAAACAGGCTCTGTCTCTGGTTTTTGGAGGTGTTTCTATCATATCTTTATTCTCGTTTTCAAGATGCAAAGATACGAATAATATTTGATAATTCTTGATAATGCTTGCAAAATTATCAAACTTTATCAGATTTTGTATCCCAATTTATCAAACAAGTCTTTCAGGTCTTTTGTGCTTTCTTCTTCCTGTTTCAGCAGGTCGCAGAGGTCGGTTTGCAATTCCCTCATCTTGCTGTCGAAGTCTATCTGCTCGTCGCGGTTGCGGAATTCGATGTATTTGCTGGGGACGAGGCTGTAGCCTTTCTGCTCGATTTCTTTCTTTGTGGCGGAGTAGCAGTACTCGGGCTCGTTGTGGTAGGTCTGCTCGTGGCCGGCACGTTGCCAGTTGTGGTAGGTGGCGGCAATCTGTTCTATCTGATCCTGTGAGAACTGGATGTATTTCTTCTCGAAGGGCTCGCCCTTCTGCCGCAGGTCGATAAAGAGCACTTCGCCCTCACGGTCGCGGTAGTGCACATCTTCGCCGTTCTTGGTCTCCACACGGGCTTTCTTATTGTTGTTCAGTATCCACAGCGTCACGCTGATGTCGGTGGAGTAGAACATATTGCGCGGCAGGATAATAATCGCCTCCACCTTGTCGTTCTCGATGAGTTTGCGGCGTATGGCCAGCTCGGTGCCGTCGGCACTCAGCGCACCGTTGGCCAGCAGGAAGCCCGCCACACCACGAGTGGAGAGTTTTGATAGTATGTTCAATATCCAGCCATAGTTGGCGTTGGAGGTGGGCGGCACATCGTAGCCGCTCCAGCGCGGGTCGGAGGTGAGCTGGTTGGCCTCGCGCCAGTCCTTCTGGTTGAAAGGCGGATTGGCCATGATGTAGTCGGCCTTGAGGTCGGGGTGGTGGTCGTTGTGGAAGGTGTCGCCCTGACGGATGTCTGCCGAGATGCCCCGGATGGCGAGGTTCATACGTGCCAGCTTGAAGGTGGTGTTGGTGTTCTCCTGGCCATAGACGCTCACGTTCTTCATATTGCCGTGATGGGCCTTGACGAACTTCATGCTCTGCACGAACATGCCGCCCGAGCCGCAACAGGGGTCGTAAATCTTGCCGTCGTAGGGCTCGATAAGCTCGGCGATGAGGTTGACAATCGACTTGGGTGTGTAGTATTCGCCCTTGCCCTTGCCCTCGGCGATGGCGAACTTGCCAAGGAAATATTCGTACACGCGACCAATAAGGTCGTTCTCTTTGTCCTTAAAGGTGTCGAGCTTGTTTATCTCGTCGAGGAGCGAGGCGAACTTGGTCTTGTCCAATCCGAGGTTGGAGTAGTAGTTGTTGGGCAAAGCACCCGCCAGCTGCTTGTTCTTCTTCTCGATGTCGGCCAGCGCGTCGTCGATAATCTGGAAGATATTGCTCTGCTTGGCGTTTTGCATGATATAGGACCAGCGGCACTGTGACGGCAAATAGAAGACATTCTCGGCGGTGTAGAACTCCACCGTGTCGATGTATTCCTTCAGCCCCTGCTCCTCCAGTTCCTGTTTGCGCTGCTCAAAGCGGTCACCCGCATACTTCAAGAAAATGAGGCTCAGCACCACATGCTTATACTCGGCAGGCTCGACGGCTCCGCGCAACTTGTTGCACGACTCCCACAGGGTCGCTTCCATCGTTTTAGATTGCTTTGTGCTATTTTGTTTGGCCATTTATACTCTTTTTTTCGGCTGCAAATTTACACATTTTTTTTGATTCACATACCGAAGGATGAAAAATATCCTATGCAATCTACTATATTTTATTGATTATAAGGAATATCTCATTCTGTGTCGTAATTTTATTGCCATTTTCTAGTTCTCCTTCCTTTTACTGAAAATCAATCTGTTATGATTTTTAGGAGAGGTGTTCTTCGCTGTTATAGCGAGGAACGACCGATGTTGTATCTAATATGGATTGAAGGTTGGAGGGAGGCACGTGGGTGGAGCGTGGGTGTAAATAGGGGTGCGAATGGGGGGAGAATGGGATGTGAATGGGATGAAAAGGGGATGAAAAGGGGACGGGAGAGGAGAGGGGATAGGGCGGGGAGAGGGCGGGAGATAAAAAAGGGTGTCCCGAGCCGTGGGGCGGGGGACACCGAAGGAATAGTGTTATGTGTGTGGAGGTTATTCGAGCCAGCCGAGGATGTCGCCTTTTTTGACCATCTGGCCTTGCTTGACGCAGGTGTCGATGAGGCGGCCGGGCTTGGTGATTTCGACGTTCATCAGGGCGTAGCTGGCCTCGATGATGCAGAAGACGTCGCCTTCGGCGTATTCGCGGCCGGGTGCGGGGGGCACGGAGGTGTTGAAGTCGATTTCCCATAGCAGCTGTCCGTTGGCGGAGGCGATGACGGGGGTGGCGTTGGCGTGCTTCTCGTTGATGTAGTTGGGGGTGAGGGTCACCGTGGATGCAGGGGCGGAAACGACCTTGGCGGGAGCATTGGCGGCAGCCTTTTCAGCGCGCAACTGTGCCACTTCCTTGTTGAAACGCTCCTTGGCGATGCCGGACTTGTAGTCGCGGTACTGGCGGTCGTGCATGGCCAGTTCGAAGAGCTCTTCGTCGTCTTCGCCACGGTCCCAGCCGTTCTCTTCCATCTCCTTGATGTATTCGGGCAGTGCGTCGGGGTAGGCATCCTGCGGGTTGCCGTCGTAGAACTCGTAGTTGTTCTTCTTGGCGAGTTCGACGATTTCGGGTGCCAGCGGGCCGGGGAGCTTACCGGCACGGCCGAGAATCATGTTCCAGCTGTCCTTGTCAATCTGCGAGAAGCGGGGCTTGCCCTGTGCCAGTGCCATGATGTTCATCAGGGCGATGTTCTTAGTGTACTGGCTGAAGGGGGTGACGAGTGGGGGATAGCCGAGCATGGGCCATATGTATGCCACCTCTTGGAAGAGCTGCACGGTGAGCTCGTCGAAGGTCACTTCGGGCTTGCCGTTTTTCTTGAGTGCCATGTTGATAGCGCTGTGCACACCCTTGAGGTCGCTCATCATGCTGCCCATCATGCCGCCGGGCAGTCCGCAGCCGACGAGCATGGAGGTGCAGATGCGGTTGGCGGGGTTGACGTATAGGCCCAGGAAGTCGTCGAGGAACGACTGCGTGAGGGCGCGGGTTTCCATGTAGGCCTTCATGTTGATGTCCTTCACGAGGAAGCCGTCCTCCTTGAGCATGGCCTGCACGCCGATGATGCCGGGATGCACCATGCCCCATGCGAGGGGTTCCATTGCGGTGTCGATGACATCGGCACCGGCACGGGCCACTTCCAGTATCGAGGCCATGGCGAAGCCGGGGCCCGAATGGCCGTGGTACTGCACGATGATGTGGGGGTACTTCTTCTTAATCTCGTACACCAGCTTGCCCAGCATGGTGGGGCGGCCGATGCCGGCCATGTCCTTCAGCGCGATTTCGTCGGCACCGAATTCCACCAGCTTGTCCACCACGCCCATGTAGTATTCCACGGTGTGGATGGGGGAGTAGGTGATGCTGAGGGCGGCCTGGCTGATCATGCCTGCCTCTTTGGCGTATTTGACCGACAGCTCGAGGTTGCGGGGGTCGTTCAAGCCGCAGAAGGAGCGCATGATGTCGACACCCTGTGCCTTCTTTACCTTGGGCATCAGCTGGCGCACATCCTTGGGCACGCCGTACATGCGGAGGCCGTTCAGGGCGCGCTCCAGCATGTGGGTTTGTATGCCGGCCTTGTTGAATTCCTTGGTCCAAGCACGCACCGACTTGTTGGGGTTCTCGCCGTACATGAGGTTCACCTGCTCGAAGGCACCGCCGTTGGTCTCGATGCGGTCGAAGCAGCCCATCCGTACGATAGCGGGAGCCACCTGCACAAGCTGGTCGATGCGGGGCTGGTATTTGCCCGACGATTGCCACATATCGCGGTAGACCAAGCTAAACTTTATCTCTCTTGCCATATAAAATAATGGTATAAAACAATAATACTTAGTTAATTACATGCGAAATAAACTTCTTTCGCAAGTTGCAAAAATACAAACTTTTTGTCAAATGGTGAATTCTGTATAAAGAATTGTGATTTTTTATAAATTGGAAACGATAATGAAGGGTTAGGGGTTAGAGGTTAGAGAATTGGCTGCCGTCCCTAACTTATAACTTTTTACAGCTTGTTACAGTTTGCGTCCACGGACGGTGGCAAATACGGCGAGTGAGCTGAGGCCCATGACCATGAGGAAGGTGAGCAGGAAGTCGATGCCGCGCATGGCCACTGGGAAGGCGGAGACGACGAAGTTGTCGCCCATTTTGACGAGGCCGAACTGCTGCTGCAGCAGGCAGATGACGAAGCCCACCAGCAGTCCTGCCACCACACCGATGGCCGAAATCATCACTCCTTCGATTCTGAAGATGCGGCGTATCTGGCTCCGCTCCATGCCCATGCTTCGCAGTGTGCCGATGTCGCGCTTCTTGTCCAATACCAGCAGTGTGAGCGAGGCGGCGAGGTTGAGCGTGGCGATGAGGACGATGAGTGCCAGGATGAGGTAGATGCCCAGCCGCTCGCTGCGGAACACCTTGTAATAGATGGGTTGTTGTTGGAAACGGTCTTTCACCGTGAAGTTGTCGCCCAACAGTGTCTGTACGGAGGCTTGTGCCGCTGCCTTGCCCTTGGCACGGAGCGAGGGTTGCAAGGCGATGGCGATGGCGGTGCACTCGTTGTCGGCGTAGTTCATCAGCTGCCGCACGAAGGCGATGTCGGCCACCACGTAGCGGTTGTCGATGTCCTGCTGGATGTAGAAGTTGCCGCCCGGCATGGCATAGCCGGTGTTTAACGCCTGCTCCATGGTCATGCCGAGGGAGGTGCCGCGCTTGGGGATGTGCACCACCACCGGCACGTTCGACACTTCGCGGATGCCAAGGTTGTAGTATACCTCTGCTCCGAATAGGAGGAAATAAGTGAATTGAGAATTGAGAATTGAGAATTGAGAATTGTCAGCTGTGTCTGGATGATTATCAGTCCTCAATCCTTCATTCGCAATCTTTAAACCATACGCGCCTTCGTAGAGCATGGTGTCGAGTCCCGACACCTTGGGGTATTCCTCGTCGACACCGCGCAGGGCGACGATGGCTTGGTTGTGGCGGTAGGTAATCCAGGCGTTCTCTTCTGCTATCTGCGACACCGCGGCAACGCCTTTCAGCTGTAGCAGGCTGTCATATTGTGTGCTGCGAATTATGTTTGGTGCGTCAGCCCAATTTTCAATTTTCAATTTTCCATTTTCAATTAAAAAAGTCTTGCCCTTGGTGGGTTGCACCAGCAGTTCGGGGTCGAACGAGTTGAAAAGGCTTTGGGTCAGGTTGCCGATGCCGTTGTAGACACTCAGCACCATAATCAGTGCCGCCGTGCTGACGGCGATGCCCACAAGCGAAATCCATGAGATAATGTTGATGACCGTCTTCTGCTTGCGCGAGAAGAAGTACCGCCAAGCCACCAAGACGGTTAGGGGAAAGTTGCTGTGTCTCAATTTCAACTTTCAATTTTTAGTAGGGGCAGACACCTGTGTCTGCCCTACAATTTTAACTCTTCAGCAGCTGCTCGATGTGTTCCACATAGTCGAACGAGTCGTCCAGATAATAATCCAGCTGGGGAATGATGCGCAGCTGTTTGCCCACGCGGTTGCCCAGTCGGCGGCGGATGTCGCCGCTGTGGGTGAGGATGGCATCGATGATGGCCTGCTTGGTGGCAGGCTCTTCGGGATGGCCCTTATAGGCGGGAACGGTGCCGATAGGCATGATGCTGACATGCACGCGGGCGATGGAGAGGTCGGGCGTGATGCGCACGCTGGTGACGGTGATGAGCGAAATGCCCAGCGTGGGCTTCATCTCACGCAGGAATATATCGCCGAGCTCCTGTTGGATTAGGCGCGAAATCTTCTGTTGGCGAGTGCTGTCCATTCTACCACCTCCAACCCACTCTGATGGGGATAAACACAGTCTGCTGCTCCAGCACGATGCCCACTTCCACAAACAGGCTGTGGTAGTTGCGGTCCATCTGCTGCAGGGTGTGGTCGTAGAACCAGTTCAAGCCGCCGTAAACCTCCAGGTAGGGGCTGATGGTGTTGCCGTAGTTGCCGGGGTTCATCAGGAAGCTGCCGCCCACTCTGGCACCCACCATCGGGGCCCAGGTGTCGCCCACGGGACGGAAGTCCATGTCGACGAAGCCGTGCATCATCTGGCTGGCGGTATAGTTCATATTGCCCTTGAAACGGGGATAGCAGTAGGCATAGCCGAGACCGCCGCCGAGGAAGAAGTCCTGGCTGATGTTGGCACCTGCCATCAGGTTCAGCCCTGCGGCCTCCTCGTGTAGGTTGAGGCGGTAGCCAGAGGGGGTGACGGCGGGATTGGTGCCCTCTATCTCGGGCTGGCCATAGTTGCCCACGTTGTGGATATAGCCTGCCTCCACCTTAAACATAAATTCTACGTTGGGTTTGTCCTGTGTGTACTGGGCGGATGCCGTAGTGGCTGCCAGCAACATAACTACCAATAAAACAGTTCTTATATTCTTCATTGTACAATAATTTGCGACTGCAAAGATACGTAATTATTTTTGATTATCACGATATAACTTCCTGCCGGCAGGTTGTGGTGTACGGTGTCGCCACTGTTCAACCCATTGGCTGTGAATACTTTTTTGCCTGTAGTGTCGAACATTGTGAGGTCAAATTTTTTGTCGCAGTCCTCCACTTCTATTGTGAATTGCGAGTGTCCGGGATTGGGAAACAGTCGAATTTTGGTCCCCTTTCCTCCGTCGGTCGGCATCGGGCTGATGCCCACTAGGCTCGTGTCGGCCACGGCAAGGACATACTGCCCCGGGAAGAGCGGGGTGGTGAAATAGCCTGTGGTGATGTTGCTGGAGCTGGTACGCTTGCGCGATACCATCTGCCACGGATGCTGAGCGTCGAGGCGGTAGAGCACGCACAGCGAGTCGAGTGTGGTACGGTTGTCGTAGAATCCCATGTCGAGGCCCGATGCTCCCGACGACCCGTTGGCACCCTGGTTGTAGAGCATGCGGAAGCTTATTGTCGGGTCCCATGGTGCCGTGTGCACCTCCCAGTAGTGGTCGGCCATGCGCACCACGCCCTCTGGCATCTCGCCCGTGGGGTGGGTGAAATGGTGGGTCACATGCACGCGGTGGTCGATGGGTGTGCCGGTGTCTTGCCTCACATACACCTTGCAATAGGTGTTGCCCATGTCGTAGTTGCCCGTATGGGTGAGGGTGGCGACGCTGTTGGTGGCGGCATCGGAGATAAGGTTGTGGTAGTCGACCACCGCATAGGCGGCCACGAAAGGCAGTGAGAATGTCTGTGTGGCAACGCTGTCGTCCACCGTCATCCACTGGTCGCTCGCCTCGTTGTCGTGCGAGAAGAAGGTTACCGGCACCCGTTGGCCGTGTGCGTAGTGGTCGGTGCCACGCAACTGTTGGCGAAGCGTGAGGGTGGCAGTGCCATCCCACGTCGTCTCCAATCCCTCGATGGCATAGTCTACAAAGCCGGGGTTGAACACGTGGAAGTCGAAGAATCCCTCCAAGTTCATGCCGCTGTATAGGCTGAGGCTGTCGCGCAGCCCTGCCGCGTCGATATTGCCGAAGGCACAACGTTCAAACAGACGGTTCAGGCAGGCGTAGAACAGCGAGTCGCCCATCAGCCCACGCAGCGAGTGCCACACTAGCGCGCCCTTCTTGTAGGTGGTGGTGCCGTAGGTATAGTTGGGCGACATGCCCGAGAGCGCGCGATAGCCGTTGTCCGACAGGTGGGCGGTGAGCAGCACTTCGCGCAGCATGTCCAGATAGTAGCGTGTAGCGGTGGCGCGGTCGTGTATTGCCTCCGATGCCACCTCCTCGCAGAATGAGGCTCCGCCCTCGTTAATCCACATGTCGCCTTCCGACGCGCATGTCAGCAGGTTGCCAAACCAGGCGTGTGCCAGCTCGTGGCAGGTGGTCATCTGGCAGGGCTCGTCAGCCACGGCGATGCAGGCATCCACCAGCCCTATGTTGTTCACATGCTCCATCGACCCCATGGGGGTGCCTATGTATCCAATCCTGTCCCAGCGGTAGGGGCCGAAGGCACGTTCGAACATGGGCAATACATCCTCCAGCATGTCAAATTTCTCGTACACCTGTGCGCTGTCGCGGTTCATATAGCCGATGAGGGCGGGGTAGGTGCCGTAGAGGCTCTCATACTCCCGCTCGATGATGCGCCATGGTGCCGACGAGACGGATATCAGGTAGGTCGGCGTGGGGTGGTCGAGCGTCCACACGCTGGTGTTGCTGCTGTCGGCATTCACCACCTCCGACTGCCGCAATCCGCCGCAGATGGCGCGCCAGCCGGGCTGCGACGTCACTATCAGGCGGTAAGTGGCTTTGTCGTAGAAATTGTCGCGACAGGGAAACCACGCGCGCCCGACCACATGGGGATGCATCATAAATGCCACGCCCAGATTGTAATAAAGATTGTTGTCCATGTGCAGGCCGCCCCAGCCGTAGTTCTCCACAAATCCATTCGTCACGTAGGGTACCGACACCACGTGCGTGTCGCCCGCATGGCCGCCGGCATACACCGTCAGCAGGCTGTTGTCGCGGTCGTAGTTGAAGCCGCGGGTCACCGTGCCGTCGAGGGTGATAGGCGACACCTGGTCGGCAATCAGGTCGAACGTCACCCCGTTGCAATCCTTCGTCAGCACAAAGGTGATTTCAGCAGTGCCCTGCACCTGTTTCGCCACCGTGTTGCCCATGTCGAGCGTGATGTCGTAGTGCAGCACGTCCATCGAATCCGCCTCAGCCGTCTGAGCCACCAGCCTGACCCCTGATAAAGTCAGGGATAAAAGTGTAAAAAATAGTCCTATTTTTCTCATAATCAAATAATATAGTTGTACACTTCGGACACCAACAGCGCCCCAAAAACATTGCAAATTTACATATAATTCTTGAATTACACGCAAATCATGGAAAAAACCAAGGCTAATGCATCAAAAATGGACAACATGAGTAGCAATTAGTGCCTAATTATTTTTGGCTACAGACCATGGTTTTTACGCACTTCTAGCTAAAAAAATCCATCCTTCAAGTAACTTTTCAATATTATATTATTAGTTACCAAGAGATTGCAGCAATCGTTTCTTTTCGCTGAACTACTTGTTATCAGAGTGACGATTACTAGTTTTTGACTACTCATTCTTGTGTCATAATGACGTTTTGTCCTTCAATAAATGAGACAAACAGAATCAGGGCAAACGCATCAAATTTCCAGTAAAGAGAAGAGGTAATCGATACTCCAGCCAGCCTTCAGCCGCTTGGTTACGAGACTACCCTTGCCCTTGTCGCGCTTGAGTATATTGAGTGAGAATTTTC
>JAEEGK010018470.1_pt1 | contig 15083 bp, 7 predicted proteins | sample 8958771 | NCBI WGS metagenome assembly JAEEGK01 (sample SAMN16246547, study PRJNA631951) | gut metagenome | biome: gut microbiome; feature: rumen; material: SC-attached | host: Bos | place: Iran: Karaj | collected 2018-10 | reverse complement strand
CGATAAGCCGCTGGATTCAGGTCTGCTTTCCGTGCCCAAACTGATCCCCGTCCGGCTCGAAAGCAGACGGTAAAGTCAAAAAATATCAAGAGGATGTTTATTCCCCTTTTAGCGCAGCAGGACTGCGCGAATAGAGGTGGGTGGATTATTTTTTCATCAAACCCGCTCCGGCGTTCCAGGCTTTTCCAACCTTTTCACCCGAAACATAGTATCCATGCTGGAACTGATCAAAGATGAGGGCATTTAGTTTCGAGGGATCGATCTTGCCGTTCTCTGAGAGAACACTTTCCTCCGCACAAGTGTTGACGATTTTGCCAACGATGCAGTAGAAGCTTTCCGTTTCAGAGACTTCCGCCAGCTCACATTCCATTACGACCGGAAATTCATCAATGATTGGCGCGTTGACAAAAGCACTTTTGACCGCGTGATAGCCGGTGCGTTCAAATTTGTCAGGCATTTTATTGCCGGAAGCGATACCAAAGAAATCTGCGACATCGATATGGGCTTTGTCCGCCAGTGCGACTGTGAAAGCCTTTGTTTTAAGAATGTTCTGTGTGGTTTTATGATCTTCGTCAATGAACAGGGCGATCCTGTCGTTGTTGCAGATCATTCCCCAGGCCGCGTTCATGGCATTGACTTTGTTATTCTGGTCATACGCCGCCACGATCAGAACAGGCATGGGATAAACCGCTTGTATAACACCTAAATTCTTTTTCATCTGTGATCTCCTACTTCTTTACGGATTTCCACATCATAGTGGAAATAAAGCAAATACTTTAAAATACATTTTTGGAAAAGTCAATCACGGCTGGAAAATCACACCGGAGCCATGTCATTGAAAAAAATCTGAGTAAAATGTTTTTTTTTAGTTCCAAAGAGGGTACACTTACGGGCGGATGAGCAGCAGTGGCAACTCAGTTAAATTGACCCCCATGATGACGCAGTATCGGAGAATCAAATCCGAACTGCCAAAGGACGCTTTACTGATGTTCCGGCTGGGGGATTTTTATGAGATGTTTTTTGAGGACGCGCTGGAGGCTTCTCAGATCCTCAATATCGCCCTGACTAAGAGGGGAAATTATCCCATGTGCGGCATCCCGTACCACGCGGCGGAAGGGTATCTTTCCAAACTGCTGGAGGCCGGCCGCAAGGTGGCTATCTGCGACCAGATGGAAGATCCCAAACCGGGACACCTGGTCAAGCGGGAGGTCACGCAGATCCTCAGCCCCGGCACCCATTTTGATGAACGGGTCCTCAGCGCGGAGCGGAACAATTTTTTGGCTGCCATCTATCCCTGCAAGCAGTGTTTCGGTCTGGCGCTGGCTGACCTGACCACAGGCGATTTTTTTGTCACGGAAGTGCCGTCCATGCCCGTCCTGATGGCCGAGCTGGAGCGTCAGCGTCCCGCGGAGATCGTCATCCCCTCCGAAGAGGATGAACTGCGCCGTGCGTTGGTCCCGGCTTTTCCGCACCTGGCCTTGTATGAGGACTGGGTGTTCGCTCCCGAAACCAGTTTCTATACCCTGAAAGATCATTTCCATGTGGCTTCCCTGGATGGCTTCGGTCTGCGTGACCGTGTCGCCGCCACGGGTGCCGCCGGCGCGGTGATCCATTATCTGGAACAGCATCTACGCCGCAATGTGGGACAGCTCTCGCGCATCTGCTTTTACGAGCGGACCGACTATCTGGCGCTGGATGCCAATACGCTGAGGAATCTGGAGATCCTGGAGCCGCTGAACCGCAACACGCCGATGATCCATTCCCTGTTCGGTGTGATGAACAAGACCTGCACGCCGATGGGAGCCCGCAAACTGCGCGGATGGCTGTCGCAGCCGCTGGCCGATGTGGCATCCATTACGGAACGCCAGCAGGCAGTCCGCTGCTGGCTGGATCATACGGACGCGCTGGCGATGTTCCGTACCAAGCTGGCTGTGGTGCGGGATCTGGAACGTGTGCTGACCCGGCTGACAACTGTCTCCGGCAATGCCCGCGATATGCTGGCGCTGAGTCAGGCGCTGGAGCAGCTGCCGGCGATCAAAGAGATCATCACGGGATTAAAAGACGATTCTGCTTTATTCAGCAAACTTGCGGAAAAAATCGTGCTTCTGCCGGAACTGGTCCATTTGATCCAGAGTCAGATCGTGGATGAACCGCCCATCTCCACCAAAGAAGGCGGCATCATCCGTCCGGGCGCGGACGCGCAGCTGGATGAACTGCGGGAGATCATGCACGGCGGCAAGAACTGGATCGCGCGGATGCAGCAGGAAGAGATCGAGCGCACCGGCATCCCCAGCCTGAAAGTCCGCTTCAATTCTGTTTTCGGCTACTACATAGAGGTGACGAAAACGCATCTGGATAAAGTGCCCGACACTTATATCCGCAAACAGACCATCGTCAACGGCGAGCGCTTCATCACTCCGGAACTGAAAGAGTGGGAGAGCAAGATTCTGGGCGCGGAGGAACGGGTCAAGCGCATCGAGTACGACCTGTTTGTAAAACTCCGCGAGCAGGTGACGGCACAGCTGACAGTCATCCAGCAGAACGCGCAGGCACTGGCCGAGCTGGACGTTCTGGCCTGTTTCGCGCAGCTGGCCCAGCTTTACGGCTACATCTGCCCGGTGGTCAAAGATGAAGGTATCCTTTTCATCAAGGACGGCCGTCATCCGGTGCTGGAACAGACACTCCCGGCCGGCCGGTTCGTTTCCAACGATACCGACCTGGATCCCGCGCGGAAACAGATCGGAATCATCACCGGTCCGAACATGGCCGGCAAAAGCACCTACATCCGCCAGACAGCCCTGCTCACACTGATGGCGCAAACGGGCTCATTCATCCCGGCAAAAGAGGCCCGTGTGGATATCGTGGACCGCATCTTCACCCGTATCGGCGCCAGTGACGATATCGCCCGCGGACAGTCCACCTTTATGGTAGAGATGAGCGAAACGGCATCTATTCTGAACAACGCCACTTCCCGCAGTCTGGTCATACTGGACGAGATCGGGCGTGGCACCAGCACCTTTGACGGATTGAGTCTGGCCTGGAGCATCGCGGAATATCTCCATAATCAATGCGGTGCCAAAACACTTTTCGCGACACATTATCATGAACTGACGGAACTCGCTTCACGGCTGGAGCGGGTCTATAATCTGAATGTAAGCGTTCGGGAATGGAACGATCAGATCGTTTTTATCCACAAGATCATTGCCGGCGCGGCGGATAAAAGCTACGGCATCCATGTCGCGCGCCTGGCCGGGATACCGGCATCTGTTTTGAACCGTGCGATGGAAGTGCTGAGCAATCTGGAGGAAACGGAACTGGATCCTCTGGGCGCGGAAGGAGCTTCCGGTGAAGGGGGAGATATTCCGGCTTCGACCGAAAAACAGGTGCGCACGACAGCCAAGCGACAGAAACTCCGCAATCTGCCCGATCCGAATCAGTTAGATCTTTTCTCCCAGCTGGGGCTTTAGAAAAACGGCCGTCAGCAGATAAAAAATTCCGTGATCATGTATGACCCGTTCCGGGGCAATATTAGAGACTCTGAAGGACCTCTTTGATTTTCGCCAGGGTGATGGGTTTGGCCAGACAGCCGTTAAAGCCTTCTTTTTTGTAGTGTTTCAGGAATTCCGTATCCGCTGTGATGAGATAGATCGGCAGGTTGGTGTCTTTCTTTTCGTTCCGGATGTATTTCGCGAAATCCACGCCGCTCATGCCGGGCATCCACATATCCGTCAGCACCGCACTGAAACGTCTTGTCTTCAGGATCTCCAGTGCATCTTCCGCGGAGCGGGCCATGGCGATATCCTGCACACCGGCCTTTCTGCAGAGCGCTTCCAGAACTTTGAGATTCATCTCCACGTCATCCAGCAGCAGCAGAGACAGGTTCGCCGGCAGGACCATTGCTTTTTCCCCGGTCTTTAGGATAGTTTCTTCCTTTGCGGTCAGCGGCATTGAATCCAGGTTGTTCAGTTTCACGGTAAAGACACTGCCTTTGCCCACTTCGCTGTCCACACCGATCGTGCCGCCCATTTGTTCGATCATAAGAGCGCAGATACTCAGGCCCAGTCCTGTTCCGCCGGTCTGGGTCATATTTTGTATCTGCTGAAAAGGTTTAAAAATGTCTTTGAAATGCGACTTATCAATACCGATCCCCGTATCGCGAACGGAGAACTCCAGGTTCATCCTGGTTGAGCCGTTCTCTACAGGTTTGCAGCCCACTTTGAGTGTTATCGAGCCCTGTTTAGTGAACTTTATCGCGTTACCGATCAGGTTGAACAAGATCTGATGGACGCGCTGACTATCCATTTTCAGTAACGGCATATAGTCAGGGCATTCCATCTTCAGCTGCAGATTTTCAATGTGCGCGCGATGGGTGAAAGCATTGAGTACCTTATTGCCCAGTTCTTTGAAATCGCAGAAATCATAAGTGTAAACCATGCTCTTGGCATCCAGCTTGGACAGATCCAGAATGTTGTTTACCAGTTCCATCAGTACATGGCTGCTGAAAACGATATTATTCAGATACTCGTCCGACACTTTCTTTTCTATATCTCCGCATTTCAGAAGTTCCGCGAATCCGATGATCGAGTTGAGCGGTGTGCGGATATCATGGCTGACACAAGCAAAGAAGAAGCTCTTGGATTTTTCCGCCTGGATAGCGCGGTCGCGTTCCAGGGTCAGATCCTCAATGAGTTTTCTGCGAACCATTGATGCTCTTACCATATGCTGGAAATAGTTCAGCATGTATGTTTCTGTCGGACCCAGTTCGGGACGGACAGTGTCAAAGCCAACGGCGATATTGCCGCGGATCTTGCCTCCTACTCTGATGACTGCCGCGAAAAGGGTCTTGATTTTTCTCTCGACCAAATAATCATCCCACGCTTTGACAGTGAATATGTTTGGAGTTTTTTCGTAGAAAACCCGCTGGATCTCTTTGTTTTCCTGACTGTCGATCCATGCCCGCAGCGTTTCTCCGGTGACAGAGCTCAAGCAGTCAGAACGGAAACTCTTTGGAAATCCTACCAACGCATCCACAGAGATACTTTCTTCATCATACCGTGCAAACCAGCCCAGCTGCGCGTCGAAATATTTCACCAGCATCTCGATAATGGACTTGGCTGCTTCATTGAAATCCTGCTCTTCCAGAAAGAGAGATTCCAGACATTCCGATGTTGATTTTTGGATCGCCAGCTGTCTCTTCTGCACTATATTGCTGCGATGGAAAAATATCACTGCCGTCAGCAGGATACATGCGATCATGGCCGCTACCAGGATCACCAGCTGCATCGGAGTCAGCAAAGGTTTTTTGACACCGGTAAACGTAACAGCCTGCAGATAATTCTGTATCTGATCCTGAGTAAATGACTTTAAGGCTTTGTCTATGACATCTCTGATCGTTGCATCCAGCTGGATACTGTAGATGAATTTCAGGGGATCATCATACTCATTATGCAGTGTTTGTGAAAAGACCAGGTCTGAAAACCGGTAGTCTTTCCACAGCATATACTGCGCGGACTGCAGGGTGTCGAGCGTATAACTTGCCGCGCCCATCTGTACAGCACGATAGCATTCTTCCCGATTTGGATAAAAAATAACATTTTCCTTCAGTTCACCGCTGCTGAAATACGAGCACAATACAGAGTCCTCTACTGGAACGGCCGCTACATCGTTCTTGGAATTTATGTTTTTGTGTGTTTTATGAAAGACCTTTACCAAAGGAATGTAAATATTGTTCTTGCTGACAGCGGTTTTTCCTATAGGGCTGGTGTCACCGCCGAAGCCTATCCAGATATCGCTTTGTCCCTGAAGGATCCTGCTGCGGGCTTCCTTGGAGGTGGTTGGCGGCAGATACTCGAAAATCAATCCCGTATTTTTGCTGATTTCATCCAGCAGCTTTCTGACTAAGCCCGTCCCCTCTTTTTCCTCGGGGTCATATTGTTTCACAGGCGGGATCTCTGGAGAGATATCCACGCGAATGGGATGACTTTTGAATTTTTCAACGGCATCCATTTCGGCTTTGCTCAGCATAAGGATGTTAAAATCAGACGTGGGAAAATGCCGATCCATGAGTTCTGTCGTGAAATTCGGTTCATTGCGTTTGAGGTAGGACATCCCGCTGTCTATCTGCTCCTTCAGTTTGGGCTTATCTTTGTTGATACACAGATAAGTCAATTCTGTGGGGAACACGGCCAGTGGTTTGAGTCCCTGCGGAGTGCAGGTGAACACAGCGTCATTGAAACCATCCTGCACAGACTGTTCCGCTTCGGCCAAAGTTTCATAGTATTGGATACTGCAACTGACATTGTGCTGGTCAAAGAACTCTTTCAGTGTGTTGGCGGCTCTGCTTCCGTCCAGCACCGCGATACGGGCATCTGCCCAAGTGCTGGGCTGATTGAGCTGCATTTTCTTGTTTTTCTGGGGAGTCGCCAGAAAATAATAGATCACTTCAAAATCCAGATCGGAATAAAGACAGTTTTCAGATCGTTCCTTCGTATAAGCTAGGCTGGGGACGATATCCACTTTTTTCTCCATCAGGGATTGATAAGCCTGAGAATAGGTAGTGTTGATATACTCCACATCCCAGTTGTACATTTCCGCCAGACGGCCTATATATTCACCTATGTAACCGTGAAGCTTGTCCTCATAGAGGCAGACCCTTATCCGTTCTCGGGGCTTCTCCTTATGATCAGAGAGTCTGGCCTGTTCAGAGAGTCTGACCCGTTCTTTTTCGGACAGGGGCAGTTCCAGATACTGTGCCTCCAGTTCATCCAGGATCGGCTGTTCATAGATAAGGTAATACTCGATAGCCTGGTTCAATTCCTTAAAGACAGATGTTTTTCCATCGGGGACAGCAAAATAAATATCGCTTTCGCCGCAGATGGCTGCCACTTCTATTCCCGGCTGTTTTTCCGGCTGAGCGGCGAGCAGCAGATCTGTTTTTCCGTCTTTCAGCGCCTGGAGCAATTCCTGTTCGCTGGAATACGGCACTACCTGATACTTCAGCAGATATTGATTGGCAAATTGCTGCAATTTATTAGTGCATTCCAGTGTGCAGGGCGCGTATCCGATCTTGATGGGGGAGGTGTTCGGCCAGCCCTCCGGGCTGTGATTTAGAAAAGCGTCATTATCCTCTCTGGCCAGCAGTGTGATCTTGAATTTGCCTATTGACTGCAGAGGATAATCCAGCGTTTTTTTATATCTCTCACTCTTGATGATGCCGCAAATGACATCCATGGATCTTAAAAAATCTTCATTGACCGGAGGTCGTGTCGTATCCACGATCACATCCCAATTATTGATTTGGCTGATCCGGTGCAGATGCTCCTGGATGAATTGAGCCATGTTCAGGTTCTGTCCGGTGAACTTATCAGTGGAAATGGGGCAGTATGCGCGTATAGTCGGGACTTCATAATACTTGCGGAACAATTCCTTTAAGATATCGGGTTTGTCCGCTAGCAGACGATCCATAGCGTCATTCATCTCCGCCAGCAATTTCCGGTTTCCTTTTTTGACAACGAAAAAGAAGGGATGGATATCCATCTCTTCAAATACGGTCTCATTCTTGAGCTGACGCAGACTGCCGGTCACGATGGAATCTACTTCTCCTTTTTGAAGAGCTTCCTCCATCCGGGTCACACTGTCATAATAAACCGGGGTATAAGTGAATGCTTTTTCCTTCGTGAACTCGTGGAAAATATCATTTTTGCTGTTGTTGTTGAGCATTCCCACGCGCAGACCGTTCCATTTTTTGTAATCTTTGCGCTTATATTTAGTTTGCCCTGTCTTAAAGGTCATGATCGTGCTGCTCATGCCCAGCGGATGTTTTGAGAAATCAAAATGCGCCAGCTTCCACGGAGTTTTGATCGTACTGCTGAGCAGATCGATTTCACCGGAATCCAGCATGTTCAGCATCTGGGACCAGCCAGCCTCGTAACCTACATACTCATATTTCCAGTTGGTGTAGGGCTGCAGCTCCTGCAATACGTCGTAACCGAACCCGGAACGGTTCCCGTTCTTATCTATTTCGTGGTAGCCCGAAAATTCAAAAAAACCGACCCGGATGTTTCTTTCTTTGGAGGTATCGTCCGCTCCATATACGACGGATACGTCTTTTGCGCAAAAGATAAGTAAGAGCACAAAAGCAACGCTCCAAACAGAAAAGCGGAACTTTCTTAAAATAGAATTTGTTTTGATTATCGCAGTGGTACTCATTATTTATTCATTAGCTTATAATGGGCCTTAATGCGCATGGCAAAAAAACACCACACACCCGTTTACACCAAAATTGGAGAAAAATCAAGAAGATAAAGATTTACAAGATAATACGCGCATTGCCCCGCATAATCATAAATTAGAGATTGAATCTCCCTGCATTAGCGGATATACTGGATTGGTTCGGCGTTGAGCGCGTTTTAATGCGCGGAGAGTTGCCTTTGCTGATATAAATGGATACAAATAGCGAAAATACAGATTCTAAAGATCGCCAGCCCGTTTCCGTGGTGACGGGTGGTGCCGGTTTCCTGGGAAGCCATCTGGTGGATTACCTGCTGGCTAAGGGACACAAAGTCATCGCCATTGACAATTTAGTGACGGGACGAGTGGAAAATATATCTCATTTATCTGGGAATGAGAATTTTAAGTTTATCAAACAAGACGTTACGCAATACCTGTTTCTGAGCGAAAAAATAGATTATGTGTGGCATTTTGCCTCTCCGGCCAGCCCGATCGATTACGCGGAACTGCCCATCCAGACCCTGAAAGTAGGCTCGCTGGGTACACATAAAGCCTTGGGACTGGCCATGCGCAACAAGGCCCGCTTTCTGCTGACTTCCACTTCCGAGATCTATGGTGATCCTCTTCAACATCCTCAAACAGAAGATTATTGGGGAAATGTGAACACAGTAGGTCCGCGCGGCTGCTATGATGAGGCCAAACGCTTTGCCGAGGCGATGACCATGGCCTACCACCGGGAACATCAGGTGGAGACCCGTATCGTCCGCATCTTTAATACTTACGGACCCCGGATGCGTCTGCGTGACGGTCGTGTTGTGCCGGCTTTTGTGGGACAGGCATTGAGGGGAGAACCCATTACTATTTACGGGACCGGCAGCCAGACACGCAGTTTTTGTTACTGCTCCGATTTGATCGAAGGGATTTATCGTCTGATGATGAGCGACTATTGTTATCCGGTCAATATCGGCAACCCGGCCGAGATGACGATCCTGGATTTCGCCAAGGAGATCGTCTCCCTGACAGGCGGACGCAGTCAGCTTATTTATAAGGACTTGCCTGTGGATGATCCCAAACGCCGCAAACCCGATATCACCAAGGCGCGGACTCTCCTGAACTGGGAGCCGAAAGTGGATCTGAAAGAGGGACTGAAAAAGACGATCGAATGGTTCTCAAAACAGCCGATTTAGAAGATTTTGGAAGTAATTCATTGTAAAAAACAGTGTTGAGTGAAAAAGAGATTTGACTAAAAGTCGATTAATTGTCATACTACGCACAGATTTTTCGCCCACAACGGGGATTGGAATTCATTGCTTGTGTTGTGGTTGCGATTTTATGATTTTGTAACATGTTGAGCGCAAAAACGTTTTTGAGCCTTGATTACGGGGCTGGAACACTCAAACTTGCGGAGTTTGAGGTAACAGAATCCGGCGGACTACGGTTAAAACAGTTTGGTTTTAGACCGTTGGGTTTGCTTGGTGCGCAGGACAGTGCCCGTGAAGGGCTGCTGAAAAAGGCATTCGGCGAACTAGTTGCTGAACGTCCGGTGGCTGCTAAACTGGCCAATGTTTGTGCGCCTGGTTATCAAGTATTTAACAAATTTATCAAACTGCCGCCAGTGGACAGCTCCAAGGCGGCGCAGATCATTCAGTATGAAGCGCAGCAGAATATTCCGTTTCCGCTGAATGAAGTCGTCTGGGATTACCAGAAGATCGGTACGGCCGCTGATGGATCCGTGGAAGTGCTCCTGGTCGCCATCAAGAGCGATTTGGTGGAAAGCCTTTTCCGTTCCACATCCGATTCCGGACGCAATCTGCAAGTGGTGGATGTTTCCGTGGCAGCGCTCTCCAACGCGTATCGTTACACCTACGGCCAAAGCGATGAATGCGTTATGCTGCTGGACATTGGTGCCAAGACCAGCAATGTGCTCTTCTTTGAAAAAGGACGTTTCTTCTGCCGTTCTCTGAATGTTGGAGCTAACGCCATCACACAGGAGTTTGGCGCTGAGGCTAAGATGCCTTTTGCGCAGGCGGAACAATTTAAGATCAATGAAGGTTTTGTCAGCCTGGGCGGTGCCTATGAGGAACCGGATAACCCGAAACAGGCCCAGGTCTCCAAGATCGCTCGTAACGTCCTGACACGCCTTCACATCCAGATCAACCAAACGATCCAGTTCTATCAAAAACAAAGCGCCGGCAGCGCTCCCAGCAAGATCTATCTCTGTGGTGGCGGCGTGACTCTGCCTTACACGGCGGAATTCTTCACCGAGAAATTCGGTGTTCAAGTGGAATACTTTAACCCGCTGAAAAACGTGGAGATCGCTCCCGAAGTCAACCTGGAAGAACTCCAAAAAGTAGGTCACTGCATGGGTGAACTGGTGGGTTTGGCTTTGCGCAATCTGGCCGAGTGCCCGGTGGAATTGAACCTCGTTCCGCTGCGCGTGCGCGAAAGCCAGAAACTGGAACAAAAGAAACCTTTCTTTATCGCTTCGGTAGCGGCGCTGGTCATCGGACTTTTCGCTCTGGGCTGGTACTACGGCAATAAGACCGTCAAGCCGACACGCGCCGAGCTGGAACAAGTCGAGCAGAAGATGGCTGTTCTGAGAGGACCTTCTTCGCAAGTCTCTGCCGAAAAGGAGCAAATCAACAAAGCACTGACCTCGCTCAATGAGATGTCCGGCTGGGTGAACGAACGTTTCCTCTGGTTCGACATTTTGAATAATCTTCATGAGGCCATGATTGAGACCGAAAAGGAAGTCAGTGCCAATTTGACAGCCGACATGGGCCGGGAAGTCAAAGCCGGTCTGTGGATCGATCAATTCCTGCCGGAACTGCCGGATATGGAAACCGGTCTGGAAGATCCCCTTTCCAATGAAGGCGGCGCCAGCTCGGCGAGCTTGATGCGCGCTTCCCGCGGCCGTCGTGTAGATCCCCGTATGTCAGGCCGTTACGCCAGGCTGATTGCCAGCGCAGCGGAGGTTGCCACGGATAATACCCCGGTCAATACGAACGAGATACGTGAGATCAAAGTGATCTGCAAAGGTGTAAATTTGAAGCAGCAGCGCATCACGGCCAATGATGAGCTGGCCTTCAAGTTTGAAGAAAAAGTCAAGGGAATGACAAACTTATTCGATCCGGCCGAGACCAGTCTCTCAGCCCAGTCTGAAATGACCAACGCATACGCTAACACGTTCTCTTTCACTGTGAAACTGAAACTTAAGACCCCTGTGAAGATATAGACTATGAATATCGACTTTAAAAAAATCCAAGAGTGGGTCAAAAACAATATGGTGCTGACGATCAGTGCCGTAGTCTCTTTGATACTGATCATCGCGGCTGTCTTCTATCTGCTCCAAGGTATGAACGCCAGTGCCGCGGCGAAAGAAGAATTAGCATCCGCCAAAAGTCAACTGAACAGTTTGCAGACGGCGGAACCTTATCCGAACAAGGCAAATATCGAGATCCTCAAAGAACAAAACGCGGAACTCAAGCAGCTTCAGGAAGAATTCGGCAAGAAATTTGCTCCCGTGCCGATCCCTCCCGAAACCTATACGGCCAGCGGTTTTAAGTATAAACTGGAAGAAATGGTTTCCTCCCTGACAAAGAAGGCCAAGGAGTATTCCATCCAGCTGCCGACCAACCGTGTGAATTTCAGCTTTGGTTTCACGGCTCAGCGTTCCAACCTGAGAATGGACACCAACAGCTTGAAGATCCAGGCTGAACAGCTGGCTCATGTGGATTACCTCTGTTCCACGCTGCTGGATTCGGGCATCTCGGAGTTCATCCGTGTCCGCCGCGCGGCGGGCGCCACCAACGATCTCTTGCAGGTGGCTAATTACATCGCGGACTATCTGCCTGCGCGCAAGATTATTACCAATCAATACAGTTTTGTTTATCCGTATGAGATCGTCTTCAAGACCAGTCCGGGCGACCTGGGCAAGTATATCAATACGCTGGAGCAGAGTCCCTACGGTCTGACGATCAAGTGTGTAAAGGTCGAACGCGCTGAATCCATGATGACGGACGAACTGGCCGGATATCAGGAAACCGTCAACCCCATGATGATGATGCGTGGCGGACGCGGAATGAGAATGCCCGGCGGACGCATGATGGATCCCCGCATGCTGCAGCAGCAGGAACAGGAAGCTAAAAACGCTGAACAGGAAGAAGCTGAGAAAGCGCTCCCCAAAGTGACAACGACCGTTTTGAAGCCGACGGCTATTCGCGTGACAATGTACATTGATTTCATGCGCATGAAGACCGAAGAAGAAATGGCCAGCGCGGCCGCGGCTCCGCAGTCAGGTATCGATTTGGACGGTGACGGAACAATGGATGTCGCTGAAGACGGGATCACTCCGCTGCCGGGTGCCAGTGTGGATCCGAATGGTGTACCTATTGGGGAGAGCACTACGGCGAATTAAGGTCATTGAGGAGAAAGTAAGATGGAATTTTTAAAGAATCATTACGAAAAACTAATTCTGGGTGTGATCATTATCGGTCTTGTGGTCGCTGCGGTGCTCGTTTCCATGGGCGGTGAAAGCGACGACATGGGTGGCATTGATGCTCCGGTGTACGAGGCCAAGGCCAAACCTCTGGATCTGACAACAAACCTGGCTGCTTTGAGCCGCTTTACCGAATCCGAGTCGCTGGACTTTGAGGATGGACACTATATGTTCAATCCGGGAGTTTGGCAGCGCAAACCCGACGGTTCTTTTGTCACGGGTTCCCAGCTGGGTCCCAAAGGCTTGAAGATCAAAAAGATCGAACCTCTGAAATTTGCTGTGACCTTCGCGGATGTCAGCTCAGGTGCAACACCGCGCTGCTCCATGAGGATCAACCGGGTGAATCCTCCGGGCGAAAAAGGACTTCCCATGGCGATGAACTCTACATTGATGGCTGTGGGTGAGGAAAATGAATTTTTCAAATTCTTGGAGGCGCGTCCGGCTGACGCACCGACGGAAGTCGTATTGGAGATGAAAAAAGACGGTGAAGAGGTAACCCTTCCCAAGGGAAAGACTTATGAACGCGTCGAAGGCTATATGGCGGAACTCCGGTATGATGCTGAAAACAAGGATTTCAAAAACATAAGAGAAAAGTCTTCACTCGTTTTATCGGGTGAAACAAATAATGTCGTTGCCGTCACGGCGGAAGATATTGTACTATTGAACCCGGCAACGACGCTGAAAACGACTTTGAAATATAATGCTGCACCGTAAAACTCGTAGTATGAAAGTTCACAAGAACAGAAAAAACGTGTTGGCTAAAGCAGGTCTCCTCTTTTGCGGAGCCCTGTTGATGGCTCTCTGGGCGGAAATCGCCGTCCAGGCTCAAAATGCACCTGTTGTCAAAACTCCTGCGCAGGTCGCTGAAGAAGAAGCTGTCAGACGCCAGGAAGCTGTTGTACAGATAAAAACATATCTCAACCAGGCTGATAAGGCCCGCGCCGCAGGCGATTGGACTGAAGCCGCCCGCCTCTATGGCGATGCTTACAAGACGTTGAGTCAGGTAGGCCAAGCCAGCGCGACCGATGAATACCGTCGGATCGCGGACGGCATCACGGAAGTGAGCGTCTATGAGGCCGAACAGGCGGTCAAACGCGGGGACTATGAGTTGGCCATTGAGAAGCTGGACTACGCCCTGCGCGTGGATCCGACTAGTCTCAAGGCTCAGCGTGCCCGTGAGGCCGCCCTGCAGAAGAAAGCCCTGGTGAAGAATCGTGTTACCAGTAAAGAGGTGCGCGAGATCGGCGATGACGTGAAAGAAGCCGAAGCCGAGATCACGCAGATGGTTCACGATGCCAAGATGCTTTATGAAATGGGCGCCTACCAGAAGGCTCAGGAGAAACTGGAAGCCGTTCTGAAGGTCGCACCCGATAACAAACCGGCTCAGTATTATCAAAAACTCTTGGAAGAGAAGTACTCAGCCAATATCATGCGCCAGCGGAGCCTGGTCTCCGACTCAGCCATGACGGATGTGGCACGCGCCTGGACACTTACGACCAACGCGCAGAATCTGCCGGTGCCGAACATCATGGCCCGCACCAACCTGATCCATACGGGATTGGGCCGCCAGAAGATCCTCAACAAACTCGACCGCATTACCGTGGGCGAGGTGAAGTTTGACGGTATCCCTCTGGTGGAAGTCACTCGCTGGCTCCAGGAAGAGTCCATCAAGAATGATCCCGATGCCCAGGGCATCAACTTCATTGTCAACAATAGCATTGACAAGCCGGTGCAGGGGTTGGAAGCGATGTATGGCAATTACAATGAGATCGACCCGATGACCGGTATGCCTCGTATGGGCGCCGGTTCGATGCTTGCCCAGCAGGGCGGCATGGGCGGCGGCGGCATGGGCGGCGGCATGGGCGGCGGCCAGCAGGGTGTAAGCGCCTTCAATGCGATGTACATGGATATGGGTGATGTCCGGGAGTTTGTCATCCGTATTGATCCCCCGCTCAAACGGGTGCGTATGGCTGATGCGCTGGATGCCATCACCAAGGTATCCGATCGTCCTTTGAAGTATTCCATCGAAGACTACGCTGTGGTATTCACACAGCGTCTTCCGGAAAACGCGCAATTCTTTAACCGCACATTCCGTGTGGATCCGAACACCTTCTGGCAGGGCTTGGTCTCCGTCAGCTCGGAAGAGGTCGGTGTGGAAGGTTCCAACAGCTCCAGCAGCAATACCAGCGGCAGCAGCACGGGTGGTTATGTGGCACGTGTTTACACAGCCGGCAACAGCTCCGGCAGCGGCGGCATGAGCAATAACTCCGGTGGTTTGCCTTATGTGACCATGGAACTCGATAGCGGTATGGTGCAGGAACGTGTTCGTCTGTTCTTCCAGTCTGTGACGGGTGTC
>JAEEGK010018469.1_pt1 | contig 15083 bp, 16 predicted proteins | sample 8958771 | NCBI WGS metagenome assembly JAEEGK01 (sample SAMN16246547, study PRJNA631951) | gut metagenome | biome: gut microbiome; feature: rumen; material: SC-attached | host: Bos | place: Iran: Karaj | collected 2018-10 | reverse complement strand
GGAAAAACTTTCAAACCCAGAAACATCTATTTTATCCGCCGCGTTTTCGGCATCCGCTAATTTTTGGGCTTCTTCGTCAGATGCCTTTTCAGAAAGTGTATAAATGGAAAATCCTTTAACCGAACGACTTGGGTTCGCATTTGCGTGGATAGAAATAAATAAATCCGCCTTTTTCTTTTCGGCAATGGATGCCCTATCGGCCAATTTTAAATATGTGTCATCACTGCGCGTCATATAAACTGTAAAACCTTCATTACGCAGTGCATTGCGTAATTTTTGTGCAACCGACAGAACAATCGTTTTTTCCTTGGTTCCGCCCTTGCCTATGCACCCTGGATCTTTACCACCGTGGCCCGCATCCAAAACGATAATATGTTTTTTTGCCGTTGTTGTGTTTGTATCATTTGTGGTATTGGATGTCGCCTTGGGCGTGGCACTGGCCGCGGTAAAATCAAGCACCAACCGGTAATCATTATCGCCATTTGGTTCCAATATCATTATCTGGTTTTTCGGTATTTCAGAAATCGGTCGCCGCAAAGTTGCGACAATATTTAATGCATCACCAATTTGTGTTTGTTCTATGGATTTTACCAATGTTCCCGATGCCAATTTCGCAGCCACAGAATCATCTGCAGGCGTATTTGATAATTTGACGGTTAATGTGTTTTCACCATAGACCAATGTATATGATGGTCGCGCCGATGTTTCAATTACTATACGCGTTTTACCCCCAGGCTGAACGCCTGTGCGCATTGAACGCAACGCGTTCCGCGCGGCAAATGCCATGCGTGGCAATAACCCAGCAATAACGATACCAACACCGGTAATTTGTAAAAGATTCCTACGCGATACTTTCATGTCAGGGAACATTATATCAAAAAATAGACCTTTTTTCAAAATAAATATGAATAAAAAATACTGGCCTTCGCCAGTATTTTTGAATAACCAATAATATTACCCGTTATTTATACGTACATGTTGCAAATTGTTGCGCCAACATACTTTTTTCTTGGGATGTCATTTCGGCAACTTGAATTGTATAGCAACGTACGGAATCGCGCAAAACAAATAACTTGGTTCCTTTCTTATATGCCTTTTGCATATCATCCATTTGTGCCGATGTTAAAAACGCATTTTGGGTCAATACCGAACTGGTCAAACCCGCGTTTATTACCTGCTCTGCGGTGGCATAATCATAGATATCAACCGCCGATTTTACTTCCTTGTACAGTTCTACGGCAGGTCCGCCGTTAGTTTTTTTTTGTACTTCGGGAAATGCAACCGCCGCACCAACAATGGCCGCCTTTTGTAAAGTCGTCAGATCGTTTGATGTGTCGCGTTGTGGCAAATTCAATTTCATATCATCACCGCATGCCAAATTCATACGATTTGTATAAGATGCCAAAACCGCATCAACCGCCGTTTCCCAATTTGAATCTTTTTTGTTCATATCCAAACTAATTATTTTTTCGGCCCAACCCCAAATGTTCGCACCAACATTACCCGCATTGGCAAAACGCGAAACCATTTCCGCAGAACCACCTGCGACACCCGCGCCACAGAAATCATTTAATTGCGACATTAACATACTGGATGTTTCATTGCCGTATGCCAATGCGACCGAATGACATGTCATTGCCGCTTCTAATTCTTGGCGACGTTCAAGACATTGTGGTGAATGTGCCTTGGTCAAGTCATTTGCCATATTTGCCATAGATAACCATGCCATCAATTCTTGTTGAACATAAGATGGGCACAAATGCGCCGCGGTATTAAGGCCACCAACACCGACCTTAACATTTGCCGCAAAGTTCGGCAACAGCACGTTTCTATCATTGCGCAGGCACAACAACACATAATTATACAATTCACTTTCCGTGGCATAGGCACAACGACCAGAAATTTGACCTGGGACAACGGTTACATCGCCACAGTAATCAGATAAACACTTATCAATCTTGGTGCGGCATGCACTATCCACATCGGGAACATTAACCATATAGTATGTGTTGCGCTGATTTGTTTTATATGCATTTACCAATGCCTGATTACCACGTAAATTGGTTGCGGTGTTCGTTGTATTCATTACCATATTACGCGATGCAGACGATGTGGATGGGGTAACAGAACCCGCAGAAATCCCGTATGCGTGACCACCAATCAGGCATAACGCGCCAACTATTCCGAATAAATGTTTCATGTAACACCTCTCTCTTAGGCACTATTTTATCACATTTGAACATAAAAGGCAAATCATCTTTTGTGGTTGATTTCAAAAAAATTACTGATACAATTTTAAGTATGATTTTGATGAACGATATTTTGAACGAAACCTATGAAAACCTGAATTCAATTCGGGGGTTTCTTTGACCTTGATAAATTACAGGCACAAATTGCCGAACTTACACAACAATCATTAAATCCTGATTTATGGAATTCGCCCGACGATGCACGTGCATTGCTTCAGAAAAAATCTGCCAAGGAACGCGAATTAAATGAATTTTTGACAATGGATGCCGAATACAATAATTTAAAAGATCTGTATGCAATGGCACCCGAAGATGTGGATGTCATAGATGCGATTCAAAAACTTGCCGATAAGGCACGCCGTGCAAAGTATATAACACTGTTTAATAACCCTGCGGATAATAACAATGCGTTTTTGTTTATTCAGGCGGGTGCCGGTGGAACCGAAGCACAAGATTGGGCGCAAATGATTGCGCGCATGTATACGCGTTGGGCCGAACGCCATGGTTTTGGAGTTGAAATCGTTGAAGAACATATTGGCGATACCGCGGGTATAAAAAGTATGACCATGCGGATTGTCGGTGAACGCGCATATGGCTGGTTGCGTAATGAAATTGGTGTTCATCGTTTGGTTCGTATTTCACCATTCAATGCAAATGGCAAACGCCAGACCAGTTTTGCATCTGTAAATGTGTGGCCAGACGTTGATGATTCAATTCAAATTGATATAAATGAAAAAGATTTGCGTATTGATACCTATCGTTCATCGGGGGCCGGTGGACAACACGTTAATAAAACCGACAGTGCGGTTCGCATTACCCATATTCCGACAGGTATTGTCGTAACATGCCAAAATGAACGCAGCCAATTTCAAAACAAAGATATGGCGATGAAAATCTTGCGTTCACGCCTGTATGAACTGGAAATGGAAAAACGCGCCGCCGAAGAAGATGCCGCCAAGGCCGCACAAAAGAAAATTGAGTGGGGAAGCCAGATTAGGAATTATGTTCTGTATCCATACCAATTGGTTAAAGATGTTCGCACAGGCGTTGAAAATACAGATTCAACCGCTGTTCTGGATGGTGATTTGGATGCGTTTATGTTAAGTTTATTGCAACGCGGTTAATTTTTCTTCTTGGTTTTTATATTTAATATATCCTGTAATTCAAACAAATCACAGATTTTTTGTCCAAATTCTTGTGTGTTTATGCCACCTGCCAATTCACATTTTGAATCTGCAACGCCCGTACACGCAACAGGAACAGTATATTTATATTCATTGTATTTCGGTTTTTCCAGGTCTTTAACCAACCGACCGCCTATGATTTTGCATATCTCTGCGGTGGCATCTTTAAATTCCGTCAATAGAAGTCTTTCATTTTTATAATCTATCAGTATTGTAATTTTACCATCATCAGTTTGATTATCCGTTGTTTCATTCTTTTCTGGTTTATCTTGGATATCCATACCAGATATAAATACAGCATAATTGTCATCAGAATTACACGCAAAATGTACATCATCTATTTGTGTGAACTTACAATTAGACATACCGTACTTCACCTTGGCGTAGAATTTTACCAATGCGGTATAAAGTTCTTTTTGGGTGATGTTTCTTGGCTGATAAAAACTGCAATAATCACTGTTTCCTGCTTTACATGGATTTTTAGGGATACATTCATGGTTTGATTGAACCCATACCATATTTTCATCGGCAACGCATTTGTCTTTCATGTTTGGCGCACAAAATGCCGGTAAAGACAAAAACATACAAAATAACATGAAAACATGCCGCATTTATCCCCCCCTTTTTAATTTAATGGCGCACCCAGCGGGATTCGAACCCACAATCTCTGCCTTCGGAGGGCAGCGCATTATCCAGTTGTGCTATGGGTGCAACGCCCAGTATTATATACAAAAATCAATATTTTTCAAGTTGATTTATAGAAAAATATCTTATACCATGCCAATACCTAGGGCTATATTCTAATGCGAGTGCTTGCGATTATATCTTTGTTGTTTCTGACCGCGTGTAACAGTGTTTATATGCACCCAGAAACAATGGAACCAAATTCTATTGTTCATGCAAAATCCGGTGGTTACGGCATAAAGCGCAGTATCAAAGAAACACTTGAACGACGTGGTTATGATGTTCGCGTTGGAAAGTTGCATAAAACATATGGCGAAGACGAAGACAAAGAATTACTGCAATTGCCCGCGAATACACGGTATGTGGTACGTGTTAATGAAAAAGAAGAACTATTTATGCCATGGTGGTGCATGTTTAACGGGTTTTGGTGGTGGCGGTTCAGTGTTTCCATTACCGACCAACACGATGGCAAAGAAATCTTATCTTGGAGAGGGCGTGGATGTCAGAACAGTTCGTTGCGAAAACTTAATGACATTTTAAATGAACTTGAGAAACATAAATAGCATAGCGAGGTGGTAATATGACGGATACAAATACATATCTGCGCGAGTCAGAGAAAGCAATTTTCCCAGGATATTCCCAGAAAAAACATTCAGAAATTCAACGCGAATTGGAAAAGACAGAACGAATGAAACAAAAGGTCAAGACCCGCGAAGAAAAACGCAAATGTTCCCTGCCCCCATTTTTGATGGTGCGTGCCGGTGTGCTAAATCCATTACTTGGTGCAATGTTAAGTGCCGGTATGTTGTCCGCCGCGTTGATTAACCACAATTATGAAAAGTTCCCACGTGGTGACATTTTGGTTTCGGGATTATTTGTCACATTGGCAATAACCTTTGTCTTTGGTCAAGCATACGCCCGTAGTTATGCGGCCAGCATGCGTGAAGATATTAACACCATATCCGATAAGTTAAATGAATTTCTGTCCACCAATAATTCAAACACAACGCTTGATTTGGATACAACCCAGGTAAAATTTCCAAAACTAATATCACTTATGACGCGGCATTTTGCAAAAAATAATCCTGGGGTGTTTGATAAACTTATTGCCAATCCACAATCTGTACAGGATATGAATGTTGCAGAAAATATCATACTGGGGCATTTAAGCAAGTCCCCTACGTCCGCACAATTGGTATTAGATACATTTAGTGAAACAACCATACCAGAAAAAGTGTATAAAAAGGCAACACGTTATGCCGAACGCTTAAAAAGGCATGAACAAACAAAATAAAAACGGCGCAAAATGCGCCGCTTTTTATTATCATAATTGACTATTCATCAATATTTGCGTATTCACAGAACCCTTCGTTCGTGTCGCAACGGGAAATTGTGCCTTCGCTGATGAAATAACCTTGTGGATGCAGACATGCCGGACATACCTTTGGGGCATCGGTTCCAATGTGCCACATACCGCAATTTGTGCAACGCCACATAACGATTTTGTCTTGCTTGAATAATGTGCCGTTTTCAATCGCATCGGCCAGCGCACGAAAACGTGATTCGTGATAACGTTCGGCATAGCCAATATTTTTTAATACTTCGGCAATGGAATCAAAACCTTCTTCGGCCGCAATTTGTGCGAACTTTGGATACATATCGGTGTTTTCTTCGTGTTCGCCATACGCCGCCGCCTGTAAGTTTTCAAGGGTTGTACCAATTTTTCCCGCCGGAAAAGATGCGGTTATTTCCAAACTGCCCCCTTCCAAAAATTTAAACAGACGTGATGCATGTTCGCGTTCTTGTTCTGCGGTTTCTAAAAATATTTTGCTAATCGCTTGGAACCCTTCGTCTTTGGCCTTGGACGCAAAGAAAGAATAACGGTTGCGCGCCTGGGATTCACCGGCAAATGCGATAAGCAGATTTTTTTCGGTACGTGTACCTTTTAATGATACTGTCATAAATTTCTCCTTGGGTTAATTCTGGCAAATGATAACAAATGGGCAATCAAAAATCAAAGCAATTATTTTGAATATTCGCACATAAGAACCTTGCTATCAATTTCATCTTTGTTCTTGTAATAAATCTCTACACCCAAAAATGCGCGCACTTCTTCTATGGTATGGCCATATGCCCAATATGTTCCGCGCTTGGTTTCATATTTTGCGACAATCCAATCGGGGTTCTTGACGTTCGCGTCGCATCCACCCCCGCCCCATACGATAGCCGCCGCAGAATAAAATTCAAACCCTGTCAGTTCGGTGTGCGGTAATTTCTTTACCAATACAAATTCACGATCGCGAACCTTGGTTATCGTATGTTCAAATTTTTTCTGAACACGCCACAGACCCGCAATGTATTCAACATCGTTAAATTCCGCGCCATAGGACCCAAGCGGTATAAATTTCTGAAAATCAATGTATGCAACTTCGTTATTGTCAACCGCGGCATTATATGCGGCGCGTTTTCCCGCAACATCCGTATATAAAGGTCTTTGCCCTGCGGTACTAATTGCCGATGGATTTGTTATTCTGTCGTCTGGGTGCGGGGATTGTTTATTGGCCTTGATTGCCATAAGTAAATTATACAATACATGGGCATTTTCTTTGCGACGTTGCAACTTTGCTTGGATTGCTTTCCACAGAACAGTTTGATGTAATTTTTCTATATCGTCTATGGTGATATCCAATCTCTGTAATACCTGAAATTCTTCTGGGGATATATTTAGTGCTTTTAATCTTTCTGATAAATTCAAATTATTTTGTGATGCCATTTTCAATCTCCAGGAATAGTTTTTCTATTGCTTTAATTAAATCCTCTACTCCTGTGCGGCCGGCGGCACTGATTGTCAAAATCTGTGGTTTCTTTTTGCGACCAAATGATTTTTTAAATGCCGTCATTTTTTCTGCCAAATCTTCATCGCTGATTGCGTCTATTTTGTTTATGACAACCATTTCCGGTTTGGTAAGCAACCCACCACCATAACTGTCCATTTCATGACGAATTGCCTTATATCGCGCCGCCCAGTCGGGTTCGGTTCCGTCAATTACATGCAATATCATCTTGGTTCGTTCGGCATGCCCCAAAAACCGATCCCCAAGGCCAACACCTGTATGGGCCCCCTCTATTAACCCTGGCAAATCAACCATGACAAATTCGCGGTTATGCGCGTACATAACCCCAAGTTGTGGATTCAATGTCGTAAATGGATAATTTGCAATTTTTGGGCGCGCAGATGTAACCGCCGAAAGCAATGTTGATTTTCCCGCGTTTGGAAATCCAACCAAACCAATATCTGCAATCAGTTTAAGACGCAATACAACGGTTCTTTCTTCCCCGGGCAGACCATCATTTGCCTGACGCGGGGCGCGATTTGTCGGGCTTTTAAAGTGCAAATTTCCCCAACCGCCGTTTCCCCCACGTGCCGCCAGATATTCCATACCATCGGTATTCAAATCGGCGTATTCAATTTCTTCATTTTCGGATAAAATCACCGTTCCTGTTGGCACCGGCAATACAAGTGTTTCACCAGACGCACCGGTACGCATTTTGCCCATACCATTTTCACCCCTTTGCGCCGCAAAGTGCATTTTATAACGATAATCTATTAGTGTATTCACATTTGGAACCGCGCGGAAAACAACATCACCACCGCGGCCGCCATCACCACCATTGGGGCCACCAAATTCAATATATTTCTCGCGACGAAAAGTGGCCGCACCATTGCCACCATCACCCGCTTTGATAAAAATTTTCGCTTTGTCCAAAAACTTCATAGTGGGTATTATAACTTAAAAACTTGCAATTTCCAGTATAAAAGATTATAATCTGACTGTCACGAAAGTGATGATGATTCTGAACCCGTTGTGGAATAGTCGCTTTGGACCCGGGGGCGGTACCCGGCACCTCCACCAATAAAAATTATGGGGGTGTATTAGTTTCGACAGGTGAAATAAAGACAAATGGCTGAATCCGACGTGGTGTCGTTAAAAACCAATAAAAAAATGAATGCGAACGATAATGTTCCGCTTGCAATGGCTGCCTAATATCTAGGTTGGATATAATTGGCAATTGTTGATTATATCCGTTTTAGCTTTTGCGGGGCCACCGGGTGCCTGGCACCAGAAACCCGGCATTATATGGTAAAAACAAATAAGGGGAAATAAAATGTTAGGAAAAATCAAAAAAGTATTTTTTAGTGGTATATTTGGGCTCTTGTATATTTCTTTCATCGCCCAATTGGTGTATGTCTTGGGTTGGGTTGAACCATGCGAATATAAATTTGCGTGTCTTGGGTTGATGTCGTTGGAATGGTTCTTGTTGATTGCGGCACGTTATTTGTCAAAACGTTCTGCGGCCGGCGCACAACACAACGCTGGTTTTACCGCACGTCGTCGTTAAAAACCACAAAACAGATTCTAAATCCCCATGATTTTGGGGATTTTTTTATTACCCTTGAAAACTGATAATTTTAGGTCTATATTTAGTACACCATGAAAGAATATATTTTACCTTGTCGCGATTTGGTTGTTCATCCCGAGATGACAGTGCCAATCTATATAGATAACCCAGTATCAATTGATGCAATTGAAACGGCCGCAAATAAACGCCAACGCATAGTTTTGGCCCCGCAACACAGTGCCGCCTATCCGTCCAGTGCGAACGATATCTATGAATACGGAACTATCGGCGAAATTGCCCAGATTTTACGCATGCCTGATGGTGCAATTCATGCGGTTGTTCGGACGACCTGTGTCGTGCAATTGGGCGATATCACTGTTGCCAACGGCGTGTTTTCGGCGCGTATTACCGAAATCCCGATGAGTAATGATGCAAATGATAGTCGCACACTTCAACTGCGCGAAAAGATTTTTGATACTATTCAGGCAATGGCAAATTTCCGCAAGTTCAAGATAGATAAATTGCGCAATGTGATTCAAAACTATCCAATGCCGGCATTTGTTGATTCTATTATTCAAACCGCCGAATTAGATACCGATGCCGCGGTCAAGATTCTAATTACTCAATCTTGGTATGAAAAAATGGTGCTGTTATTTGAACAGGTGCGCCTTATGTATGAAACATCCAAGGTTGAAGAAAACATAAATCGCCGTATCAGTATGCAAATGGAACAAGGTCGGCGCGAAGCAATTCTGCAAGAAAAAATGCGCGCAATTCAAAAAGAAATGGGCGAAGATGACGAAGAAACTGACACCGTCAGTATGCGAAAGAAAATTGAAAAATCGCCTATGCCCGCCGATGTCAAAGAAAAAGCATTAGGCGAATGGAAACGTATGCGCAGTATGTCGCCAATGTCAAACGAAGGCGGACTGATTAAAACATATTTGGATGAATTACTGTCTATGCCGTGGGGAAAATCTGATAAATCTAAAATTGACTTAAATACCGCGCGCACAATTCTGGACAGTGAACATTCGGGGATGCGCCCAGTCAAAGAACGCATACTGGAACACATTGCCGTTATGAAAAAGACCGGTTCATTAAAGGGCAGCATACTTTGTTTTGTTGGTGCCCCAGGTGTTGGTAAAACATCACTATGTAAATCCATTGCGGCGGCGTTGGGGCGGAAATATCACCGCATATCACTTGGTGGTGTATCTGACGAGGCACATTTCCGCGGGCATCGTAAAACATATATTGGTTCACAACCGGGACGCATTATGGATGCACTAAAACGCGCCAAGGCAAACAACCCAGTTATTGTATTGGACGAAATAGATAAAATGGGACGTGATTGGCGTGGCGATCCAGAATCCGCGTTGCTGGAAATACTGGACCCCGAACAGAACAGGGCATTTCGCGACCATTACCTAGAGGTTGATTTTGATTTGTCCAATGTGTTGTTTATTGCAACCGCGAACAGTTTGAATATGTCCAGTGCATTAAAAGACCGTATGGAAATTATTGAAATCCCGGGATACAGCGAAGAAGAAAAAGTGCAAATTGCACGCGAACACCTTATTGAACGTGCCGCCAAAGATACCGGTTGGAACATAGATAATATCACAATTGATGATGACGCAATTCGCCATATTATCCGCAAATACACCGCGGAATCGGGGGTGCGTCAATTACAACGTGAAATCGCCGCGATATTGCGCCGGCGCCTGCTGGAAAACGATGGCGAAGACACACCAACCGAATTCACAATTCAAAAAATTGATGATTTGTTGTCGTTACAACAATCGGCGGGATTTTCCAAACGAATTGGCTTTGGTGTAAATATATAGGGAACAGTAAATGAACATCTTTCAAACCATCCAAATTTGTAACGATATTAAAAAACTGTATAAGAACAAAGGCACCACCCCATTTATACCATTCAACTATAACCAATTTTATCAAATTAGAACACATGATGGCCATGCAATCGTAGAATCCCAACGCCGTGAGAAGTATTTATCGCCGACTGAATTTGTGCCTGTTAATTTTTGGACAAATCTTTTTAACATCGCGGGAAATCATGCGACAGTGCCATTGGAATTTACAGTAGTATTTAATAACAATGGGTTATTGCCACACGCGCCAATGGAACAAGACCTGCGTATTCACGGTTTGCCTGCACGATTGATATATAATCGTATGCGCAAAGAATTCTTGGCCGATTGGCATAAACAAATTGGGTTACGCCGCTAATCGCAACAAAGGAAAATACAAATGATATTTATTATAAATACTTCGGGGACGGGTCTAGAATTTGTATTGGATGACAAACGCAAATCTGTTGTAGTGGAAAAACAATCGGTTGCCCTGCCCGCAGCGGCGGAATCTTTTATCGCCGAATGCGGTGCAAAATGGTCTGATTTAACCGCGATTGGTGTTGTCGTTGGTCCAGGCAGTTTTACCGGTATTCGCATGGGCATTGCATATGCCAAGGGTTTGGCATTGGGATTAAATATTCCGGTTGTTGGCATAAACGCATTTGAATTATATTTGGCCGCAACGCCCGATGCATTTGTTGCCATAGATTCCGGACGTGGTGATTTCTTTGTGGCATCCACCATGCACGCGCCATGCACCATGACCATTGAAGAAGTAGAAACCGAGCAAATGAAATGTCCACGCACCGTTGGTCATAAACCATTTGATTTATTATTGGCACCGAAAATTGTCATAGATAAAATCACACGCGGCAATGTGGAACCGGCCGTACCAATGTATCTGCGCCCAAGTTATGCCGAAGAAACAAAAAAATAAAAATGTTTAATAAAGTCGCTGATTTACATAAACTCTGTTTCCCACATAAACCATGGGGGGTGGATGATTTTCGCGATTTAAAAAAATCAGGCTGCGAAATTGTGGCATCTGAAAATGCTTTTATCGTATGGCGCACTGTATTGGATGAATCTGAAATCATTACAATCGGTGTTCATCCCGATATGCGTGGTGCGGGAATTGCAATTGCGATGCTTGGCATCATGGAAAGCGAAGTAAAAAAAACGGGGGCTAAAAAAATATTTTTGGAAGTATCCGCAGAAAATTTACCGGCAATAAACCTTTATAAAAAATGCGGATTTATCCAAAACGGATTGCGTCCGAAATACTATGACGGCGTTGATGCGATTTTAATGCAAAAAGATATTTAATAAAACAACATAAGGGGCAAAACATGACAGAACAAGAAGTTATAAATACCGTATGTACCGTTATCGCAAAAAAACTTTATAAACAGCCAAATGATATAAAACTGGATACTATGTTTACACATGATCTGGGCGCTGATTCATTAGACATGTTGGTAATTGCTACGGAGTTAAGCAACATCTTAAAAATTCCGATTAATGAATTTGAAGATAAAGAGATTAACAGTATTGATGATCTGGTTGCATTAATTTGTAACTATTTGAAGATAAGCCGCAGCACAAACAAAGGTTCAACAAATATCATCGGTTTAATAACCATAATCGGACAAAAGCGTCGGAATTTTCAAAAGTTTACAAAGCGCAGATCAAAATAACGGCGATTGCCGTTATTTTTGTTCCACAAATTCCAACACGCGTGGGTCAAATATTACATCACGTGGGGAAAGCGGCCTTGCAATATGCATATCGGCGGCATCACGCGTTCGCGACAATGCGACATAGGTTTGCCCATGTTCAAATGCACCACGTGAAATATCAATAACAACCGTATCCAATGTTTTACCTTGGGCCTTGTGTATTGTCATGGCGTATCCCAACATCAATGGGTATTGTTTATATGCCCCTGTTTCATTTTCAACCAATCTATCATTTTCATCGCGACTGTATTCTATTTTCTGCCACTTTTCTTTTTTGACTGTGACTATATCATGATTTTGATTTAATAACTGAACAACTATTTCACGCGTGCCAAGTGTACGAATAATTCCCATAGAACCATTATGCCATTTGTCGCCATTTTTTACAAACACCACCAAAGCACCAATTTTCAATTCCAAATTCATTGGTGCCGGCACATCACGTTCCGCAAAATTGCCCGACAATTCGCCAGTATAGTTTACAACAGGTGCGGCAATTTGTGCAAGGCGTTCCGCATTTATCCTTTCTGCGACCGCGCGAAACGGTGTTATTAAAACCGCATTACAACGACGTTCATCATCGGCGATACTGCATGTATTAAAAAATTCTATGGCGGTTTTATCCCCACTGCGCAAAGCATTTAATTTTTCCAATAACCGCATGTCACTTTGGCGATAAACCAAATCAAAATTAAACCGCACGAAATCAGAACGTTTATAAACATTGCTGTCAAAGAAATATGCGCGTTCATATTCATAGTTTTGTTTGTAATATGCGCGTGCATCACGCGTGATAACCGGTGGCAATTGAAATAAATCACCAATGGCAACAATCTGAATTCCACCAAACGGTTCGTTATTCTTGCGCGCCCGCCGGCACAGGATATCCATTGCGTCCATTAAATCGGGGGCTATCATGGAAACTTCGTCAAGGACCAAGACATCGGTTGCGGTCAGTATATTGCGAACCTTGGCCTTTAGTTCCAAAAATTCCGGAAAAATGAAATCACGGGGTTGAATTTGAAACAGCGAATGTATCGTCTGTCCGCCAATATTAAGTGCGGCCACCGCCGTTGGACACGCACAGACAACCCGCTTTTTCGTTGCAGATTTAAGGTAATTTACAAATGTTGATTTGCCGGTGCCGGCACTGCCCAAAATCAGAACATTTGACTGTGTACATTCAATTGTATTGAACGCCATTGTTTGTTCTTTACTTAAAATGGGAATCAGTTCACTCATACGGGTATATTTGCATAAAAAAGAATAAAAATAAAGCGGAAAGAAAAATTTTAACTTGCAACATCAAATAAAATGTATAATAATAACCGCCGTGGGTTATTAGCTCAGTTGGTTAGAGCGGAGCGCTCATAACGCTTTGGTCGTGGGTTCGAGTCCTACATAACCCACCAATTGCTTCCATATGAAAGCAAGCACCGCGTCGCATCACAATTGCGACGCGGTCTTTTTGTTTCCCATAACCTAATGAATATTTTTCTCTTGCCCTGCCCTGTCTTTTTTTTCTAAAATTTGTATGGATGAAATAGGAGGGCCAGCAAATTCTGCATTTCGCCGAGGGTGGTCGCATTTTTATATGCGGGCGCTTTATGTGTGCAGAAACAAAATTGCATTGCGACATGCGTGAAAACAGTTGCGTTTTAGAAACAAAAAATCGTATTGGGTTGGTGGATCGTGCCGGCGACCTGGCGATTAATACGGCAAAAGATTTGCGCAGTGCATTTGGATTTATTGGTGATGTTTTTTCATCTATTTGGCGTATGTTGCGTGGCAACACAGTAACAAGGCGCATTGATATTATGCGGGAAATTGATAATGCCGGCCCGCGTGCAATTCCGATTGTTTGTTTAATCAGTTTTATGATTGGCCTTATTATTGCGTTCGTTGGTAATATGCAATTAAAGTTATTTGGTGCAGAAATTTATGTGGCGGCATTGGTTGCAATTTCTATGACGCGAATATTGGGCGCGGTTATGACGGGAATTATAATGGCTGGGCGCACCGGCGCATCGTATGCCGCCGAAATTGGTTCTATGCGCGCAAACGAAGAAATAGATGCACTGCAAACAATGGGAATATCGCCAATTGAATTTCTTGTTTTGCCACGTGTGTTGGCACTGACGATTACTATTCCAATTCTAACCATTATCGCGGATATTGTCGCAATTTTCGGTGGAATGTGCGTTGCGGTAACGTTGATGAATGTATCTGTGGCAGAATATTGGCGCACAACATTAGAATGGATAACATTTAATAACTTTGCGGTGGGCGTGTTGCATGGTTGGCTGTTTGGTTGGGTAATTGCAATTATTGGGTGCCGATGTGGGATGCGTGCGACAAAAACCGCCGATGGAATTGGTCGTGCAACCACACGTGCCGTTGTGCTTGGTATTGTGGGGTGCGTGGTTACAACGGCGATATTAACACTTATATTCAATTGGATTGATATTTAATGACACGAAAAAATGGACCTTTTATTTGCATTGAAAATTTAACCGTTGGATACGGCGATTGTGTCATTATAAAAGACGCCAGTTTCAATATAAATTATGGCGATATATTCGTGATTATGGGTATGTCTGGGTGTGGCAAAAGCACGATTATGCGTTCTATAATTGGTCTGTTGGCACCGAAATCTGGTCGTATTTTAATAGACGGCCAAGATATATGGGCAATGTCCCCCACCGCACGCGCAGATGTTATCAAAACATTTGGAATATCGTATCAAAGTGGCGCATTATTTTCGTCTATGACATTGGGTGAAAATGTGGCATTGCCAATGGAATTGGAAACAGATATGGATGCCAATGCGATAAAGCGCGCGACATCTGAAAAATTGCGAATTGTTGGCCTTGAAAAACATGCGAACCTTTATCCATCAGAGGTCAGTGGCGGTATGATAAAGCGCGCCGCATTGTCACGTGCGAT
>JAEEGK010018468.1_pt1 | contig 15083 bp, 9 predicted proteins | sample 8958771 | NCBI WGS metagenome assembly JAEEGK01 (sample SAMN16246547, study PRJNA631951) | gut metagenome | biome: gut microbiome; feature: rumen; material: SC-attached | host: Bos | place: Iran: Karaj | collected 2018-10 | reverse complement strand
ATGCTTGAAAAAGTAATTAAAAAGGAATATACAAAAATCCTCTTTAGTTTCTATGGAATTTTATCATTATTCTCAATGATACTTCCTTTAGTAATGCTTGGATTTGGTATATATTTCTTAGTTGTAAAAACTTATAATTATGGAATTATTTGGACTGCAGTAGGTGCACTTTTCCTCTTATTCTCAATAAGAAAACTAAAAGATTTTATGCCTACATTTAAATATATCTTTAATCCAAAATCATTCCCACAATATAAGAATTTAGTAGAAAGTGAAGGCGACTTATCTATCTACGAAAAAGAAATAGAAGAAGCTAACTTAGTTAAAGGACTAACTAAAGCTAATCCTTTAATCGTTACTGAACACTTTGTATTCGGATATTCACAAGTATCATTCTTCTTCTTTAAAAAAGAAGACTTAATGTGGATTTATGAATATAACGGAAACGGTCTAGTATTCTATGATAAGAATAAAGTATATGGTTTCACATTCTTTAATACAGTAGACGGTAATGATATCGCTATTGAAAAACTAGAAAATGAAATGCCTTATCTCTATTATGGAATTGATTTTGATTATAAGACTATCATGCATGATGATTTTGATAATACTGTAATCTTAGTTCAAAACGAAAGAGATAGATACTTACTTGATCCAGAAGGCTATAAAGCTGAAAAAGAAGCTTTAAAGAAAGCTAAAGAAGAAGCTGAAACTAAAGCTTTAGAAGAAGAAAGAGCTCGTCAAATGGAATCTATCATGGAAGGCCATGATGAAGCTGAAGAAGCTCAAGAAGCTATAGAGACAGAGACTCAAGAAGAAGAGCCTAAAGAAGAATAAAAAGAAGATATTCAATTAAATAAAAAAATAGATGTCTATGACATCTTCTTTTTATGAAATGTGCCTCAACATAGAATTGAACTATGATTTGAGCATTACCATTGCTCCGTTCTACCGTTAAACTAAAGAGGCATTAACTAATCTTAACAAATATAAATATAATAAACAAGGAGAAATTTATGATAGAAATTAAAAATGTATATAAAACATATGATAAACAAAAATATGTTTTAAATGACGTTTCTCTTGAAATTGAAGATGGAGATATCTATGCATTTATTGGTCACAATGGCGCAGGTAAAACTACTTTAATTAAGAGTATTGTTGGTATTCTACCATTTGAAAAGGGAGAAATATTCATTAATGGAATTGATGTAAATAAGAATCCAGAAGAATCAAAAAAGACTATTGCATATATTCCTGATGAACCAGAAATTTATGATTCACTTACTGGTCTTCAATTCTTAAACTTTGTGGCTGATGCATTTGATGTATCAGAAATCGATAGAAAAGAAAGAATTGAACACTACGCTAAAGTATTTGAAATGACTGAACACTTAAATAATCTTGTAAGTAGTTACTCACATGGTATGAAACAAAAGGTTATCATTATGAGTGCTTTAATTCATAATCCAAAAGTAATCATCATGGATGAACCATTTGTTGGACTAGATCCTAAAGCTTCAATCATTTTAAAACAATTAATGAGTGACTTTGTAAAGAATGGTGGATGCATTTTCTATTCTACTCATGTACTTGATACTGCAGAAAAAATCTGTAATAAAATTGCCGTAATTAAAAATGGTGAAATTGTCAAAGCCGGTTCAAGAGATGTAATACTTAAAGATGAATCATTAGAACAAGTATTCATGGAAATCTACGGTGAGGGACAAAATGCTTAAGACTTTTGACCTCGTTAAAATTTTCTTAAAGGAAAACTTTAAAAGAGGTAATAATAAAAAAAGAAGTGGAAAAGGAATCTTAGCTTTAATTATTATACTCGTTCTATTCTACTTCGGTATGTTTATCTATTCAGATATAAACACATTTGGTCTTATATTAGATAAGGGTGGATCAGCTTTTGATAGTTTGTCTTCTCAAATCTTTATTATGACTTTAATGGGTATCACATTTGCGATTCTTTCTGGTAATAGACTTACATTAAGTGATAAGGATTTATCTATTCTTACACCTCTTCCAATCTCAAGAAAGAAGATAATAAGTGCAAAGTTAATCACTGCAATCATTACTGAATCAGCATTCGATATTGTGCTAGGTTTAGCGGCTGTAGTGGCTATGATTATTATCGGAAAGTATTCATATGTTGATTATATTTCGATGTTTTTAGTGTTATCGCTATCATCAATATTCCCAATGACTGTATTCTCATTCTTAATGATGTGGATTGGCCAACTCATATCAAAGAGTAAGAAAAAAACTTTAATCGAAAACATTATGAGTATGCTTATGATGGTTGTGGTTATGGTTCCTGCGTTCATGGTAGGATTCTCTATGGGTTCTCAAACTGCAGTAACTAATCCTCTTATGATTAAAGCATTATCATATGTACCATTTAACTTCTTAATCAAATTTGCGATTGTAAATCAACAAATATTATTCGCACTTATTTATCTTGCTGCAAACGTAGTTTTATTTGTTGGATTTGTATTTATCTTTAATAGATATGCATATAAATTAATGATTAAAAATAAGATTGTAGATAATAGTGTAATTGTGTCAAAAACACCTTACAAAAAGAAACCTATTTTTAATACATTATTTAAAAGAGAAGTTAAGAGGTTATTTGAAAAACCATTATACTTTACTAACTTCGTTTTCATGTCTATCATGTTTGCGATAATTGCCTTACTTCCAATTATCTTTAAGAACAAATTATGGGAATATGCAGTTATTCCAGTTTCAGAAGATGGTTCACTTAAACTTTATACAGTACCAATCTTAGTGCTTGGAATTAACTTAATGTTTGGTATCTATTCATTTAGTCCAACAATTACTCCATCTCTTGATGGTAAAGTAATGTGGATTTATAAATCATTCCCAATTAAAGTTAAGGATTTCATGTTAGCTAAAGTATTAACTAATATGTGCATCATATGTATTCCTGGAATTGTTATTAATGTTGCATATTTTGCATTCTCAATGATTGATCTATTTGAATTCCTATCAGTTATGTTATTTATGGTAATTGCTGCAATTACATTCTCATCTATGTATTTAGTGTTAGGACTTAGACATCCAAAAACAGGAGTAGATGAAATCTTTATTGTAAGACAAGCAACAGGATCTATTATCGGTATGTTAATCCAACTTCCAGTAGCTGCTGTAATAGTAGGTGGCGCTATTGCTATGGAATTATTAACTGGTAATGCAGCAATTGCTATGCTTACCGCATCAGGTGCTTTAGCATTATTTGGTTTAATTTGGGTATTAGTTCTTATAACAAAAGGTTCTAAATTACTCAAAAAGTTTAACTAATTTAGCTTATTTATAATATTTGTAATCATATTACAAATTAAATTATAAAAAATATGGTAAAATAATAAAGGTTAAAAGAAAATAAGATAAAAAAAGACAAAAAGGAGATATTATGTCAAAGAAATACGTTTATCTTTTCACAGAAGGTAACGCTAACATGCGTGAACTTCTCGGTGGTAAAGGTGCTAACCTAGCCGAAATGACTAACATTGGTCTTCCAGTACCAAAAGGATTCACAGTTTCAACTGAAGCCTGCACACAATACTATGAAGATGGCAGACAAATCAATGATGAAATTATGGGTCAAGTAAAAGAGGCTTTAAAGACTCTTGAACAAAGAACTGGTAAACAATTTGGTAATCCAGAAAATCCACTCTTAGTATCAGTAAGAAGTGGTGCTAGAGCTTCTATGCCTGGTATGATGGATACTATCCTCAACTTAGGTTTAAACTCTGTAGTTGTTGAAGGACTTGCAAAACTTACTAACAATCCAAGATTTGCATACGATGCTTATCGTAGATTCATTCAAATGTTCTCAGATGTAGTTATGGAAATTCCTAAGTCTAACTTCGAAGCTATCTTTGATGCAAACAAGGAAGCTGAAGGCGTTAAACAAGATTTCGAACTCTCTGCTGAAGGTTTAAAGAAGACTGTTAAAGAATACAAAGTTAAATATAGAGAACTCAAGGGTGAAGATTTCCCTGAAGAACCATCTGTACAACTCTATGAAGCTATCAAAGCCGTATTTAGAAGCTGGGATAACCCAAGAGCTAACGTTTATAGAAGAATGAATGAAATCCCATATTCTTGGGGTACTGCTGTAAACGTACAAGAAATGGTATTTGGTAACATGGGCGAAACATCAGGTACTGGTGTTGCATTCACAAGAAACCCTGCTACTGGTGAAAAAGCATTATTTGGTGAATATCTATTCAATGCACAAGGTGAAGACGTTGTTGCTGGTATTAGAACTCCAAAACCAATCTCTGAACTTGAAAAAGATAATCCAGCTGTTTACAAACAATTTGTAGAAGTTGCTAATAAACTTGAACAACATTATAGAGATATGCAAGATATGGAATTTACTATTGAAAACGGTAAATTATTCATGCTCCAAACTCGTAATGGTAAGAGAACTGCAGCTGCAGCTATCAAAATCGCTATCGCTTTAGTTAAGGAAGGCTTACTCACTAAAGAAGAAGCTATCATGAAGGTTGAACCTAACCAATTAAATTCACTCCTTCACCCTCAATTCAAAGCTGATGAATTAAAGAAAGGTGTAGTTATTACTACAGCCCTCGCAGCATCTCCAGGTGCTGGAACTGGTAAAGTAGTATTTACAGCTGAAAGAGCTAAAGAACTCGTTGCAGCTGGTGAAAAGAAAGTTATCCTCGTTAGAGCCGAAACATCTCCAGAAGATATCGAAGGTATGGTAGTATCTCAAGGTATCTTAACTGAAAGAGGTGGTATGACATCTCACGCTGCAGTAGTAGCAAGAGGTATGGGTGCTTGCTGTGTAGCTGGTGCATCTGAAATTTCTGTTAACGCTGAAGAAAAATACTTCACTTGCAATGGTAAGAAGTATTCTGAAGGCGATTGGATCAGCTTAGATGGTTCAACTGGTAAAGTATATGATGGTCAAATCAACACTGAACCAGCATCTATCTCTGGTGACTTCGCAGTATTTATGGGTTGGGCTGATGAAATCAGAAAACTCCATGTAAGAACTAATGCTGATACTCCAGCTGACGCTAAGAGAGCATTCGAATTTGGTGCTGAAGGTGTTGGTCTAGTTAGAACTGAACATATGTTCTTCAATGGTGCTGAAAGAATTAAAGCTATCCGTGAAATGATCGTTGCTACATCTGTAGAAAAGAGAAAAGAAGCTTTAGCTAAATTACTCCCAATGCAAAGAGGCGACTTCGAAGGCATTTACCGTGCTATGGAAGGTAGACCAGTTGTTATTAGATACTTAGATCCACCTCTACATGAATTCGTTCCTCATACAGCAGCTGAAATTAAAGAAATTGCTGAAGATACAGGTTTAACTCCTGAACAAGTTCAAGAAACTTGCGATTCATTAAAAGAATTCAACCCTATGCTTGGTCACAGAGGTTGCCGTCTATCAATCACTTATCCAGAAATTGCTGAAATGCAAACTAGAGCCGTTATTGAAGCAGCTATCAATGTAACTAGAGAAGGTAAGATTAAGGTTAACCCTGAAATCATGATCCCACTAGTTGGCGATATCAAAGAATTAAAGTATGTTAAGAAAGTTGTAGTTGAAACAGCTGAAAAAGTATTTGCTGAACAAGGAATCACTCTTCCTTATGAAGTAGGTACAATGATTGAAGTTCCAAGAGCTGCATTACTCGCTGATGAAATCGCTCAAGAAGCTGAATTCTTCTCATTCGGTACTAACGACTTAACACAAATGACATTCGGATTCAGCCGTGATGACGCTGGTAAGTTCCTTGAAGATTACTATGCTAAGAAAGTATTCGAACAAGATCCATTCCAACACTTAGATCAACACGGTGTAGGTAAACTTATGAAACACGCTGTAGAAGCTGGTAGAGCTACTCGTCCAACTCTCTCTTGCGGTATCTGTGGTGAACACGGTGGTGATCCTGCATCTGTAGAATTCTGTCATAACATCGGTCTTAACTACGTTTCTTGCTCTCCATTCAGAGTACCAATCGCAAGACTCGCTGCTGCACAAGCACAAGTTAAGAATCCTAGAAAATAGTTAAATAAAAAATAATGAGTGTGCCTTCGGGTACACTCATTTTTTATTGTTTTCAACTAAGTAATAACTTCTATCTATCAGTTTATATGCAAGCTCTAAATCAAGAGAAGAATCGACTATTATAGATAACCACATTTTCTTATTCATATGATAAGCCCTAAATACGTGTGCATTATCTATGACATTCTCCATATCGTCTTGATCATGCTTAATATTTAATACAATGCCTTTTTCTTTAGATTCTGGTATTAGTTTATTGAGTGATATGATCATCATCAACATAAACCATTTTTTACCATCCTTAATTCTAAATACTAAGGAATCATCTTCGTTAAATACATTTTCACCTATCACACCAAATTTATTTAATATATGTAGTTTAATTAATTCATAATTTTGATTAGTGATTTTTATAGATTCAGTAATGGCCTCTTTAATGTTTTCAATGATTTCATTATATTTAGATTTTATAGTTTCATTAAATTCTCCATTCGCATTTAATGATTTATGAAGAAAGTATTCTTCATTAGATTTAGTATCTATGAGTTCAGTCATTATATATTCTTTATTAATATAAATTTTCAAATCAAAATTATCTATTAGATTTATTTTTTTATAATAGATATCATCAATTTTAGTGAATCCAAGATTCACAAGTTTTTCATATAAAACTTTAATATTTTCAAATTTATATTCTTTTATCATAATAATATTATATATAATATTTATATATTATTGAAATACTAATTTATATGTGTTAGTATTAAATTAAATCAGTACTTAGTTATTATTAGGACCCCAAACTCGTGTAGTTTTATGACTTATTTAGATATGACAGGAGTGAAAGCCCAAAGGGAATCCCGAGTCATAGATAAGTCTGCATTTTAGGAACCTTCGGTTTCTAAAAAATAACTAAATACTGGTCTTTTTTAAGAGGAAAAGAATGAAAAAATTCTTTATTATTTTACTATTATTATTTTTGATGATTATAAATTCATGCACAATTAGTAAAAAAACAAACTTCATTTTTGAAGGCTCTTTTGTTTGTCAAAAAGAAGATGTCACATATTATTTAGAAGTAAAAGAAATTGATAAAGAAACATATTTATTATCAAACGGGATTAATGTTGTTCATGATGTTGTGAACAAAGATAAATATTATATGCTTTCATTTTATTGGATGATAGAATCAAAAAAAGAAACATATAATTTTGTAAACCTGAAAGATAGTCATCCAAAAACAAATGCAATTCCTGTTTTTTATGATGATGATAATAAGAATAGGTTTATTCCACAAAGCAAAGATTCTAAAAATAAATATACAATTGTGTTCAATAATGTCTATTTAGAATTGGAGGATGTGTAATATGATCTCGATTCTTTCGTTAATAAGTTTGTTTATGTCATTACCCTTATATAATGCATATGATAGTTCTTGTAGGTTTGATAACTGTTTAGTTGAAACAAAAGTAACACAGAATAAGAAAGAATAGTTGTAGATAGAATTAAAGTTTATTATAATTTAATAAAAGGAGTTAAAATGAGAAGATTTGCTTTTAGACATAAAGTTTTAAATTTTATAACCGCAGGTGTATTCATTGCTGCATTAATACTTGGTATTGTTGGACAAGTAGTAGAGGCAGTGGATTATGTAGGTAAAGGATTATATTACATTATTGGCGCATTCTGTATTTCATTCGCATCAATTAATATGTTTGCATCTTTTAAGAAAGATAATAAGAAGGGTGGTAATATCGCTGTTGCACTTGTAAACATAGCTATTATTGCCTTGGGATTTATTTTAATTATCCATAGAATTAATGTATCTAATGGAACAAATAAATATACAGATGAAGAATTCTTCTTTAATCCATCTCATACATTAGGTATTTCATTATACGTTGAGGGAATTATGCTTATTATAGCTAATAAATTTAATGTAAATGAAAAAGTTACTAGAACTCTTGTAGGCATTGGAATTCTTACATTTGGTGTAGTTACATTCATTTGGCTTAAAGATAAACATTTAGCTATCACATTCTTAGTATTTATTGGTCTTTTAGGTATTTATTACCTCTATGTTGGATTTAGACCACTTCCACCTAAACCAATTGAGCCACCTAAAGAAAACCCTAAACAACTAAAAGAAAACAAGAAAAAATCTATCTTTAGTATTTTCCAAAAAGATAAGTTAGAAAAAGAAGAAACAAAAGAACTTCCAAATGATGAAGTAAAACAATTAGAACATCAAGAAGAAGTAAAGGAAGAATCTAAAGAAGAAGAATAAAATAAAAAGGGAAAGATTATTTAATGTCTTTCCCTTTTAATTCATATACAGATATATTCTTATATTTTTCTTCTATATCTTTATTGAGTTTATCCATTTTAGTAAGCTCATCATGTTTGAAGGCTTCCATTTCAAATGGATATTTTTTATTAATTGTTTTATTAAATCTCTTATTGATTTTGAAAGAAGATTTATTAATAGTAAATATCTCATTTGCTTTAGCGCTTAAGTCTTTAATTTCTAATTCAAACTTTTGATCCTGTTTAGAAAGATTTTGTTCAAGCTTTTGATTAGATAACTTAATCTCTTTTTCAAACTCTTTCTTGAGGAGTTCTTTGTTTCTTTCAAAAGCGTCCATAGTTTCTTTGGCTTTTCTTTCTTGAGTTAAATTAATCTCATCTAGAATCTCATTATGTTCACTAACTGTGATTGAATTAGTATTATAGACATTATCACTTTCATCGATGGCGGTATATTTATCCATTAATTCTTTATAGAATGAATTAGCCGCATCAGTATGAGCTTTATTCAATTCTTGAAGTTTAACCTTATAGATGTTTTCTCTATAATAATGTTCAATATGATTAATTAAGTCTACTTGAGGAGTAGAAATTTTGTCTAAATTCTCATTTAATCTGTTTAATTCAAGTAGATAATTAACTTTATATTGATTAAAGCTTTCAGCGTAATCGGTTGTCTCATAATTATTAAGTGATTGGATCATTGCGTCGAAAGAAGATTCGATATTCTTAAGATATTTTAAAGATTGTTCAGTACTCTTATCTCTAATATCTTGAGCGGTATCAATAGAATCAATAATTAATTCATTAGTCTTTTCTACGTCTTCCTTATCAATTAAGATTTGATCACTGTTTCTCACAAGATAATACATTTCTTTCTTAATCTCTTCAAATTCTTCTAGAATCTTACTAAATTCATTTGAAGCTTCTAAATATGTTTCATCAGTGACAGTCGGAAGAAGTTTTAATTTTTGAGATAAAGTATTTAATTTAATCTCTTTGATTTCATTAATATCTTGAATATTCTTTAAATATCCATTAATTTCTTTATCTATTCTATCTTTCTTAAATTGATTATTAACTTCCTTAATATTTGCGAGTATATCAACTCTTAACTCATAATCTTTTTTAGTAAGTTCAATTAATTCATTCGCAGATATAATTTGATGTTCCATCATTGAAATCATAAATTGATAGTTAGATAAGAGGTTTAATTCCTCTCTTTCTTTAGTCTTATCAAGTAAAGATACTTCTGATTTATATAGGTTTTCAAGAGATAACTTAGAAATATTATATTCGTCTAAATATTTAGTTAGTTCATATCTTGGTTTTAATAAATCTAATTCTTTAGAGTAATTGAATAAGTCAGAAGAAATAGACATTTTAGCTTTAGATGCGATAAAGTTCTTATGTAAGTTTTGAACCTTAATCTCATAATCTAGTAAAGCTATATTCTTTAATTCTTCTTTATATAGTGTAGAGAAAAGAAGTTCGTAGCTTGAAGTTTCATATGCCAAATCTTCTTTAACTATTAATGAATCGGTTTCAAATTTATTCTGGCATAATTCAAGTTCATTCTTAAGACTTACCATAATAATATTTACTACGTAATTGAAGTTAATCTCTAGTTGGTCGATTAAGCTCTTCATCTTAAGATATGTTTTGGTGAATTCGTGATTCTCTTCATATCTTTTATTCATATAATCGATAAAAGCTTCGTCATTTAATTGTTCAATATCAAGATTCTTGAACGATTCATTCATGATTGAATCTAATTTATTAGTCTTAGATAAGTATCTACTCTTAATATGTTCAGATCTTAATTTGTTGTAATTTGATTTAAATTCACTTTCAAGTTCCTTATTCAAAGAAACATATTTATTATATGTATCTTTATTTATATGAATATAAGCCTTGGTTATGATGTCAGCTAATTCTTTCTTGTTTGTAGCTTTTTCAATCTTAGCTATGATAGCTTTCTTATTCTTAGATTGTTCTAAATCTTTATATAATTCTTTGAATACAATTTCTTTATTTTTGAATAAATCATCAAGTTCTAGTTCATTCGCAAGAATTGTCTCTAAGTGTTTGATGTCTCCCTTAGAGATTTCTTCAAACTCAATTCTATTTCTTTCAAGAGCTTCTTTATAGTTATCAACTAATTCCTTTTCTTTTTCGCTAAATGAATCATTTAAGATATTTTCAAGATTATTATAGTTTAATAGTAAATCGATATACCCTTCTTTAGTAGAAGATATTTTTGATTCATATTCAGCTTTTAATAAATCAATCTTTTCATTGTGAGATTTAATAGATGCAGAATAGTTATCTGAAAGAAGAATAAGTGCGTCTTTAATAGTATTTAGGCTTTCTTTTAATTGAACCTGATATTTATTATAGATATCTGATTCACTTAAAAGTGTTTCGTGAAGAATACTTATTAATCTTGAACTATTCTCATTATTCTTTTTATAAGAGATTTCAAAATTAGTTAAGACATTCTTAATCATTCTATCTCTAGTATTATCAAAATCATCTAATGCTTTAAAGATTGAATCAATATTAGAAAGGTTATAACTAAACATTTCATTTTTACTACTAATAAGCGTTGAATAAAGTTTAGTTCTTAGGGTGTGTTCATCTTTATACATATTTAAAGGAAGGTTTTCAACCTTTTCAATAGTATTATAGATATTTCTTTTTAGAGTAATGATTGAGTCTTTAATGTCTTTTAGATTACTTTCGCTATCTTCTATAACTTGATCTTTAATCTTTTTAATATTAGAAGATAATTCGTTTACATTATCAACGGCTTTTTTAGAGTAATCATCAAGAGAATTCATTAAAGAATCGTATTTGTTTTTTTCACCCATTATTTAACCTTACTTTTCTCCAATAATGAATTTAATATTTTCTCATATTCTTCCTTAGAAGAAGATGTGATTTCATCAGTTAATTTCTTTGATTCATCAATTAATGTTTTAGTTATTTTAGATACACTTGATTCAAAGTCTTCAAACGGCTTTTTAATTGCTTCATAAGAAGAAGAGGTAATATCTTGAAGTTTCTTATATGTTTCTTCAAAAGTCATTAAATCATCACCTTTTTTGTTTTCAAGTGTTTCAATAGCCTTTTCTCTCTTCTCATTATAAGAAGTCTTTGTTTCAATTGAACTAATCATTAATTCTTTAATAAAGTCACCTTTATTGTTTTCTTTGTCAGATATTTCTTTTTCAAGAACAACTTTATTAGTCTTGAGGTTATTTAGATAGTCTTCATAATCCTTCTTAGCTTGAACTGACTTTTCATTTTCAAATTCTTTTAGGTCAGCTTCCATCGCAGAAGTTTTATCGACGAATGATTTATTATAGTTTTCAATTTCTTTTTGTAGAGAATCAACCTTTTCATCTGATTCTTTAATATTGATAGAAGAAGATTCAGTTTCATTCTTAATCTTTTCATCTCTTGCCTTAATTAGATTAGCTTGGTATGACTCGATTAAATCATCAATATCTTTATTCTTAGTTTCTGAGTGATCAATGATTTCTTTTTTGAGTCTTGATAGTTCCCCAAGTTTTCTATTATATTCACTATCTATCTTTCTAACTGTATCAATATAAATAGTCTTGAATGATGAAAGAAGTTCTTCGTTCTCAGCTAAAGCCTCGGCTTTAGTTTTTTCTATTTCTTCTAAGCTATCAAGATATGGAGAAAGTTTGCTATTTTCATTTATTCTTTCAATAGCAACTATTTCTTTATTCACATCTTTATATTCTTTAAAGAATTTTTCTAGATCTTTGTCATCCTCAGGTAAATTATCAACTAAGACAATATGAACGTCTTTTTTAACGTCTTGAGCTAATTTTAGAGCTTTTTTAATGTCTTTATCGGTGATGGTTTTTCCTTTTATAATAAGTTTATTAAATTGATTGAAAGTATGGTCTAGACCATATGTGTTTTTAATAGATGTTTCAATCTTAGTTAAGAAAGTATCGATTGCTTTATCAAACTCTTTGATATTCTCTGTTCCAGATAAAACTTGAATAGAAGATTCAAATTCTTTATAAGCTCTATTGTATGATTTAATGACATCTCTCATTAAATCTTCTCTAGTCTTATTTAGTTTCTTATCATTCTTTTTAGCGTCTTTAAATACTTGATTAACTCTCTTTATTCTTTCGTTAGTATCCTTTTTAATATTTAAAAGATTAGGATAAACAGATTGTCTTAATTCATAGATTGTTTCATTGATAGTGATTTTGCTTGTTTCAAATCTATTTCTTTCAAGTTCAAGTACGTCGTTTTGATATCTGATTCTTGAACGAGTGTTTTCATCAAGTCTCTTAATTGAATCATCATATGCCTTAAGCATTGATTCAAATTGTTCTTTACGAGAAATACATTCAAGAAGTGATATTTCTATTACTTTTTGAATCTTTATTTGAGTATTGATTTCTTCCCTTAAGCTCTTTCCTTCTTCATCAATCTTAATAATTTCTTTAACATTATCAAGTCTTGAATAAGCTCTCATGTAGTCAACTCTTAATAAATCTAGATTCTTTCTTATTTCAGCTGTCTCTAAATCTTTATCAAGTGTCTTTTTCTTAAGATCAATATCAATTAATAAATCTTTATTTAATAAGTCTATTTCATTATAGAAATTCTTAATGTTTAAATTGATATTTAATGAAGCTTTCATTTCATTAATATCAACGTCATATTGAATCTCTTTAATCTTTGAATTCTCATCTACAGTTAAATATTCTCTCTTAAGATCTAAGAGTTTCATATTTAAGATTTCTGAATTAGTTAATAATTCAAATGATAATTCATCTAGTTTCTTACTATAATCTAGAGATTGGATAATGTACTCTTTATAGTTTTCAAGTGAATCTAGTCTAGTTTTAAATGAAAGGTTTCTATATCTCTTTTCAAAGTATGAAAGAAGATTCTTGGATTCGCTATATTTAAAGTTAATTACCTTAAGTGAACTCTTAGCATCTTTTAATATAGATTCTGTCTCATTTAATATATAGTTAATTTCTTTATCATTTTCAGTAACTAAAGTATTGTATTTAGAAGATATGTTTTCATTTAAACTAACAAGTGTATTGTTATAGTTTTCAATTGTCTTTAATTCTTTAGATAATAAATCTGATTCTATAATAGAAATAAATGCAAGTTTAGTTTTGTCATTATCTATTTTGCTAATAAGAATATCTCTGTCTTCTTCAACAGCTTTTGAGTTTTCATCACTCTTGAGTTCATCAAACTTATCATTAATAAGTTTCTTAGAATCTTCAAGCCTATTAAATTTACTTTGAATATCGGCCTTGTATTCAATGATTTCAGCTTTCTTAGCTTCCGCATCGGCTTTAGCGTCAGTTAAGATATTGTTGAAAGTATTAACCAAAGCATTGAATTCATCTTGGAAAGAAGAAGTATCTTTCCAGAATGCTTTCTTTTCTTCAATAAATGAAAGATAAGAATCAATAACTGTATTATTAGAATCAATTTCAAGAATGAAAGAATCACTAGTTAAAGTAAGTGAGTAATTATTCATTTCTTTATAGAATCTAATCATTTCATCTATTTCTTTAATATGTTCATCAAAGTTATATTTGATGTGATCATCATTCTTAAGTAAGATTTCTCTAGCTTTAAATACTGTATCTAGTTTTTCTTTGTATTCTTTATCAATCTCTTCATTGATCTCTTTGATTTTGAGATTAGAAGCTCTAGTCTTGTTTTTGAAGTCATTAACATGTTCTATTTTAACTTGTTCAAGAAGAGCGTTTTCCATTTCAATCTTTTGAGTTATTTCACTAATCTTAGTGTGAGTTTGGTTTTTAAGATTGATGATGTCTGTCTCATATTCTTTATGAAGTCTTTCGATTTCTTGAAGATAGTTTTTAAGGATTTCTTTCTTGATGTCGTTATACTTTTCTTCTTTATCTTGATAATCAGCATATTGAGTTGTGATCTTTTTATCTTTGTTTTCATTAAGAGAAAAGAGCTCTTCTTCAAGACCCTTAATTAATTTATTAAAATATTCCTCAACTAGTTTAGGATTAAAATCCAAGGCTTCCAAAAAGTCGTTATGAGCCGATAGTTTAGTGTTCTTTTCCATTACTATATTCTATTATATCATATAATAGAAAATATTAATTTAATCAATGAAATTAAGCTAAAAAAATATTGATTTGTGGTCTTTAAAAGCATATAAATTATGAGTTTTTTCAAAAATAAAAAGCCAAAAACGTATGCATTAAATTTTTAAAGTAAATAAGTTTAAAACAAAGGTTTGTTATTATATAACAATTTTAATGTCTTTATGATAAAATTAATATTAGGAGTATTTTATGAGCACAAAGACAGAACTTGAAGAGTATAAAAGTAAAGTCCAAGAGGAACAATTTTTACGTCCTCAGACTCTTGATGAATATATAGGACAAGACAAAATTAAAGACATGTTAAAGGTCTCAATTCTTGCTGCTAAGAAAAGAGGAGAACCAATTGACCATGTCTTACTTTATGGTCCACAGGGTTTAGGTAAAACTACATTAGCGCAAGTAATTGCTAATGAAATGGAATCAGATATCACAGTTATTTCTGGTCCTGCTATTGAAAAGAGTGGAGATTTAGCTGCGATTCTATCTCAACTTAAGCCTTATGATGTATTATTCAGCGATGA
>JAEEGK010018467.1_pt1 | contig 15084 bp, 15 predicted proteins | sample 8958771 | NCBI WGS metagenome assembly JAEEGK01 (sample SAMN16246547, study PRJNA631951) | gut metagenome | biome: gut microbiome; feature: rumen; material: SC-attached | host: Bos | place: Iran: Karaj | collected 2018-10 | reverse complement strand
ACTGACATAGTCTGCCTTACCCATATAGGCGATGCCCCTCGCCCTTGCGATCTCCCTCGCATCCTCTCCTGCCTGCTCGGCGTTTGAGAGTGCGGCGAGTGCTCCGTCGTAGTCCATTATGCTGAGTGCTTCGTATGCGGTCTTGAGGTTATCCGCCTTCTTGCCGCATCCGCAAAGTGCCATACATACGCACAAAGCAAGCACTGCCTTAACGGCAGAGCCTGCTCTGTTTTTTGAATTATTTAATTTCCTGCAACCGTTAGCTAGTTTCATTAATCCTTAAGTTCCGAAGTACAGTGAGGGCATCTGGTTGCTTCGATATTGATCTCGCTCTTGCAGAAAGGGCATACCTTTGTCTTGGGAGCTGCTTCTTCCTCTTTCTTTTTGCCGATGGTCATGGCCTTGTTCATAGCCTTGACAATGAGAAAAAGGACAAATGCCATTATTACAAAGTTGATAACTGCGGTAATGAAGGCACCGAGATTGATCTCCTGGCCCTTGATAAGAGGAATGACAAAACCTTCAACCTCAGGATTGCCGATGCATCCGATAAGAGGATTGATCACATTTTCAGTAAGTGCGGTAACAATGCTTCCGAATGCGGCACCGATGATGACACCTACTGCCATATCGATAACATTTCCGCGCATTACGAATTTCTTGAATTCTCCGAAAAAGCCTTTGGTCTTTTCAGCGGCTGCCGCTGTTTTCTTCTTCTCTTCTTCTGCCATTTTCTGCTCCTTTCAGGTCCCTTTGAACCCAATATATTTTACCAATTTTGGTAGGGGGTATCAAGGGATAACAGCCGTTATTACGAAACCTCGGTGTTAGCGTATACATCGTCAAAGAAATCCTTCTGACCGGATATAAACTCAAGGATGTCAGATGACAGTGCTTCAGGGTTATCATCCATAAAGGTTCTGACAACGTCGTATCTGGAGCTGTTACCTTTTACATAGTTAAGGACAGCTACGACAAATCCGTAATATGAATCTTTTATATTATTAAGCCTTATTGTGAACTCTTCCATAGCCGGCCTCCTTCAATGAAAATCTCGAACTACATAGAAAATGTTGTACTCGTCAAAACCATGGTTTTCAAACCAATACACATATGCTTTTCCGTCAATTCCGAATGATGTATGAGCGGCAATTCTCTTATTCTTGTATTGCGTCTCATAAATCTGATTAATCTCTGATCTGATTTTAGCATACTCTTTAGGGTTTAGCCAAAAGGATGGCTTTGAATAAAAGTTCCCCTTGCTGTCAATCGGCAATAAGTTATTCTTCATGCATTATCCTTTCTTGTATATTTCCAGTTTTATGTCTTCACCTGAAAAGTCGAGCATTACCGCCCCGGTTTTGTAAGTTGTGAGGTAAGTGCAGCCTGCGTTCTCGAGGCGGGCGAGGGTTTCGGGATGCGGGTGTCCGTACCTGTTATCAAGGCCTGCACTGTTGATCGCAAGGCGTGGATGTGCAGCATTTAGGAAATCCTCTGTTGTGGTGCCGGATGAGCCGTGATGGGCGGTGATATAAATATCAAGGCGTCTGCCGTTCAGGGCAGTTGCAATTGCCTGGGTGAGGGCTGTTTCGCCGCTTTCCTGGACGTCTCCGGGGATGAGGAGGGAAAAGGATGTGCCGGGTGATTCTCCGGGTTCAGAAACGGCGTGTGCATGGAATTCAGCCAGGATGCACATCGAGCCGGAGTTGGGATCTTCGGGAACGTAGTCTGCAGCGGGATGAAGACATGTGAAATGTGTATCTCCGCTCTGCCGGGTATCTCCTGCGGTGATGCAGGTCACAGGGACGCCTGCTGCCCTGCATGCGCTTAAGAGATGCTCCGTGTTAACCGATCCGTCGTCTCTCATCTGCGGCGTTATATACACTCCTCCGATGTTCAGATTCCAGTCTCCTGCGTTTTCTATCAGCTCCAGAAGCCCGTTGATGTGGTCCTCATCCGAATGGGATATGAAGATACCGTCGATACGGCTAAGGCCACTGTAGCGAAGGAACGGCAGGATTATGTACTGCCCGGTGTTCTTCTCAGAGGATGACCCTCCGTCGAAGATATATACCTCTCCCGCGTCGGTGATCATCACATTGCAGTTTCCCTGCCCCACATATAGCTGCGTGCAGCTGTTACGAACGGGAAGCGGGAATCTTATTACGAATAGCATTATGGCTGTGCAGACGGTGATAAGGATAAGTGCAGGCCTGATGTATCCTTTATCTGCCCTTTGGGTCAGTTCATCGGCTTTACGGATCCTTCTTTTTCCTTTTCGGGAAAAGTACGGGAGCATTCTGAGGATGTATCCCCTCCTCGATGCGATGATCATTCTTCCCGAGATGATGAGCACAATGATGATGAGGTAGTAAATGACGATGAACGCCTTGCCGGGCCTGCCGGGATTCCAGGTGTGGTGTGGGAGTCTTTCCGCACATCTGCAGAGGGATTCGAAGATATTCAGAAGCAGGCAGCTGAGCTTTCCGACAAAGCCGAGGCCGGGCACCATAAGGATCATTCCCGAGAAAACAAGAAGCGACATGCAGGGAAGGATCAGGAGGTTTAGGAAGACTGCGTAGATGCTGACCCTGTAGAAGAAGTAAAGCTGCACGGGAAGGGTAAATAGCGTGATTCCAAGGCTCCAAACGAAACTGTGGAGCGTTGCTGATGCGATCTTTCGGGACAGGTCCCTAAGGCGTTTCCTGAGTGTGTCGTCTTCGTAGAATCTCTGTTTTTCTTTTCCCGCAAAGACAAGGGCGTTCACCGAAGGGAGGAATGTGTATATACCGAGAGCGGCGCCGTAGGAAAGAAGAAAGCTGACGTTCCGGATGCTGCCGGGATCAAGGATGAGTACGATCGCCGCCATGAGGCTGAGTGAAGTCAGGGGATCCTCGGTGCGCTTTGCAGGGAAGGAGAACATGCGGATAACAAACATGCCCACTGCTCTGGTTGCGGACACGCTTGCGCCGGTCATTATGAGATACAGGACAAGGATGCCTGCGGATGCAAGTGCGGCGGGGATATGACGGCACCTGAGTTTTCTGAGAAGGCTGAAGCACCCCATACCGAGAATGGAAATGTGAAGGCCTGAGATACTGAGGAGATGTGCGATGCCGTTATTCTGATAAAGCTCCTTGGTCTCCTTGTCGATTCCCCCCTTGTCGCCGAGCAAGAGGTCACAAAGGACCGAGGCTTCCTTTTCGGGACAGACATGGTAGATCCTTTCTTTCATTTTGAGGCGGAGCTGACGCAGGGCTTCGCTTACCGGGGCGCATTTTCCGTCACGGACAGATATGCTTGCGTCTGCCAGCTTTGCATCGTAACCCTTTGCGGTGTAATAGTCGCAGGCATCGAACTGGCCGGGATTCATCGCGTGCGAAAAGGATTCAAAGCGACCGGTCAGGGTGAGGGTTTCGCCGAGGCGGATGTTTTCGATGACAATTGAATCGCTAAAGTAAACGAGGAGTTTCACGCTACCGGGAATAGGCATTTCATCTGTATGGCGTGATGCATCCTGTTCGTGCTCTGTCACTTTGATCACTATGTACTTTTCATATATCTCCTCCGCTCTTCCCGTTACCGTCACATGCCTTCCGTCCCCGAGAAGAGGCAGTTCTCTCCTTAGCGGAAGCACTCCCGCATACACCAGCACGGATATGAATATGACAACAAGAGAGCAGACGAAAGCCAGCGGTCTTCTCATGCTCCTCCGTTTTCGGCAGCAAAACAGTCACTGCGTAAATCTCTGACAGTGTTATTTCCTAGCGTAAATCCGGCGATATGCCGTAAGATCAGCGGCCGCACAGAAAGTGCGACAGATTCGCTCTCCGGGAAAGTCCGGAACTCTCTCCCACACAAAATACAACATAAAAAGGGCCCGGTCAACCCGGACCCCATCACGCTTATTTACTTTTTCCTGCGGCCGGCCTGCCACTTGTCGTAGAGGCAGGAAAGCACGAGGGTGAGGATCACGCTTCCCGGGAAAAGGATTCCGTGGATGATGGTCCTCTTGAGAACCGTAAGGTGCGGGAAGATGAATGTGTTGATATAGACGACTATCGGGAAATGGATAAGGAATGCGCTGCCGCTCCTGTCGCCGAGGAATACGGTCACCTTGTTGGTAAGAAGCTTAGTCGCAAGTCCGCCCTTCCTGCAGAAAAGCTGCATCCAGATGACCGACATAAGAGGGCACACGGGTGCGTAGGACAGATAGACGATCATGCTCTCCCTGCTCCAGATAAACACGAGCATGCCCGTTACGATCAGTGCTATAAGCTCTACGATGGTGGAAAGAAGCTTTGAGTTTTCTTCCGTCTTCCTTTCCTTCAGGGACATGAATCCGAGAATGATCCCGTAAGACATATCAAAGACTCTGTACAAGGGCGATGAGTGGATCAGATATGTCATCACATCCGCGGTATGAACGAAGCATCCGACGAAATAAACATAAAGCGTCTGCACCGCAATGAGCATGATCAGAACGAATACAAGTGAGATCCTGTCCCTGCACTTTTTAAACAGCCTGTACAGGAAAGGAAAGATTATATAGAGCACGAAGATGTTCGAAAGGAACCACGATACTCCGTTGAGTGATGCGTTTATATCCGCACTCGGAACCAGTGACTGGATAAGGAGTACGTTGCAGCCTATCTTGATCAGAAGGTCGCCTAAATGCAGCCCTCCCGCCCTGTAGATGACGAATGGAATGCTGACAAGCATCATGATCATATGGAGCGGATAAAGCTTCGAGATACGTCTTACTGCTTCCTTGAAGGAATCGGCTATGCCGTACTTTTCGTAGGATGCGTTCTTTCTTGTCGTAAGAAGAAATCCGGACAAAATGAAGAACACGGACACTGAGATCGGTGTCCATCCGAAATAGTAGAAATGTCCGAGGAAGATCCCGACGAAAGCAAGGCCTCGTAACGCCTGGAGGGAATCGCTCTTTACGCCGGAGCCTGATGCGTTTTTCTTTTCAGTTGTTTCTGACTTGTCCGCCATTTTATTCTTTCCGGCAGGTTATGTATCCTGCTGTGTTTTCATTCTTTCCAGCTGAGCCTGTGAAGCTCACCGCATTTTTCAAGTCCCGCAAAATCCATCTGCCTGAGTGCTTCGAAAAGAATTATCGAAACCGAGTTGCAGAGGTTGATGGATCTTTCTCCTTCGATCATCGGAATACGGATACACTCCTCTTCCCTGTCCACAAGGATCTCTTCGGGAATTCCCCTGCTCTCCGGGCCGAACATTATAAAGTCCCCGTCAGAGTAGCTCACATCACTGTACACCTTATGTGCCTTGGTGGTCGCCATCCGGATCTTCGGATGCGAATTTTTTTCCAGGAAATCCTCAAAATTTTCATACTCGATATGATCGAGGCGGGGCCAGTAATCGAGGCCTGCCCTTTTGATCTCTTTTTGATCGAGTGAAAAACCTAAGGGCTTTATCAAGTGGAGCCTGCAGCCTGTTGCGACGCAGGTTCTTCCGATGTTGCCGGTGTTGTATGGAATTTCGGGTTCGTACAAAACTATGTTAAGCATATCAGGTGCAAAGGCCGGTCATAAGAACTTCGACCGCAAGCCTTTCATTCATTTTTCCGGTCTTGAAGGATTCGTCCGCTCTTTCGCAGAGGGTTATCGCTTTCTGGAGCTCTGCGTTCTCCATCCTCATTGCCTGCGCAAGATAGATCTTGACCTGGTATTCTCCGATCGCACCTTTCGCTTTCTTCACGGCGCCGGTCTCGGGATCGGTCTCCTTTTTGTAAGCAACTGTCTCGATTATATCGTTTGTATGGTATCCGGAATCCGCCATGCTCTTAAGCTGCATCATCCAGAGGAACTGGTTCTGGAGCATTACGATGATCTTGACCGGCGGGATCTTGAGTGCGAGCAGGTCCTCGTAGCGGTCGAGGCAGGTTCTGATGTCCTTTCTCATTATCGAATCGATCATCTCGAAGATCCTGTCTTCGATATTTCTTGAGCAGATCGCATCGATGTCTTCCCTGGTTATTACATCTTTTTCCAGAGCGTAGGAAATGAGCTTTTCAAGCTCGGACATAAGCCTTCCCATATCGTTTCCGATGACATCGAGCATATATGTCGCATCGTCTTCGCTCATACGCTTGTTGTTCTTTTTCAGATATGCTCCGATGTTCTGGAGAAGGTATCTGTCGGACTGTGTGGTGAACTCAACGCAGAGTCCGTGCTTTGCTATCTGCTTGTAGAGCTTGAGTCTCGCATCGGCATCGTCTTCAACGAAGATAAATGTCGTGGTGTCCGGCGCTTCGCCGATATAGTCTGCAAGCTCGTCCGCATTCTTTTTGAAAAAGCCTGAATACCTTACGACCACGATACGCCTTTCGGCAAAGAAAGGAAGTGTCTGCGCCTGCGAGATGACATCCGCCACAGATACGGGATTGGTGTCGAAGATATTGGTGTTCATGTCTTCCCTTGATCCGCCGAGCGCCGCAATGAGCTTCTTTTCATAGAAATTACGGAGATATCTTTCGCAACCGAAAAGAAGGTAGCATCTTCTGAGATTACCCTCCGAAAGGTCCTTCTTCAGTTGTTCGAGGCTTGCCGCCGCGTCTCTTGGTTTCATTTAATTCGTTTCCTGGCTTGCATATACAAGCGCCTGTGCTTCTTCAAGTGTGATCACCATCTCGGTATTCTTTTCATAAGATGATTCTAAGATTTCGGGAACCACACCGTCAACAAGGATCTGGACCTTGTCGATATTCGGAAGCTCGCAGAGTGAGTTTACGATGGAATAGACCGAAATAGTCGTCGGCACATTTCCGTAAGGGATCAGGAAATCGCCGGAAAGGTTCACGTAGCATACACCGTCCTTGGAGTTTACGCTGAGGACGCTCGTCTGGGGATTTACTGACTGGTACAGGCCTTCAACCTGTCCGCTGGGTCCGAGGATGAGTTCGTCTACAACGAATCTTTCAAGGGGCATCGAGGTCGAATAGAATTTATTCCTGTAAACGCTTATGAGTGTGTTTCCGTCTATCGATGCGAAGTAAAGCATTATGTCCGCTTCTTCGTATGTGTTGATCTCGTTTCCGTCGTTACTGATGAATGTCCCGGCATCCATCCTTCCGACTTCAAAGCCGCTGTGATCCATTAAGGGCTCGCCGTCCACGGTAAAATATACTTCCTTTACATAGCCCGATCCGCAAAGTGTTCTTACGATCGCAGCCCTTACAAGAACCTCGGTGGTAAAGACGAGCTTTTTGTATTCGGCACTCATGTTGAGGACTACTTTTCCGTCATCGAAGGTGTAATCCTTTAATTCAAAGCCCATGGCAAGCGGTGCCTTGTACTGTGCGTTTGCGGATTTTTCGGAAAGCTTTTTGAGAAGCTCTTCGACCACACCTCTCGGCTCGGTTGAATTAAGAGTGTAGGGATAGCTTTCGGTCTTCGTTTCATTGTTATTGATGTAATAGACCATGATGCCGTTTTCATCCGCTCCCTGCTGAACCTGCGCAGAACAGCCGGCCATGACGAGCATCATCACGGCTGAAAGGAATGCTATTATCTTTTTCTTCAGATCATTTCGCATCGGCAATATAACTCAGTGGTATCGTAACAACAAATTTACTTCCTTCGCCTTCCTTGCTGGTAAGGTCGATAGTTCCGTGGTGCATGAGGACTACTTTCCTGCATATCGCAAGTCCGAGTCCTGTTCCGCCTATCTCGCGCGAATGTGATTTATCTACGCGGTAGAATCTTTCATATATGTGGGCAAGCGATTCTTCGGGGATTCCGAGGCCCGAGTCCTCAACGGTGAGTTTGAAATCCTGATGGTCCGCATCGAGGCTTACCCTTACCCATCCGTTTTCGTGATTGTATTTGATCGCATTTTCGACGAGGTTTGTGATGAGTGATGTGATCTTGACTTCGTCGACTTCCGCGATGATCTTTCTTTTTGTTTCGAAGGTTACATCGACGTTCTGCTTTCTTGCGATGGAACGGAGTCTCTTGAGCACGAGCTCGGTAAGTTCATTTATATCCGTGGGTACGGGCTTGAGGTTCTGGCTGGATGTATCGTCCATCTTGACCAGTGCGAGAAGGTCGGTGATGATCCTGTTTTCCCTGTCTATCTGTGAGGTGATGTCCTCCATGAATTCCCTGTAATCTTCGACGCTCGCATCGGGGCTTGCAAGGAGCGAATCGGAAAGAACCTTCATGGATGCCATGGGGGTTTTTAATTCATGTGAGACGTTCGCAACGAATTCTCCCCTGCTCTCATCAAGTGCATTGATACGTGTGAGGAGGTTATTGAAGGCTTCTGAGATATGTGCGGTCTCGGTGCAGTCTTCCACGGGTTCGATGTAGTTGTGGTATCCCGCTTTTACCGCACTGATCCTGCCTGTCAGGGTGGTTATGGGATTTACGAGGAATCTCGAAAGGATCGCAGCAAGTGCGGCAACAAGGATGATTATCGTGATCTCAAGGATGAATGCATTGTTTCCGAGGACGTCCGCCATACTGATGATGCTGTCATCGGAAATGGATGTGAGCATGACGCCTCTTATAACTCCGGAACCGCCTTCAGCGGTGGTATCGGCGATGGGAGTCGTAAGCTCGATATAGCCGTGGTTTTTATCATAGTAGGAAGTCGATATGCCCTGGAAGCATTTGATGACCTCCTCGGATATGATAGTTTTTCCTTCTGATATTCCGTAGGTATCCTTTAGGACTTTAAAGTTTGCACCGATGATCATGATCCTGCCTTCGTACACGTTCGAAAGCATTTCGATCTCCGCATCCATAACGTCAAGAGAGCCGGTGTAATCATCGGCCTTACCCGTAAGTGCTGATATGTACTTATTTGCAACAAGGTGATTGGCTGTGATCGTAAGCTGGTTCTGGACTGCGGAAACGCGAGTTTCAACGGCCCTGGACTCGTAATCTGACACGATCGTCACTCTTACGAGTATGCAGGGAACAATCCCAAGAACCAGGATGATCAGGAAAATCCGTGCCCTGAGCGACCTGAGCCTTATGACGGATTTTAGATTTGAAAGGAGCTCTGTCATATATCAGTTGCCCTGAGCGGAAACGCTGAAATAATATCCGATACCCCATCTGGTGTGGACGTATGTAGGATTGCCGGCATCGCTTTCTATCTTTTCGCGAAGACGTCTTACATGTACGTCGACGGTTCTTTCATCGCCGGGGAATTCCTCGCCCCATACGGCGGTAAGAAGATCGTTTCTCTTATAGACCTTGCCGGGATTTTCCATAAGGATCCTGATGATCTCGAATTCCTTGGAAGTAAGAGGTATCTCTTCATTTCCCTTGAAGGTTCTGCGGTTTTCAAGGTCGAGAGTAAGTCCGCCTGCGGAAAGAGTCTCTCCCTTGGGCTTTGCGCTCTCTTCCTTGCGGCTTCTTCTCATGACTGCCTTGATCCTTGCTTTTACTTCGAGGATGTTGAAGGGCTTGGTCATGTAATCGTCGGCACCGTATTCAAGTCCGAGGATCTTGTCCATGTCATCACCCTTTGCGGTGAGCATGATGATAGGGGTCTTGGAAAACTCCCTGATCCTCTGACAGACTTCATATCCGTCGAGCTTCGGAAGCATGAGGTCGAGAAGGATAATGTCGTAATCCTTCGACTTAGCCATCTCGAGTGCTTCCTCTCCGTCGTACGCGCAGTCGGTTTCATACCCGTCCTGCTCGAGGGAGAATTTTATTCCTTTAACGATGAGTTTTTCATCATCGACGATAAGTACCTTAGTTGCCATTTTGATCCTCTTCTTAAGTCAGACACAGATGAGATCCTTTATCTGAGCGAAAAGATTCTCTCCTATGCCGTTTACGTTCATGATCTCTTTTACGTCCTTAAAGCCGCCGTGTTCATCACGGTACTTTATTATCGCCTGTGCCTTGGAGCTGCCTATTCCGGGGAGCGTGCACAGGACTTCTTCTCCCGCGGTGTTGATGTTTACGAGTGTGCTGCCTGCGTCTGTGATTGTCACGTAATCCGATGCACCTTCGGGAATGCTTTCTCCTTCTTCGGGGAAAAAGACCATATCTCCGTCGCTTAAGATCCCCGCAAGGTTGATACGCTTTTGATCAGCGCCTTCCGCAAATCCACCCGCAGCTTCGAGGCCGTCGCATACACGGCTTCCCGCGGGGAGTTCGTACACTCCCGGATTTTGTACGCTGCCACAGATATATACAACTATCGAAGCGTCCGATTGCGATACGCCTGCTGCCTGATCCTGTGCGTTTTGTGAAAGCAGACCGGCTTCGGTTTCAGATTCATTATCTGCTTCGAAAGCTTCATCCGCGTTTTCGTATTCAAGCTGCGATAAAGTCATCACAGTCTGATCACCGCATGAAGCTAGCATCATTGCGGATAGAAATGCCAGAGCGGTCAGTACACATATATTTACTTTTTTCATATTCCCTCCCTATCGGAGGGCCGAAGGTAAATGACCGCTTTTCACGGAAGCGGTTTTTCTTTTTACAGAGATGAATTCAGTACGTAGTTGATGTTGTTATCAAGCGTAATGAGTTCGTTCTTGATGTCATCGCCTTCCCAGACCTTGGAGAACATTACTTCAAGCTGCATCCAGATGTTCTCGGTCTCCATCATCTTGGGAAGTGAAACGCTGCCCGCATACTCGATCGCATAGATCTGGTCGGCGCCGCCTTCCATTCCGAACGATCTGGAGGCACTTGCAAGTCCTGTGAGCTCGGTAAGGTTTGGTGCCTCATCCCTTGTAAGGAAAAGCGCGAATTCCTTCGCAAGCTCGGTCTTGGATGAAAATCCGTTTACGCATACGACACTTGTGATCGCAAGTGAAGCACTGGGGATGTCGCTTGTGACGTTCGGCATCTCGGAAAATCCGTACTCGTAAGCAAAGCTTCCGTCTGCGGTAGCTTCTTTGAGTCTGTTCACAAGATCGTATCCGCCGATGGTAAAGACGGTCTTTCCGTCGATAAAATCCTGTATAACGCTGTCGTATGTAACCTCGCCGCTTTCGATCGAAAAGTAATCGTGAAGCGCCTGGTACTTGGTAAGGCATGTGACTGCGGTCTCGTTGTTGACAGAGATGTTGCTTCTGTCATCGCCGTAAGATCCGCCTATGTTCATCGCATTTCCGACAAGCCAGTAATTGTACATGATGGATGAAACATCCCAGCTCATGATACCTTCGACACCGTCGGGAACGGAGTAGCTGTTTGCTATGGTCATGAGGTCTTCAAGGGTGTAAGGAACCATCCTCTGAATGTATTCGCTGGTAAGAGCTTCAAGCTGTGCGGGATCGATGTCCTCTTCGGTAAGTCCGGAATTTCCGCTGTCCTCGCTCTCCGAGCTTCCGCCTTCCATATCGATGGGGTTGCCGGTAAGGTCTGCGATCGCCATCTGCTTTGCCCACTGCTCAAGATAGGTTCTGTTATAAACCATTACGGATGTGTCAAAGCTAAGAGGGTAACCCAGTGTCATTCCTTTATAGGTGACCGCTCTTACCGCAGCTTCGGAATAGTTGAGGATTCCGATCTGCATTCCTTCGTTGGGGATCTCCATGGCAACTCCGGAAAGATAAGCCTTTTCGAGAGTTTCGCTTCCGGTGATCAGAACGTCCGGAAAGCTTTCGCCCGAGGCGGATGCCTTGTAGCACTCCTCGAGGAAATTCTCCGCGGGCTTGAGCACGGGGATTACTGTTATGTTTTCTTTTTCGCCGAATTCAACGGCGGCCTTGCTGATGAAGGGTGAAAGCCTCTCATCCGTGTACCAGATGGTGAGGTTTCCGCTCCTTCCGAGCCAGGATGCGCCTGTGGTCTGCTCACTCACTTCCCTGATCTGTTTACCGGATCCGATAAACGCATACAGGAAAAGGAGGACGACCATGAATACGCTTAATAATCTTGCTGTTCTGTTCATGTGCTGAGTTAAGTCTTTCTTTGAATCTTTATACGGTCTCTGCGATAGCTTCCTTGAGGATAACGATCATTGCATCAACATCTGCCTCGGTGATGACGAGGGGAGGAACGAACCTGATGATGTCGGTTCCTGCATTGATGAGGATGAGACCTTTTTCAAGTGCCTTATTGATGATGTCACCGACGGGACGGTCGAAAACAAGTCCCTGCATGAGTCCGCGTCCGCGGCGCTCCTTGATCTGAGGGAACTCTGCGGCTACTTCGTCGAGCTTTTTCCGGAGATATTCGCCGGTCTTTAATGCCTTGCCGGGGATATCTTCCCTTTCCATGATCTCGAGGACCTTGACAGCCGCTGCGCAGCAAAGAGGATTTCCGCCGTAGGTTGTTCCGTGATCACCCGCAACAAGTGATGCGCTTCCGACCTTTTCGGTCATTGCGAATGCACCGATGGGAACACCGCAGCCAAGTGCCTTTGCAACGGTTATGACATCGGGCTTGATGCCGTACTTCATAAATGCGAAGGGATAACCTGTCCTTCCCATTCCGCACTGGATCTCGTCGCAGATCATGAGGATGTCTTTTTCATCGCAGATCTCGCGGATGCCCTTGATGAATTCATCGGTTGCGGGAGTAAGTCCGCCCTCGCCCTGAACGGTCTCGAGAAGGATCGCGATCGTCTTATCGTTTACGAGCTTCTTAACACTTTCAAGGTCGTTGTAATCTGCGAAACGGATGTTGCCGATACCGGGCTCGAATGCATCGCGGTAGTGGGGATTTCCGGTCACGGAAAGAGCGCCCATGGTACGTCCGTGGAAGGAATGATTCATCGCGATGATCTCGTGGTCGGTCCTTCCGTCCTTGTTAAAGCCGTACTTCCTTGCGGTCTTGATCGCACCCTCGATTGCCTCCGCACCTGAGTTGGTGAAGAACACGCGGTCCATTCCGGAGTACTTCTTTAATGCCTTTGCGGCTTCGATAGCGGGTACGTTGTAGTAATAATTTGATGTGTGGATCACCTTGTCGATCTGGTTCTTAAGAGCGTCGTTGTACTCTTTATTTCCATAGCCGAGAGCAAATACGGAAATGCCGGCAACGAAATCAAGGTATTCCTTTCCCTCGATGTCATAGAGGTGAACGCCCTCGCCCTTATCGAGAACGATCTGGTAACGGTTATATGTGTGGAGCAGGTCTTTTTCGGCCTGATCGATATATTCTTTCATGTTCATATCAGTCATCCTGTCCTTCTTTTGCAATGGTGTCGTCATCCGCAACTATAGCGGTTCCGAAACCGTTCTTGGTAAAGATCTCAAGCAGCATGGAGTGGGGTACTCTTCCGTCGAGGATGTGCACTCTGTTGACACCGCTCTTGATCGCATTGGTGCAGTTGGTGAGCTTGGGAAGCATTCCTCCGCCGATCATTCCGGAATCGATGAGGGCGTCTGCCTCGGATACGGAAAGTCTTCCGATGAAGGAGCTCTTGTCGTTGAAATCTCTGTAAAGACCTTCAACGTCTGTGAGGAATACGAGCTTATCTGCGCCGAGTGCGGAAGCTATCGCACATGCCGCATCGTCCGCGTTGATGTTGTAGGTGTTGTAATCATCGTCCACGCCGATGGGGGAAACGATGGGAAGAAAATCGTCATCGAGAAGATCGTAAAGGATCTTGGGATTGACCTGCTTTACGTCGCCGACAAAACCGATGTCCTGTCCGCCGGAGAGCTTCTTTTTAACCTTGAGGAGTCCGCCGTCTTTTCCGCTGATGCCGGCTGCGCCTACGCCAAGCTCCTGGACCATGCTGACGAGCTTTTTGTTGACTCTTCCGAGAACCATCTCTGCGATCTCCATGGTCTCTTCGTCGGTAACTCTGAGTCCGTTAACAAACTCGGGCTCCTTTCCGACCTTTGCGACCCACTTGCTGATGTCCTTGCCGCCGCCGTGTACGACGATGGGCTTGAAGCCTACCAGCTTGAGAAGGGTAACGTCCTTGATGACGTTCTTCTGGAGTTCGGGAGATGCCATTGCACTTCCGCCGTATTTTACAACTATGATCTTGCGGTTAAATCTCTGGATGTATGCGAGCGCTTCGATGAGCACCTCGGCTTTTTTCATTGCAAGATCCATATCTTTGTTCTCAGACATTTTGAAACTCCTTTTCGTTTATAAAAGTCATTTTCGTGTTTTCTTTTACACGTTAAGTCCTGTCTTTTCGTCGATGCCGAGCATGATGTTCATGTTCTGTACGGCCGCTCCGGATGCACCCTTTCCGAGGTTATCGAAAAGTGCGGTGACACCGATCTGATCCTCATACCCGTAAACGAAGATCTCGAGGTCGTCCCTTCCCGCAAGAGTGTTTGCGAAGATCTTGCCGGGTTCATCTTCGAAGGGCTTTACGTTTACGAGTGCTTCATCCTTGTAGTACTCTGCGAGCTTCTCACATACTTCCTTTGCGGAAAGTGCACCGTTAAGAAGTCTGCTCTGAAGAAGGATCGTTGTTGCCATTCCCTTGTAATAATCATCGACTACGGGAAGGAATGCGGGAGCGTATGCAAGACCCGCAACCTTGGTGATCTCGGGAACGTGCTTATGCTTAAGTGTTCTTCCGTAGATCGAAGGTGATGAAAGAAGTACGTCCCTGCCTTCTGATTCGTAATCTGCGATCATCTTCTTTCCGCCGCCGGAGTAACCTGTGAGCGAATAGATCGAGATGGGGTAATCAGCGGGAAGGATTCCCATTTTTACAAGGGGAGCGATCGTTGCAACGGAGCCTGTTGCGTGGCATCCGGGATTTGCGACTCTCTTTGATGCGGCTATCTTTGCGCGCTGCTCCTTTGAAAGCTCAGGAAATCCGTAGTCCCATGCATCGTTTGTGCGGTGTGCGGTCGATGCGTCGATGACTTTGACGTTCTCATTTTCGATAAGTGAAACGGACTCTTTCGCCGCATCATCGGGAAGGCAAAGGAAGACGATATCAGCTTCGTTTAAAAACTTCTTCCTTTCCTCAAGGTCGTGTCTCTTTTCCTCTGCGATCATCATGAGCTCGAGATCGTCACGCTGTGAGATACGGTCATAGATCTGAAGGCCCGTGGTACCGGCCTGTCCGTCAATGTATACTTTTGTTTTCATATGCTTCTCCGTACTTTTATTTCTAAGATCAGCTTCTGTAGTCAGCGTTGATCTTGAC
>JAEEGK010018464.1_pt1 | contig 15085 bp, 13 predicted proteins | sample 8958771 | NCBI WGS metagenome assembly JAEEGK01 (sample SAMN16246547, study PRJNA631951) | gut metagenome | biome: gut microbiome; feature: rumen; material: SC-attached | host: Bos | place: Iran: Karaj | collected 2018-10 | reverse complement strand
TGTTTATGGACTGGAACATGCCCTAAAACAGGGCGAATGCTCGGTACAATACGCGCTATGTAGCTTATAATGAGTCATGTAATTAAAAAATAACTAAGTATTGATATAGAAAACAACATCTTAATATTGTTAAGCAGATGAAAGGTGAAAGATGTGTTGAAGTTGCCGATGACCTTTGGAGACTGGGAAACACCTGTTGTATGCTTGGTGATACTGTGGCGGGGCTTGATTATTATACTCAAGCCGCTGAAGTGTTTGAAAAGAGTATCAATCTTAAGAAGAACAACGATTACATTCAGCATTATGATGCTTGCTTATACCATATCCTTCAAATACTTGTATCAGAAAAAGATCAAGAGGGGGTGTCGTATTATTCGACTATATTTGATAAACTGTCAGAGGAAACAAAAGGTGCAAATTCATGCGGCCATTTAGACGATTTGATGGCCGTTTCGCAATTCAATTATTTAGTGGGTAATATGGATAATGCACTGAATTACTGTATTGCATTAACAAAGAATTGTAAAGAAGTAGATTCTTGCAATTATCGTTGTGTTCATATTGCGTATGGGTATATTGAGTCATGTTATTACGATGCAGATCAGAATGATAAACAAATAGCAATGGCCAAAAACCATTTAAACAAACTAGATTCAGCAAACATTCCTTTGGATAAGGAAATAATTGAAACCTTGTATTATTTATTGGTTGATGAAAATAGTATTGACGACGCTATTCTTTATGGGAAAAGAGCAGAAAAAATGTTGATTGATAAGTATTCTTCAAACGAAGAGTTGTATAATGATCAATTGTATTACGAAATTGTAAATATATTAGCTTTGAAGCATTTCATTAATGCCGATTATATCTCTGGGATGACAGATTATCAAATAGTATGTAATATTCTAGAACATAACAATATGATTGACAGCAAAGAGTATTATGATGCTTTGAAATCATTAATAAACTGCGCTCACAATGCTGGCGATTATGCATTTGTGATGAAAACTGCTCCAAAATTGGAATCTATGATTTTCACATATTCAGCGACGCCTTTTAAAGATGCTTTTTACTATGTCGGTGACATAGCTGATGCTTGCTCAAATTTGGGGAATTATAAAAAAGCCGCCAAGTATTACGATGAAATGTTGGAGTTATCTCCACAGATGGCTAACGGTGATGAGTTGAAGGAAACAATGGTTGACATTTTAATTACAAAAGCAGCAAACTTTATTCTTGCAGAATTAAAGCAAGATGCCACTGCTTCTCTTGAACAAGCAAAGAGGGTTGTTTTTGAACTTCCCGAATCATCAAAGCCACCCTATTTAGCTAAAATGCTATCATTAGAAGGCCGAATAATATCAGATTATGAAGAAGCTATGGCAAAGTTTGATTCTGCATTGTATATACTAGAGCATCAAATAGACTCTATTAAACCAATTATTCATGTTTCTAATCACACCAATGCTGAAACTATTTATAACACGAGTTGGTTAAAAACGCTCCAAAAAGAATATGCCATCACAACATTAAACAAAGGTCTTGTGTCGTATAATAATGGACAAAACCAAGTTGCATATAATTCTTTTTTAGAAGCCTCATCCATCATTGAACAATTAACTTCTATGACAAGTGTTGATTATTTAACATGTCAGAATAATGTTGCTATGTGTCTGATGGATATGGGACATTATGCAGAGGCCATCATCGTTTTGGATAACAATATGCAAATTGTAAAAAGTGTTTATGGAACGAATCATCCTTTGTATCTAATTTGTTTACAAAACTATGCACAGTATTGCTTTGGTATCGGTAACAATCAGAAAGCGCATGAATACTTAATAGAAGCAGCCTCTTATGGTAAATCCATTTTTGGGGAAAATAGTGAACAATATGCACAAACATTGATGAATATAGGAGCATCATATCTTTCGATGGATAATTATAGTGAGGCGTATACGTATCTTACAGAGGCTCAATCTCATTTTGAAAAAACAACTAGTGCCACACCCATTGCATTGTGTCTTTTATACCAGAATCTATCAAACGTCTTGATGGGTTTAGGACAAAAAGAAGAGGGTGCCAAATACTATAATATGGCCAAAGAAATGATGGAAACAACTTGGGGAAAACATAGTGTCAAGTATGCGGAGTTGGTTGCAAGCTATGGATGGATGTTAGATGATTCCGAAGAAGTGTTTGATTGTTTTTTAGAAGCATCAAGCATTTTTCTAACATTAGGGTGCACATACCATCCATCATGCATACGTTCTTTAATATGTTATGGATTGGCAGGTATTACGCTATTAGAAAAACCATTAGCCTCAGATTATATTCAGATAACCACCGAAGCCGTTAGAGATTATTACCGTAATAATCTGTCATATTATACAGGAGATGATAGAAGTTTTGTATGGCAGTATTTGTTTGGTGTTAAGAATACGATATTTAGTGCAAGAACTGATAATTTATCAGATTTGTACTTATTCAATTACATCTTGTTTTCTAAATCGCTGATGCTTTCAACTTCTGACAGTTTCAAAAAAGCCATATTAGCCACGGGACAACATCATTTGATTGACCAATTCAATGATATTCAAGCATTGCAAAGAGCCATAGACAATCAGAGTTTTGGCCTTTCGATGGAGAATCAGCCTCTTGAACAGCTTTATGATAGAAAGAATTCAATGGAAAGAAAGCTCTTAGCAGAAATGAAGTCTTTGGGATATTCTATTAACGATAGTATTACCTATAATGATATTAGGAAATCATTGAAGGACAATGAAATTACTATTGAGTTTGTGGATTATTATCATCTGAGAGAAAAGAAGACCTATTATTTGGCATTACTGGCCAAATCATCATGGGAAAACCCCATATATGTATTGCTTTGCACAGAAAATGAGTTGAAGAACCGCATCGGCAATCCCAATGTCACCTACTCCACCGATGACTTGTACCGCTTGGTGTGGCAACCGTTGTTGGAGCATGTCGGTGACAGCTGCACGGTGTATTTCTCACCGAGCGGGATGCTCCACACGATAGCCTTGGAATCGATGTACACTCCAGACGGCTCATGCCTAAGCGACAAATACAACCTCGTTCGCTTGACCTCAACGAGGGAGTTGTGCAAGGCGAAACAGCCCAAGACCTATGAGACTGGTGCCATTTATGGTGGTCTGCAATATGATGTTGAGCAACAGAGGATGGCCGAGGTCGCCGCAATGAACAAGACGGAATTAGAAGAAAGCCCTGCTTTCGCTCTCAGGGGCGATGATAGAGGCAATTGGAACTATTTGCCTGGCACCTTAGCCGAAGCCGAGCATATTGCGGGCATCATGAGGCAAGCTAACATCGGATGCGGGCTGTATGAGGGTGACATGGGTAGCGAAGAATCTTTCAAAGCACTATCAGGAGGCAATACCGACATCATCCATCTGGCCACTCACGGCTATTTCATCGAAGGCGAGAAAGCGGACATGAACGACTTCATGAACAGCCTTTCGCCGCTGGCGAAACAGGAGACAGACTCCATCATTGACCCGCTACTGCGCTCGGGCTTAATCTTGTCGGGAGGCAATAATGCCTGGCTGGGCAAAGAGGTGCCAGAAGGCATTGAGGACGGTGTGCTCACCGCCTTGGAAATCTCAACCATGAACCTGTCGGGAACCGACATGGTTGTGATGTCGGCCTGCGAAACAGGCTTGGGTGACATCACTGGCGATGGTGTGTTTGGCTTGCAACGTGCCTTCAAGATGGCAGGCGTGCAAACCTTGGTAATGAGTCTCTGGAAAGTTGATGACAACGCTACTAGCCTGATAATGCAAACCTTTTATGAGCATCTGCTTTCGGGAATAACAAAGCGTGAGGCGTTCAATCTAGCGCAAGCGGCAGTGAGAGCAAAATATCCTGAGCCTTATTATTGGGCGGGATTTATCATGCTAGATTAGAAAAATGATAAATAATAGATCGTTTGAGGTTACTTTTTGATTCCTTGTGACATTAAAAGTTGTAATTCAAAACTAATCAAACAATCAAACACATTACAACTATGAAGAAATTATTCATCATCTTGATCATCACACTGATGACATCAGCGGTCTCCTTCGCACAAAGCACAAGGTATCAACGTGGCTATGTCAAAAAGAAAGGCACTTACGTGAGCGGCCATTACAAAACCCAGTCAGACCGCACCAATCACAACAACTTTTCCACCATTAGCAACACTAATCCTTATACGGGTAGCAGAGGCTCTAGGGCAAAAGACTATTCGTCGGGAGCCTATAATTATGGGAGAGGCAAAACCGTTCACACAGGAAGCCGTGGAGGACAGTATTACTACAACCGGAAGGGCAACAAAACCTATGTTCCGAAAAGATAGTCATTAAGCTGTATCAGTAGCACAATGAGGCAGAGGCATTGTATTGTCCTCTGCCTTGTTTTTTTATAAATCTGTCAGATGTTTATTAATTCATTATCAGTGTTTTAGAAAAAAGTTTGAAAAAAGTTTCCATAACGAGGTTACTTTTTCGGATTACCGTCATTAAAGGACAAACAAACACAAACAACAATAAGTTAAACAATCTAAAACACAAGTAAAATGAAAAAGTATTTAGTTCTCGCAATCGCAATGATCATCGTTCCGTTCACCTCATTCGCCCAGAGTTACAGAACCTCCACCACAATCAACAGTTGGGGCAATACCATCGACAGCCGCACCACTGATTCATACGGCAGAACGGTAGGCACCTCCTCCAGTTGGGTTGATTGCCTTGGCAACGTCAACACTACCTACAAAGATTCTTACGGTAACAGAATTGGCTCTTCCACTACCAGCATTGATTGCATTGGCAATGTAAACACGACATATTCGGATTCCTACGGAAACAGACTTGGTTCTTCATCAAGCAGCTATGACTGCATCGGAAACATCAACACCTCCTATTCCAATTCCTACGGTGCATACATTGGTTCTTCAACTACCACTACCTATCCCTACGGATCTTCAACCACCACAAGAGATGCCTATGGAAGAACCGTCAGCACCAGCACATCTTCTTACTGGGATTGGTAAATGAAAACAGTAGCACAAGTAAAGTCAACAAAACAATAAAGATAAACTACATTTACTTGTGTTGGGCCCGGTCGGGATAGTTATCTTGGTCGGGCCTATTTTCAAAAAACACAAGTTTTGAGGTTACTTTCTCTATACAATGGACATAAAGAGACAAATCAAACAATTCAATCAACAATCTAATACATTACAACTATGAACAAGACATCAAAAATCATCGTGACCATCGTCATCATCGTTGCATTCATCTTCCTTTTTGGAATCATCGTCGGCGTTCGCGGCGACAACGGAAACAGCACTCCAGGTATCTTTGGCCTTATTGTCTTCGCAGGCATGATAGGTGCTATCCGTGCCGTTTGGAAAAAAGACAAGGACGAGGACAACCATCCTGAAAAACAATAAGAAGACAACCTTATAGAACTCACGGCCATGTTTAAGGACTACTACAAGATATTGGGTATTATCTCTGATGCCACCTCGGAAGAAATCAAAAAGGCATACCGTAGCCAATCTATGCGTTGGCATCCCGATCGAAATCCAGGTATGGATACGACAGCAAAAATGCAGGACATCAATGAGGCATACAACATCCTGAAAGACCCTGCTACAAAAGCCAGGTACGATGCCGAATATGCCAAATTCAATTCCGCAAGGTACAAACAGCCGAGTACCATGAGAAAGGAACCAGTATATGACATCAAGGACGAGACTTTGAAAGAAGACATCAAGGAAGCCAGGAAAGCTGCCGAAGATTATGTCCGTGAGTTCTATGCCTCGTTGAAAAACGACTCCAAAAATGCGGCAAAAGGAGCATGGGAAGGAGCAAAAGGCTATGTAGTCGGAGGTATTATAATGACTATCATTGCTTTGATTGTCAAGATGTGTATTAGCAGTCAGTCTGCACCCACGATTCGAGAGACCACATCAAGCACATATTCAAATTCCAGCCAAACTGCAGCATCTTCCAGCAACGAGAAAGTTAGGTTGAAAACCGTACCACCAATGGAGAAGGAAGAACCCAAGCATTGGAAAGACCAAACCTTCTTCAATGCATTCAAAATCTCTGTGCCGATTACGGTAGAAAGGCAGACCAAAGATAGTCCTTACGGAAGAGACTTGGCCAATAAGGGGATGCTTCAACTTCGGGATGACTTAATCATATTCAACCAGAAGGGATTGTGTGACTTGAAACCTGGAGCAAAAGACCAATACTGTCGAATCATGATTAACTTTATGAAAGAAGTTAAGGGCGATTTTTTGCAAAGAGACGAAACCGAACCGTTTGATTGGGAATACGACCAACTTCTTGAAGAGATGGTAAAAAATGAAATTGGTTCTGGCAGTCGTTTAATAGGCACATTCAGCCGTGAATGGGTACACATCAACAATGCCAACGCCATCTTGGTAGCCTACAGAAGGACGGGTAACAACTATGACACCTCAAAACCAGTCTGTTGCAAGGTGCTTCTTTTCCAAGACGACTATAGATTTGTAAAGATGATGATTTCCTACAGGGAAGAGGAAGCGAATCTTTGGGCCAATGATTTTGAGCAAGTTATGAGAAGTTTTGAATGGATAAACCAATAAACCTTCATTATGGAAAAATATAGAGACGAATATACATCCTTTGAAGGAGATTCGAAATACCAAGAGATTATAGGTTTAGTATTTGCCGTTTGTTTTACTATAGCGTTAAGCATATTCTCTGTTTACAATCTTATCACTTCGGCGCCTGTTTGTTCCTCTGTTTTGGGAATTGTCTTTATCTCGGCAGTAACCTATCTTATTCTTTCAAACCGACTATTAAAAAACAATGAAGTCCTGGAGCGGCATATCTGTAGGCGACTCGATAAGCAAGGCTATCCTCATGAAAAGAAGGAAGGCACATTGTACATCACAAAAAACGACCATCGTTTTCGTGTTCATATTGCAAATGGCTGCGACAATAGAATCAAACATTTGTACTTTTTATATGAATTTACCGATGACAATTTCGAGAAAGTGAGCAAAGAAGGTTGGACGCGAGCAGCAAACTCCATCAATGTGAACAACACCAGGATTACTTTCATTACAATGGAGGATTATTTCTGTTGTTGCTATCAAACTGCAATCGGCACTTCAAAGGGCTTCATTAAAGAATTTGAGCAAGCGTATCAAACTATTGGTGGAGCCATGAGTGATTACAATAAGATTTATCCGTATATTGAACGAGATTATCCCAACACCGTTTCAGAACATAAAACCTGCATTGGGTTCAAATAATGAAATATAACCCTATACATGAAAACATTCAAACTAATAGTTGCATTGGTCTTTGTTGCGTTGTTGCAGTGGTCTTGTGGGGACAATAATCCCACACAACAAACGGTGGTTAATGATACGGAAAACAATATCGAAAAAAGCATGAGGTTACAGAATGAGGGTGCTGATTGTTTCGATGTATCACACCACAAAAGTGCCACAAGTCGCCAAACAAAGATTGGTATATATGAAAAATGGTTCGTCTATGACCAGCCTATCAATGGCTACAATGTCAAGATCCATTGGCTATGTGATAAAACACAACTCTTTTCCGGGACGGGCTATTTTTATTTCTCAAATTCCGACACGACGAAAATGCTAACCCATGAAATCAATGTGGACGTTTGGTTTGACGAAACGCGATTGGCGGAAAGTCTGGACACTATAGTCCTGAATCAGTATTACAAAGAATCAATGCAACCCTATTTGGATTGGAGGGCCATTGTGGGATTCTCGGATTACAATTTTGATGGTAAAACAGACCTTGTCATTTGTGGCTCTCCAAGACCATATAGACAGTTAGACAAGGATGATTGGCTTGACTGCGAGGATTTTACTTTCTATTCGGATTCCCCTGAAGGCTTTGTGCAAATCCACAATGAGCCTTTTTACAGATTATCCACAGAAACCTGCCGGACATATTGCAAATTTGACACAACCAATGAAACCCTGTTGTTGCTTACAAGCGATGGGGCTTGTTGCTCCGATTCCACGACTTACTATTTCCGTGACGGCAGCCCTTATAAAAGTGTGGTGGTCAGGCAGGAGCAACTGATGGATACTACAATAAATGAAACCACTGTGTTACACTATAGCTATTAAGGATTTTAATTTGTAATGATTATGCCAAACGATACCGAACAATTTGATGACATTGCCAACACATTAATGGATGAACTTTCGTTGGTGAGCGATAAAGAACAAGATCGCGAAGTATTCAAGGTAGAAGGAGATTTGAATGCAGAGCCTGGTGAAATTGTTTTGAACGAGGACGAACTGGATTTTATAAATTATTGTGTACCAGATGAGTTCTTGAAGGAGAAGGGGCTGAATGTAAATTGTTATAGAGATCATCTGGCAATTGTTCAAAATGAGAATCCAGAGGCAATCAAAGTCCTATTAAGTAAACTCTTTAATAGTGGTCATACACCTGAATACGTAAATGTTGCAGAAGAAGAGCAGGAATATTACCAGCCTATTGAGGTATTGCTTCATGATTTACGAGATGGGGTGATAACCTTGCAAAAGGAGCATGAGATTTATAGACGTTTTGGAGGGCAATCCGACGAATGCAAGATGGGTATCATACGGGCAGTGATTAAGAACGAAAAGTATGATAGTCGTTGGTGCTATAGGGTTTTAAGGGAACAGTGGTGGGATGATGCACTTATTCCTGATGTTGAAAAAGCATGGGAATCAAATAGGGATTGGAGCTCAGCTACTATTATCTGTAAAAGATTCCCATACGAATATGTGAAGGCACATCAGACGGAGTTGGGAATGGTAAATTATGAGGCAGTATGTAGTCGGCTCGCGAGAGACAAGGATTTTACCATCAACAAACAGAGATTGTCGCGATTTGAGTATTTTTGGATATTGGCACAAAACCGCATCCATCTTAATGAGATGGAGGCAGACAATCTACTTTTTGGCCATATTAAGGAGTGCTTGCAACGCCTAAAAGAGAGCGATAAGGAGGATTGGGTAAGGTATGTTGATGTTGAACCAGTAGAAGGAAGGGATTATACTCATCAAATCACTCGGTTGCTCGATTGCAAGCCGACAGTGTTATTCTTCCCTTCATTGCGGCATTATGGCGAGTGCCTAATCCTTATGGGTAACACAAATACTTTGATGAAACTCATCAAGTGGAACAGGTTTTTGCAGTCGAACACACCATCGTTTATGGAACTGAATCAGGACGAAGCGATACCGCTTGGGCAAACACAAACGCGGTTTAATGCGTATATGGATAAGAGCTGGCGGCTTTTCTTGGAACTGGCCATTAGGGAGTTTCCTGTGGATGGGATCCAGGATGATGAGTTTGGGGTTAGTGAAGATCCTTATTTGGTGTAGATAGTTTTCCTAAAACAATCTGAATTACTCATAAGCAATTGAAAAAAACCAAACCCAACCCCCTTTTCGTCTCCATAGGGACTCTTTCGCCACAAACCCTATAACTTACAGTTTGTAGGCAGAAAATTTCCCAGAATCAACGTATTAACTCCGTGACATCCCACATCCCAAAAGGCGAAAGCCACAAACTCGACCAGGCAATTTTACCTTTTTGTGAACACACAGTAAATTTCAAGGGAAAAACAACCGAAAAAAAACAAGGAGGAGGATGGAGGAACAATGCAACGGCTAATCATCGGAAACCCGTGTAAATTCATGGAATTCCGTGATTTTTCCCTGAAAAATAAGTTAACATAGGTTTTTCATTTCAATCGGCTTATTACCAAAGACTTGACCTCAAAAAACCTCTACTGTATTTAATCGTTGTAAAATGTACAAAACTATGTACAACTTTAGGATAACTTATGTCTTCAAATAAGTCTATATAATTACTTATTTGAACACAGAAAGAGGCCGTTAGTTGACCTAACGACCTCTTTAAGTTATTGATAATCAGTTGATTATCATATTAATACTCATCCTCGTTGAAAAAGAAATCGTCCTTGGAAGGATAATCGGGCCAAAGGTCTTCAATGCGTTCGTATATTTCGCCTTCGTCCTCCATCTCTTGAAGGTTCTCTATGATTTCTTCCTGCGCTCCGGTACGCAAGGCCCAATCCAACAACTCGTCACGGGTGGCCGGCCACGGTGCGTCTTCCAGTTTTGAGGCTAATTCCAGTGTCCAATACATAGTATTTTTCGTTTAAATTTAACTCCGTTTAATCTTCGATTTGAGGGCGCAAAAATACAAGTTCTTTTCGAACTAACAAGGGGTTTTTAATAAAAATAACAAATTTTTATCTATTTGATTCCCAATTGTTTTCGCCAACTTTGTCTAAAAAAGCGAAAAATCTTGACAAAACAAAGAAGTAATCCGACAGTCGGTTGAGGTATTTCAAGTCGACCGAATCAACGGGATGTTGGGCGGCCAAACGCCACCCCTGACGCTCGGCACGACGGCACACCGTGCGACACACATGCGAGTGACTTGCCTTCAAGTTTCCACCTGGGATGACGAATGATTTCAATTCGGGCAATTGGGCGTTCATCACGTCGATTTCGTGCTCCACGAAAGCCACGTCCTCGGCCGTCAAAACGGGAATCATCTTCTTTACCTCGGAGTTTTCGTCCAAGGCAAAATGCGATTCGATGGTGAACAACTTGTTCTGAATCGTGTCCAAAACGGATTTCATCTCGTCAGTGACGCCTTCCTGATCGTAAAGCACGCCAATAAAGGCACTTAACTCATCAACGGTGCCGTAAGCCTCCACCCTATCGTCAAATTTCGCGACACGCAAGCCGCCTATCAATGAGGTCTTGCCTTCGTCGCCGGTTTTTGTATAAGTAATGTTTTTCATTGTAATTCTTTTTGTCACAAAACCGACAAAACTTTCAAAACCTTTCATTGGTTGTGGCGGCTACGCAACCGCGTCGCCGCCAGAAAGCAGCCGGTTGGCGTGCTTTCCCCACCTTGATTATTGTTTTGTATGTTTTGCATGTTTTGTGATATTATACTCTAATACTTCAATATAAAATCCTGTTTCTCAATGCCTTCGCGGAAGAAAACCAAGCCATAACTATAAATGTCTATTGTCAAAGTGACGTCCTCGCGAGCTTTCATTTGCTCCCAAGCTTCCTCAATATCACGATTACGGTGGATGCCTTCAAAAAGAAACACTGAGTCCTCTGTTTTGTGAAGTAGGCAATCATCGAGATAGTCCCAATTGTCGTCTCCAAAAGCATCGAAACCAAAAATGACCAAACCCGTATTAAGCTGTTTGAAACGCTCCGAATCGAACTCGGCTGGTTGGATGAGACTCACATTGACAATGCCCATTGAATTCATAGTATCCAGAAAATCAGTAGATTGCTCAAGATGGACTTTGGTCTGCAAATTACCCAAAGCCAATGCTGACGTATCCATCGCACTGAGCGAGCCGAACGACACCACTGAATCTGGCTCAAGGTAGTGCACAATTCGATAAAGGAACCGGCTTTGCTTGCGGCGTCTACGGTTTCGCATGGGTTTCTTATCCAGCAAACGGCTGATTCTCAACATTAAGTCGTAGTCACGATTGGAGCCATGGTCGTAAAGCACCTTCTTCATGAAATCGAATACGAAAGGCGAATGTATCTTATACTCATTCTTGCGTAGCCACAAATATCCTAGGTAACTTCCAAACATAACTCATTCATATTGAACCTTTTGCAAGTAGTACACCGTTCGTCTTGCCTTGGGTTGGGTGCTGTTTTGGATGATTTGTGAGCCAAAAATGAGGAAACGGCTGCCATACCATCTCGCGATTTGTGCAAAGTACTCATCTTCCACATAATCAGCGCCATGAATCGGGGCGATTTTCTCGTTTCGCTGGTTCATCAAGGCCTGACCTTGCGCGTCGAACGACACATAGCGTAGGTTATTGCGATAGGGCGATGCCACCACCAGTTCATCATAGCAAGCATTTTCGGCGGCATGGGAATACAAGTCGTAGGTCAGTTCGTTGTCGAACTTCACCGACTGCTGCCATTGCAAGTGGCCGTCGCGGTCGAAAGCCAGCAACACCTCGCTGAAAAAGTCGTAGCCATCAAACACGGTATAAGTATATGGATAGCCCCCGTAATAGCCGTAATAGCCATAACTCATGCGGGTTTCGGTGTGGTAATAGGGCACAAAAGCCTCCGCTGCAAAGACAGTCAAATCGCCGAAATCGGTCAGACGCGGCGTCAAGAACTGGAAAGCGATTTCGCCTCGAGTCGGATTTTCCTTCTTTTGGTTTTTCAGCTTTTCCTCACGCACACGGACACGATCAGAAGCGGTCAAGGCATGCTCGATTTCAGGCATATCCTTGAACAAGAACACCTTACTATCGGGTTGACCGCCGACGAAACGCATCCAAACCACGCCAACGCTCTCCTTGTCGAAATTGTCCGTTACGCCCTCTAAGTTGACTTTCCGGCCAGTCTCACGCTCCAAAGTTCCAATAACAACGAGATTGCGATTTTCGTCGAAGCGGAAAACCATACGGCCCAAGGCAGCGTTCGGAATGTTCTCATAACGATAGGTCCCCTGCAAGTTGCCTGTGGGCGCATAAACCAAGAAAGTGGTTGCCACAAAACGCTTGTTCTCAAACTCTTTGGCAGCCACCACAAAGCAACGCTCTTTCGGAAACGCTGTCGCCTGAAACAATACAAAACTATTTGAAATGGACGGCGTTACCGTTCGGAACGAGTTATTGGACAAATCGTAGAAAAAGAGACTTCCGTTGCCGCCCTTGTTGTTGACGGCCATCATCATAGTGCCATCGACAACAGCGACAGTCAGCGGCACCGTTTTCTCTGGCCATTTGTCCCAAAACGTCTGATAGGAATCCTCTGTCCGATTAAAGGCAACAACAAGAAAATCAAGCGAATCCGAAGCCTTTTTGTTGCCATCATTGACGAAAAGGAAAGCCGCAAAATGGTCATCGCTACCCGAATCAACGAATTTCATCTTTTCAGGCAAAGGAATGAGGTCGTTGCGCAGTTCGTACAGGCTCGTGTCAAGAACGGCGAAACTCCACAGGCGGTTCTTGTCCTTGTCGGTCTTTTCGGTCTCAACAACCATAATGCCTCCTTGCTCGTCAAATGACTGGAAATGAACATCTTGCTCTTTGTTCCAGCGGTCTACCTCATAACGCACGGGTTCCACCTGCTGGGCTGAAGCCCAAAAGGTTAGGAAAAGTAATGCTATGAGAAATAGTCTTTTCATATAAAAGTTAGGGCGGATTTGAAATCCGCCCTAACCCATTAAAATCTTAGAACTTCACAAATTTGGAAATGGCAGTGGTTCCGTCGGCAAAGCGGACGTTGACGAAATAGACGCCGTTCTCTAGTTCGCTCACGCTGAGTTGAGCTTGACCGGCAGCCACATACGTTGTGCTGACCACACGGCCTGTCATATCGAAAACGCTGACTTGGGCATCGCTCTCCAGCATGATTCTGACCGACTCACGGGCAGGGTTGGGATAGAGGCTGACTGCAATGGCATCATTGTCATTAACAGAAGCAATCCACTTACCTGTCACCTTAACGTAATCGATTTCCCATGAAGAGGCAGCCTCGGTGTTACTGGTGTAAACGAAAGCGACATACCAACTATTTCCAGCATTAGCAAAATCGCCCACCTCATCAATGATGTTGACCTGGCCTGATTCAACCCATTCATAGTTACCTGAAGAGTAATCAAAAGCATCGGTGATGTCAATCCACTCGAAATCGCTGGGGTCGCTGTGGCCGTCATAGTCACCAGAAACAACCACGCGGAGTGGATCACCTTCAAACTTCATGGCAGTACGGAACTCCAAATAAATATCAGTAAAGTGAGTATCAGTAAACCCAGGCACTTCACCAATCAACCAGTCTTCATTAGCGTTGTAAGTTTGGTTAGCGTAGCCGTTCATATTGGCGTAGGTTGTGCTTTGATAGGAGCCTTGGTGCCAGCCTTGGTCACCGTATGCATCGTAAGCGGTGAAAACACCGAGGCCTTCATCGAAGCCTTCATACAATAGGATGGTGATATCCTCGGTGGCAGCAGTGGCGGTCGGATAGTTGCCATCCGTTTTGTAATCGATGTTGGTGCCGCTATTGGTGTAAGGGAAGATGGCGAAATGATAGGTAGTGCCACCTTGCAGGCCGCTGAAAGTCACGGTTTGGGCACCATAGTTCACATTCATGGCAAGTTCGCCATTTGGAACAGGCACGCCATCGGTGGGAACGGTGATGTTGCCCGTGGAACCAAGCACTAAATACTTGTCAGGTACTTGCTCACCCACAGCATCGGTCCAAGTGAGGGTGACATCCGTGCCGTTTACTTCCGAAACCCTGAAGTTCGTGGGGTAGTTGGTCGGCTCGGGTTTAGGTTGCGAAGTGCCGCCAACCTTGTACAGGCTGACTGGAACATTGATGGACGAGTTGCTGTTGTAGCAACTGAAAAGCGGGTCGCCGTTGGAGCTGTTTTCGTTGAAACGCATGATGTTGCGCGTATTCTCGCCTTGGGCAGTCACCAAGGCCGTGCCATCGTCGTTGAACTCGATTTTCCATTCGCCGTTGGCGTTGTTGGTGGGTTGGGTCTTCAGTTGGTTGGCGGAACTACTGGCGGCATAAAGGTAACCTTCTCTCAACGGATCGAAAAACTCCCAAGCGTCGTTGCTGCCCATCAAAATGAATTGATGCGCCTCGGTTTGGCTACTCGGGTCAGTGGCCGGCGTAAGGGAGATACTGCCTCCGACTTCCGTCACCTGAATTGCGTGGCGGTTGTTTGACTTCTGGTAACTCATGGCGCAATAGCCAAGGTTGTCGTCGTAGCCCACAATGAGGTACGATGTTCCGGCCTCAAGTTCTGAAGCCGAGTTGACTTTTGTGAATGTGAGGGCGGTTTGAGCGATGCCGCTCACCGAAAGGAGCAGCATGGCCACCAATGAGAATAGAACTTTTTTCATTTCGTTAGATTTTATGTTTGACAATTAGTTGAATTTCAAAATTTAGGTCGGGCCTTCG
>JAEEGK010018463.1_pt1 | contig 15087 bp, 12 predicted proteins | sample 8958771 | NCBI WGS metagenome assembly JAEEGK01 (sample SAMN16246547, study PRJNA631951) | gut metagenome | biome: gut microbiome; feature: rumen; material: SC-attached | host: Bos | place: Iran: Karaj | collected 2018-10 | reverse complement strand
TATATAAAATTAAAGATAAAATGGGGATTGGGGATTGGGGATTGGGGATTGGGGATTGGGGATTGGGCCCAATCCCCAATCCCCAATCTTATATTTTAATATATATATTTAATAATTATATATCAAACTAGCTAAAAAATAAATTTTATATTATTTTTTATTAAAACAAAATTAAATTGAAAATATTAAAAAAATGTTTTTTTTATTTTATATATATTAATATAGTTTATTAAATTAAAAATCAAAAAATATATTTTTAAAAAATTAAAAATTTATAATTTATCAGTTCCTAAAGAATTATCATATTTACTTTTAAATTCATTTTTATTATTTATATGATTAATATATTTCATTTCAAAACCATTACTTCTATCAATTCCATCCCAACGATAACCAGGATCAATATTAAATCTATTAATGGTTCCTGGATATTTACATTTTGGTAAATAAAATCCTCTTATTTCTTCTTTTGATTTTATAATATCATTTTTTATCATTTTACTCATTGGATCTTCTTTTATTTTTTGTAAGTCTATTTTACTTATGTTATTATTATCATTTTTTATTTCATTATTTATTTGAATTAATCCTTTTGACCATGACATTAAATTTTCATAGTTTTCTTTTATTAATTCTAATTTTTCTTTTTCTTTATTATTTGTGTTTGTTTCTTTTAATTGTGATAATAATTCTTTTTGTTCTTCTGATATTAGATTATTGTTATTTCCTTCTTTTTTTTCATTTTCACTAGTTTGATTTGTTATGTTTTCTATTTTTATTTTATTTGTTTCTATTATATTTTCTTCGTTTTCTTTTTTATTTTCATTTTCATCTTCACTACTACTATCATGTCTTTGTCTTTTCTTTTTTAATTTTTTATCATTTTTAATATTATTATTTTGTTCATTTAATGTATTTTTTGGTTTGTTTTTATTTTTATTTTTATATCGTTGATAAAATAAATTATTATCTTCATCTTCATCATAATAATTCATTTAAAGAATATTATATTAAAATAATTTCTTTAATCCAAAATTTAAAAAATAAGTAATAAAATAACATAAATATATTATTTATTTTTTTAAATAAATAAATTATTTTATTAAAATAAAATGGAACAAATAAATTATAATTTTTATAAAGAAGGAAAAACTAAAACAGATAAAAAAAACAAATTTGAAAATATTAAAAATCAATGTTCAAAACGTTTATTTAGGAATAATTCTGCCAAAGATTATAATTTTGGAATACATCAAAATACATTTTCAAAAAATAAAGATAATTCTGAATGTAAGAATTTGAATTAAATTTAAATTTAAATAATTAGTAATGAAAAAATTTAAAAATAATACTTTTGAACTTTTACAAAATGAAAATGAAAAAGATAATTATTCAGAATCATTAAGAAATTTTGATGAATCATCAAATAATAAAAATTCAATGAGTCAAACTTATTTTGATGGATTTAATAATAAATGTTGTTCAAAAAATATGAAATCAAATAAAAGAAAAATTAATGATCATGAAAATCAAAATGAAGAAAATCTTAATTTATTTGAAGAGTAAATTTTATTTATAATTTTAAATCTAATAGACAGTTAATTTATTTAAAAAATGAATTAGAATTATTAAAAGAAAAATCAACAAAATCAAAAGAAAAAATGACAATATTTATTAAATTAGTGAAAAAATATGCTAAAAAGTTATTAACATTATCAAAATTACTTCCATTAAACTCAAATATGAATAATAATGAAAATAATATATTTACAGATATATATAATACTATTAATCAATTTAATCAAATGATTTTTAATCCAAAATTAAATGAAAATATTTTTGAAATATCAGATTTATTAACTACTGAAGATTCAGTTAAACATAATCTAATAAATGATAGCCCTTTTACTTTAAGACCTAATATAGAAAATGAAAATGAAAATTATAATACAAATATTAATTATAATGATAAATTAAATGATTATTATCAAAATTTAATAAGAAAATATGAAGAAAAATTTAAATTATTAATAAATGAAAATGATTCTTTAAGAAAATTAGCTGAGATTAAAAATAATGAAAAAAATAAATATGAAAAAGAAATGTTAAATTTAGAAGAAAAATTAAAAAAAGAAAAAAATATAAATGAAGACTTACTTAATAAATATAATTCAATTAATGATTATTCACAAGAATTACAAAATAAAAATCAATATTTAAATAATGAAAATTTAATATACAAGAAAAAAATAAATGAATTAAATGAAGAAATTAATAAATATGATACAATAATAAATAAAAATGAAATGTTAGTAAATGATATAAACTATAAAAGTTCAATCATAAAATATTTAGAAAATTTATTAAAAAGAACAAATTTAAATCCTAAATTATTTACTGAACAAACATACAAAGAAGAATATCAAAAAGAAAAAACAATAAATAATGAAAATGAATATCATTTAAATGAATATTTATTAGAAAATAATCAAACTGATTCAATGAGTGATTATAATAATAATTATAATAATATAAACAATCAACAAAGCATTCAAATAACACAAAATAAGAATTTATCAATTAAAAAAGAAAAAATTTCTTCATTTGAAAATAATAAATTAAATGATAATGAAGATTTATCATTAATACGTCCTTTTCAAATAAAAAAAGAAATTGATAATTTAGATGATGAAATATATAAACTTCAATCAAAATTAAAAAAAATCTTAAATAAATGAATTTAATAATTAAAAAATATTATAATTAAAATAATAATAAATAAATAAATATTATATAACAAAGGAAAAAAAAATGAAATGAAAAAAAAAAACAAAAAAAAAAACTCCTTTTTAAAAAAATATAAAATTTCAAGAAAAAAAAAAAATAAAAAAATAAAAAAAATAAATATACAAAAAAATAAAAAAAAAAAAATTTCATATATAATAAAAATTTATATTTCAACTAAAATTTTATCAATAGGACAATTCCCATGTTCTTTCAACCATCCATCAATACATTCCAAATGAAAAATATGTAAACAATCCAATCTTCTCAATTTACATTTATCTTCAAAATTTTCTAAACAAATCATACATTTTTCAGTAGAATAATGTTTATTTTTATCATAAATTTCAACACCTAATCTTTCAATTTGATTAATACTCATTTTCTTATTTCCAATTTGAGGTTCTAGGAAACCATTTTCATTTCTTCTTCTTCTTCTTTGATTAATATTTTCATTATTAATAATTATTCTATTCATATTATTTCTTAATAAAGGATTATTTCCTCTTATCATTATTAAAGGAAATTGTTGATTTGCTCCTCTTATCATTATTATTGGCTGTTGTCCTATTATTATTCTATTGTTATTATTTGTATTTATTATTGGAATTTGTTGAATTCTTATTCCATTTTGATTTGGATTACCATTCAATATTATCATTTGTCTTTGAAATATTTGAGGATTTTGATTTCGGTTTTGTATTTCAGATTCTGATTGCCTTATATTTCCACTTCCCATTTTTTTTGATTTATTTTTTTTATTTGTTTATTTTTGTTTTTTATTATTTTTTTTTTGTATTTTGTTTGTTTTTTTTTATTTTATATTTTTTTTGGAATTAAATTTAGGATTAATAATTATTGGTAATTTTTATTTAAATGTGATTTATGATATAAAATAATTTTTATCATTAATTTATTTTATCTACAATATTTAAATATTTAATAAATAATAATAATATGTGATAATTTAGAATTAATATTTTTCTAGGATAAAAAGAAAAGAAGATATTTTTAACAAAATATATATTATATTGATTGTAATATTTTTATTATTATTTAATTTATTATATATGAAATAAAATTATAATTTTATAAAATTAATAGTATCAATTAAAACAATATCATAATTAAATAAATAAAAATAAAAAAAATATTTCATTAAATTAATAATTCATAAATTAATACCAAAAAAAATAAAAAATGCAAAAACAAAAATTATATTTAATAATATTAATAACAATTACACTAATAAAACAAACTTCAAATAGCAGCGCAAACGAAAAATCAATTAAAATATGTGGAAATTCTCCAAGTTACTTATTAGAATATTATTCAAAAAATGAGATAATAAAATTTGATGATTTTAAAGTAAATAGAGACCATGCGCATCCAATTTATGAAATGGTAAGAATACTAAATGATAAAAATTATGATGAAAATAATATAAAAAAAGATCTATTAAAATATTTAAAAGAATATTTAAAAAGATTAATTCCTTATATTACTTTTATGGGTTTATCAATAATAACTCTTATTACTTTTATTATTATTTGTTTTTGTTGGTCTAAACCTCATTGTTGTTATAAAGATAATAATAATTTTTTAAGGAGTATTTTATTTATTATTTGTATTGTTTTTTTATTAGGTATTTTTTCTTGTTGTATCTCTGGTTTTGTTTTTGCTGAAAGATTTACATATTATTTAAATGGAGGAATTTGTAGTATTGAAAGATTGTTTTATAATATTGATGAAGGACAGTTAAATTTAATTAATCCTAAATGGAATGGATTTGAAGGAATAATTACAAAGTTAAATAAACTTAAGAATTTAGAATTATTGTTTTCAGATGAAAACCCTAAAAAATATGAATTTAACAGTAATGATGTTGCCAAAAAATTGGAAGAATTATATAATTTATTAGAAGATGAATTTTTCAAGCATGAAATTACTTATTATGATGAACTTTACAAAAATGTTACTGATATTGTGGAAGAAATTATTAATAAAATTAAAAAATATATAAATAATAATAGAATAATAATTGATCAGATAAAAAATGGAATTGAAATTCATGAAAAACAAAATTTAGAAGCTGCAATAGAAAAATTAAATTCATTAAAAAACAAATTTAAATCTTTTAATTCAATAGTAAGAATTTATGAAATTTTAGGATTAATACTCTATATCTTCATATATCTTGGATATCAAATATTATATAGTATAATTTTTGTTATTATAATATTTGACATATTTTTTTTTTCACTTTATTATTTTGGATTAAGAAATAATAAAATATTAAAAACAATAAAAATATTATGGAATATTTTAATGATAATATCAATACTATCATTTTTTATAGGTGGTTTATTTGGAATTATAAGTTTTTTGATGCATGACTTAATAGGATTTATTATGTATATTTTTGGAGATGAAAATTATGAATTTAATAGACCAATTTTAATAAATTCTTATAAAGATTTTATTGGAGTTTGTATTCAAGGAACAAATAAATCTAATTTAGGAAATTATTATGATTTAAAGTCTGATGATTTTGATGAATTTAATGATTTTTATGTTAAAATTTTAAAAGAATTTAATTCAATTCCAAATCTTCAAAAACCTTCTTTTGAAAAAATAGCTGGAATTGAAAATATTAAAAAAGAACTTTTAAAATATAAAGATTTAGATTTAGCAATAAACAATTTTACAATAGATAATGATATGCATATAAAAACATATTGGGTTACAGTATTAGAAAAATGTAATACAATTCCAAAAAAAAAAATTTGTTGTGTAATAAGTTTTCATAAATATGAAAATGGAGTTTGTAGTGAAAAAGATGAGTCTTATGATATTGAAGAATATAAGGATTTATTTGTTGAAAATTTTCAACATATAACTAATTTATATAATCATTTAACTGAACTTCAATCTTCATTTTCAAATTTTATAAATGATATGATTAACAAAATAAAATTACTTCATTCAAAATATGTTTTATATTTCGAATCAAATAAAAATGAAATTTTAGATAATAAAGATTTATTCTCATTTATGAAATGTGATTTTATGAAAAGTGATTTAATTGCAGTATATAGAGCTTTTTATGAATTAGCATATTATATAAGAGTTTTATGTGCTTTAGTTTTATGTATTGCTTTTTTTTCTTTAATTTCTGCTATTACAATTCAAATTTCTATTATGAATTTTATTGAACATAATAATGATAATGAAAATAATGATGATGAAGAAAGATTTAGTATTTCTAGTAAATATAAAGAAAAAGAAAGACAAATTATTGAACAAAATAAAATAATTAAAAAAGATAATGATAATGAAAATCAAAGTAGTAGAATTTCAGAAATGCAAGATTTTAATTAATAAAAAAATGACTTCATATAATTTATTTACAAATAGAAAAAAAAATTAAAATTTTTTATTATTATAAATAAAACAAATAAAAACACTTCAAAAAAAAAGGAAAAATAAAACCAAAAAAAATATTTTTAATTACACATATAATAAATATTTTTCTAAACTAAAAAATCTTCTTTAGTAATCCATTTATCTTTATCATCTTCTCTAAATTTAAATTCATTAGGAGAAAATTTTGGTGGATCATCAATATAATTTTCAGTAGGATGAGTATTATTAGTAGCATTATCAAAATAAGAATAAAATCTAGGTTTATTAATTAACAATTCTTTTTTTTCTTTTTCAATAATATCATTTCTTTCTTTTTCAGTCATATAAGGAGAATTCATTTGAATGACTCCAATTGGTTCATATTCATTATATTTTTTATAAATTAATTTATATTTATCTTTATTTTTAGATGAAGATTTTTCTTCTTTTTTTTCTTTTTTAGTAACTGATTCTTCAATTTCTTCTTCATTTTCTTCATCTGAACTTTTACTTTTTAAATTTTTATTTATTGGAAATGAACTTTGTCTTTCTTGTAATATTTGCATTGAACATTTTATTCCTTTTAATTTTGGATTTGTTATTTGTTCTGTGTTTAAAAATTTCATTAATTCAAATGTTACGTCTGAATGTCTTAAAAATACTTTTACCAAATTTTTTGTTTTTTTTTCTACTCTGTAACTCTTTGTTATACTTTTTGAACGAAGAAATGATTTTATTAAATTGTTTAATGATGGGAAATCTGTTACTTTTTCTATTATTAATACTGATTCATCCATTATGTTGTTTTCCATTTATTTTTAATTTTTATATTTTTTGTTTGTAATTTTAATTTTTTTTTTTTAGTTTTTTTATTTTATATTAGTTATATTTAAAGTAGTATAAATAAAACATTGAATTATTTTATGATATATCTATAACACAAAGAATTTTTATTATAATTTTCTTTTATTCATTTGGAAAATATTTTCAAAAATAAAATTTAAATATATTTATATTTATTTTTGAATATGTTTGTTTACTTTTTTATCTCTTTATTTAAAAACAACAGAATTTTGAAGATTTAATTGCATATATAGTAAAATTAAAACTATGAGACTCAATTTTATTTGTAGTTACTTTTTCTTTATTCAATGAAATATTATTACTTACTTTCTCTTTATTCAACGAATTATTATTACTTTTTTTATCTTTAATTAATGAAATGTTATTATTTTTTGTTTCATATTTTGAAATAGAATGACTATGACTTTTATTAACTGAACTTTTTTCTTCATTTTCTTCTTCAATATGATTATTTGAGTCAACAGGAGAATTTTTTAAATTGAAACTTTTTTTAGGTGTAATATACATATTATCTGAAATTTCTTTGTTTTTAATATTATGATAATTCTCATCTTTATTTATAATATTATTATTTTTTATATTATTATTGAATACTTTATCAATATTATTATTTTTATTTTCATTATTATTATTTTTATTATCATCATTAATTTTATTATTCATATTATTACAATTTTTATTATTTTTATCATTATCATTATTTTTAGGTTTTGTTTCAATTGAAAAATTTATTTTTGATTTATTAGATTCATTTGATTTAATAACATTATTTTCATTTGTTTCTTGATAATCATAATCTTCTATTTTTATATCAAAAATTTTATTACTTTTTTTTTGATTTTGATTTATTAATTTAGATTCATATAAATTTTTAACACTTTTACTTTTAATTTTATTTTTTAATCTATCTTTTATAGCTATTTTTTTTTCATTGGTATTATTTTTTTCAATATTGAGGACTTCTTTATTACTATTATCACTAGAATTTTTATTATTATCAGAAAAATTATTATCAGAATTAATTTTATAATTTAAAGGTTTTTCAATATTTGTTAATAATTCTTTTTTCTTTTTATTTTTACTATAAGAATTAACTTTGATTTTTGTTGTTAATTTTATGTTATTATTTTTGTTTATCATTGAAGTTGGATTTGATTCATAATAAGAATCATTTATATTTGGATTTTGACTTTTAAATTTTTTTAATTTTGAAGTCAGATTAGTATTTGCATTTTCTTTATCATAATCCATTATTCTATCTAATATATTTTCATATGAATTATCTTTATTATTATTTGAATTAAAATTTAAAAAATTTTTTGGTTTTATAAGAGTAGTTTTTCCATTTTTATGCATTTTATTTAAGGAAGTTTTATATTTTTTGTTTCTTCTATTTGGTAATGGTTGTATTTGAGATATATTTGAAAATTGATTTGATGCATCAATCAATGTTACTTTCATTTATTCATATTAGTATAATTAGAAAAATATATTTCAGAATAATTTTTTTTATTTATTAAAATTGAATTTTGATAATAAATAGATTAATTAATAAAAATTTATTTTATTCTCAATTATTTTTAATTTTTTAAATTGCTGTTTTTTTCAAATAATAAATTCTAAAAATATATTATTAAATAAGAATTTAAATCATTTAAAAAAAATTATATTATTATTCAATTGTATATTTGAAATATACAAAAAATTAATTTTGTATTAATTAAAATACTTATTTATTTTTTATTCTAATTATAATTAATAATCATATATGGGTAACATGGGAAGTTTTTCAAATTTATGTGCATGTACTCAAAAAAATATAATAATTTCAAGTGATTATGTTATAAATATGAATGACATAAAAAGAAATCTAAGTAATAGTAATAAAAAAACAGAAGAACATTATAAAAAAGATAATAAAAATGATACAGTAAATAACACAAAAAGGTATATTAAATTTACAAATATGGAAAATTTAAGTACTTTAACTTCTGTATTAATGAAAATTAATACAGAATATAAAATAAATAATAAATTAGTACATGCAAAAACAAATAATGAAAATATTGATTTTAGTCGTTCAAATAGAACAAATCAATCAAAAAGAAATCAATTATTAAAAAAATTATCTGAAAAAAACAACAAAGAAACATGTGACGAGCAAGAAAATTCTAATAGTAAAAATTCGAATAATTTAAAAAATCAAGATGATAATAAAACAATGTTTTCATATTCTTTTAATGAAATATCAAAAAACGAAGAAAATTTATTATATAAAGCATTTAAACATCATTATTTATTTATGGAATTTAATAATGATTTTTTTAAAGATTTAATTAATAATATTCAAATATTAGAAATAGAAAATGAAACATGTATATTTAAACAAGGAGAAAGGGGAACAATATTTTTTATTATTAAAGAAGGTGAAGTAATATTAAAAAATGAATCAGGTAATAAAAAAATACAATTAATTAAAGGAGATTCATTTGGTGAATTATCATTATTTAATTCTGAATATAATAGAACTTATAGTGCTTTTGCAAATGGGAAAATTCAATTATATTCTTTATCAAATCATATATTTAATGAACTATTAAATGTACATAAAGATAATTTATATAAATATAATTATTTAGATTCAAATGAAATTATTGAAAAACATTTTGAGAAATTATCTCATTTTTATTTATTTAAAAATATTGAAGGTAAAATAAAAAAAAATTTATTTTTGTTAATAAGAGCATTTGAATTTAATAATGAAAATATTTTATTACATACTAATTTTAAGGAAGAAAATAAAAAAACATTTTTTCATACTAGTAAAGACTTATTTTATGTTATTGAAGGTGAAATTAAAGAAAATTATACTAAAAGTGATTATTCAATTATAAGAAAAAAAGGAGATTTTTCAGGAACAATTTTTACTTTTTTTAAATCTTATGATAAACAATTAATTGAAATAAGAAATCAATCAAATAATACAATTTTATTATTTATTCCAGAAATAGCTTTAATTGAATCAATAGGAGTTGATTATAAATATAAAATTTTATTTGAATTATTTTTAGAAAATATTTTTAAATGCGATTTAATAACATCTTTAATAAGTGAATCAACAAAAGAAAATTATCAATTACTTTTTGAAGCTTTTAATATAAATGAATATAAAATAGGAGAAATCATAATTTCAAAATCAAGTTATGAAAATAAAAAATTACTTCTTTTATTATATGGTGAATTAATGAAAGAAAATAAAATAATATTAACAAATGGTCAAATGATAGGAGAATCATTTATAAATTCATTAAAAGAGTAAGTAATTTTATTAATCTAATATATTTGAATAGTTTAGATAATGATATTATTGGTCATAATAATCCAACAATTGTATTTGAATGTTCATGGAGAAATATAAAAAAAATATTAAAAAATTTACCATCAAATAAAAAACTATTTGAAAGTTATAATAACTTAACAAAAATTCAAATATTAAAAGATTTCACTGACAAAGAAATATTTGCTTTGAGTAGAAAAGTAAAAAAAATAAAATTTCAAAAAAAAGATATAATAATACAAAATGGAAACATAAACACATTTTTTTACTTATTATCAAAAGGAAGAGTAAAAATGAAAGATCCACAAACAAATAAAACAATAAGAGTATATGATGAAGGGAATTGTTTTGGTGAATTATCAATACTAAATGAAACACCAAATTCATATAATTTTATAACGTCAGAAAATTCAATATGTTACATTTTAAAATCAGAAGATTTTTTCGAATTATTAAAAGAACAAAATACAAATGATTATTTAAAATCAAAAATGTTATTAGAAGATAATGATATATCATTAAATGATTTATATTATATTTCATATTTAGGAAGAGGTAGATTTGGAAATGTATGTTTAGTACATAATAAAATGAGTTTTTATGCAGCAAAGGCAGTTTCAAGATTAGCTGCAGAAAAACAAAAAACTGGAGTTAAAAATTTATTAAATGAAAAAAAAACAATGTTAACTTTAGATCATCCTTTTATTGTTAAATTAGTTAAAACTTTAAAAATTAATAATTGGTGTTTTTTACTTGAAGAATATATTCCAGGAAAAAATTTTGCTGAATATTTAGAATCAAGAAACAAATTTGAAAACATATATGAAACACTATTTTATAGTTCAATTTTATTTGAAATAATATCATATTGTAATAAAAGAAAAATAATACATAGAGATATAAAACCAAGTAATATAATGTTAATAAATAATGGTTATTTAAAATTAATTGATTTTGGTACTTCTAGAAAATTAAAAAATTATAGTGAAACAGTAATAGGAACTCCTAATTTCATAGCACCTGAAATTTTATTAGGAAAAGGTTATTCTTTCCCTTGTGATTATTGGTCAATTGGAATTTGTATTTTTTATATTTATTTTGGTACTTTACCTTTTGGAAATAAGGCAATTGAATTATTTGATATTTATAAAGAAATTATTGAAAAAGAACCTGATTTTCCACATGATTGTCCTAATGATATTAAAAAATTAATAAATGGTTTATTGTGTAAAAAACCTTCTGTTAGAATTAATAATATTGAAAAAGTACAAGAGTTAAGTTTTTTTAAAGATTTTCCATGGGAAGATTTAAAAAAATTCAAAATTAAACCTTTTTATATTCCTCATAAAGATTATAGAGATGATTTAGATAATTTAAATAAAGTTAATTCTCCTTTTGTAACTTTTATGGATAATGAAAAATTTGAAACTATACAAATGCAAACTTTGAAAATTAGTAATAAGAATAATAATCAAAATATTACTAATAATTCTGAAAATCAATGGTTTGAAGAATTTTAATAAAAATGTTTTTTCAATTTGTAATAGTATTGTTTTATTTTTGAATTGTTTTTAAAAAAATATTTTGTTATATGATTTAATGATAACTGTAATTTAAAGTATATTTACATTATTTTAATAAATCGATATTACAATAAATTAAATATAATAATTTATTATAATTATATTATTATTAAATATAAATTAAAAACTTTAAAATTGTTAAATTTTATTTTAATAAAATAATTAATTTGTTTTATAATATTTAATTATTGTTATCATAATAATTTTTAAACATGACAGTTTGTTCTTCTGGAATATCTAAATTTATAAAATCAATGTTTAATTCTAATTCTTTTTCTTTATTTAAGTTTGAATAAAGTGTATCTGGAATTGCAAATTTTTCACACAATCGGCAAAAAAGAAAAATATTTTCATTTTTAAAAATATCAGATTTAATCATTCCAGAAATAAGATAAGTCATTAAATCATCATCTTTATTTTTTAAAATCATATCTTTATTATAATATAAAAAACCTAAAAGAGAAGAAAAAATATTTTTCCAACCTTTAAAAATAAAATAATCAAATAATTTATTTAAAGCAAGAATATTTACTGTATCAAAATAAGGATAAATATTAGTAAATAAAGTAATAAAATAAGAACTTGAAAAAAAATTTGTATCAATCTTATATAATTTTAAATGTTCATAAATTTCAGGAATTTTTAAATAAATTAATTTTTCTAAAACATAAAAAAATATTGTTAATCTATCTAAATCATTTTGAAAAATAATTTTAAAATCACTATAAAGTAATCCTAACATAATATAAAAACTTTCTTCTTCATTTTCTGTTAATTCTAATAAATATGCAATTATAAAATTCATTCCTTGACAATATTCTAAATGATTTGCACAAAATATACATGCTTTTAATATAATTGATGTTTTTTTTTTATTTTCTTCTATATTTTTTTTAAAACTTGTTCTTTTTGCATCTAAATCAATAATTCTATCATATATTGTGGTTATTTTATTATTAATGACTTTTTGTTTTATTTCTATATATTTGAATTTATTAGATAATGAATTACATTTCAAATGTTTTTTCCAATTATTTATTTTTTTTTTTAAATTTTTTTTTGCTCTTTCAATATATACTATTTCTTTTATTTTTTTTGAAATTTCTTTATTTAAATATAATATATTTATTAAATCTTTATCTTCACAAAATTTATATATATTTCTTAAAATTATAATTATTTCTTCATTTGTTCTTTTGATAGGGAGATATTTTAAATCACTTTTTTTATATTTCCTATCTATATCATTTCTTCCTTTAGTTTTTACAATATTATAGTTATTACTATTATATTTTGACCTTAATGTATAATTTGATGTACATAAATAAATTGTATAAAATTTGTTTCCCTCTTTTTTCAAATTATACATGTTACAAATATTTATAACTACTTCTTCAGAATCTTTTAATTGTATATTAAAATTACACATATGATTAATAAAATCTTTTAATATAGAATGAATAATATGAGGACCATCTTTTATATTTAATACTTCTTTTTCATCATTTGATAAACTTTCATAATCAATCATATATTCAGATAAAATTGAATGTATTATATATGGTTTATCTATTATATACTTAGTTACTTCTAAAAATTCATGTTTATTAATATATGATTTTATTCTTTTATTTAATTTATATATTATTCTATAATTAATTAATTCAATCCATTTATTTTTTTCTTCAAATATTTTATTTTTAGATAATATAGCACAAAGAAATATATCATTATAATAAGTTCTTTCAGATATTAAAATTATTGTATATAAAATTTGATAATTAATTGAATGTAAATTTTCAAAAACTAAATTTGATAAAATAGTTACTAAAATTGTATTAAAATATATTAAATTGTCATAATTATTAAATTTAAATAAAATAATATTATCTTGTTGATTAGTAAAACAATATAAAAACTTTAAAAAAAAACTATTATCATTTTTCTTAAGAAAAATTTGTAAAATATGTTCAAAAAAATCATAATTTATTTTTTTTTTGTCAAAAAGAGATTTACATAATTCTTTGATATTACTTTCTTCAGATTGATCTTTTAAAATATAAAATTTACTAATATCATTTACAGATAAAATTTCAAAATCATCATTTGCTCCAAAATCAAATTTTTCAATTTTCATTAGTGTTCCTTCTTGAATATTTATAAATAAACTTGTTAAAGCTTCATCATCAAAATTATTATTTAATATTTTATTTAATTTTAATGTTTTATTATCTAATTGAAAAGTAAAAATATCCCATTTATTATTTAAAATTGAATTTTCTTTAATATTATTATATTGAAATTTGAATTCTTTTTTTAAATATTCATCTTGATTATTATTATTTTTGGAATCTTTTAAACTTTTTAAAGTACTTATTGGGTAATCAAATAAATCTATATAATTGTCTATTATTGTTGTTATATATTTTTTTTTATTTTCTTCAATATTTTCTATTTCTTTCAATTGATTTTTAAATTCATTTTGTGAATTTAAAAAAAGTTTATTAGCAAAATCAATTTCATTTTTATATAAAAGAAATTTGTCTTGTTTTTCACTTTGATTTTCACTATTTATATTATTACAATTATTTTTATTTAATTTATCATTAGTATCATTAAAAATATTATTTTCTTGATAATAATCATTTTTTATTTTTTCAACTTTTGTGTTTTGCTCTTTTAAATTTGAAATAATAGAATTTATTTTGAGTATAATATTTTTATAGTCATTATTTAATTTATCAGAAAAATCTTTTAAACTCAATATAATATTATCTTTTATCTTTTTACCTGTTTCAGAAAATGAGCTTAAAATTATTACATGTTGTAAATAAAAATCTGATAAATTAATATTAAAATTATTATCTGAATTTTCTTTATCAATATGCTGAAAATCTCTATTAAATAATAAAAATTTTTGAGATATATTATCAAAAAAAGCTAATAAATAGTCAATTTCTGATTTATTACATTCATTTATATTTTTAATGTTTTTTAAAAAATTTTCTAATCCATCTATTATTTCTTTTGGTGATAATTTGTTAGGATTATTCTTCATTTTTTAGAATAAGAGTTAAAATAATAATATAAATTAATTAAATTTTTAATAAAATA
>JAEEGK010018462.1_pt1 | contig 15088 bp, 10 predicted proteins | sample 8958771 | NCBI WGS metagenome assembly JAEEGK01 (sample SAMN16246547, study PRJNA631951) | gut metagenome | biome: gut microbiome; feature: rumen; material: SC-attached | host: Bos | place: Iran: Karaj | collected 2018-10 | reverse complement strand
GTATGTTCGCCCCGACTATCCTGCACTGCTGCGCATATTCGGCGAAACTTGGCCTGTTCAGGACCACTGTATCTCCTGGCTTGAAGAACGTGTTGGGGAAATTCCTGATGATGTCTGATGATCCCGCACCGACCGTGATACAGTCGACATCGATGTTGAAGACCTTGGATACAGTCTCCTTCAACTCAGCACATGAATCATCGGGATAATGACCGATATCCTTGACCGCTGAAGCGATAATCTCGCCTATGTTCTCCGGCGGTCCGAACGGATTGAGGTTATGGCTGAAATCCTCTACCCCTTCCAATCTCCATGCCTGTCCTCCGTGGACAGTCTTAGGCAGCTCAGATAGCTCCTTCCTAGGCAGGATACGGCCCTTCATAATAACCCATAATTACGATTCAATATAATAAAGGGTATAACCAGATATCATAAGCAACAGTCTTTGATGACTGGCATCACTTATCTGATAGCAAATAGTCTTTAAGATTCGTGATCAGTCTGAACTGATCTTCTAGAAACATCTAATTAACTTTAGGAAGGCTGCATCACAGTCTTTTTACAATTTGCTTCCAATAGTCCCTATACAGTTTGATGTCCATGAAGACTGGTAGAATTATTGCGATAGCTATTGCAGCAGTTCTGCTTTCTACGGCAGGCACCTATTTGTTCTATGAGGAGAACGAAAGGGATCTCACGTGGGGTTACATGGAATCATATGATCCGGAAGCTGCAGAAACACTATCCGGATATACGGCGGATTTGACACTTCGTACTGCGTCGCATTTCGCACTGTTGAATGCAGGTGTGACGGAATCTCTCCTCGACGACTACCCTACCTATTGGGACTGCATGGCAGAAGCCTGCGGTGTCGCACCCGATGGCGATCCAGATGCTCAGGCAACAGAGAAGGATCTCAATACCATGATCAAAAAGGCCAAACCGCTGAAGAATGCTATTGAAGAAGGCAAACCGCTGATCGTGAACGGCCTTGCTGCACCGATATTCGAATTTACAGACGGCAAGACGGAAGGATATACCAATGCGAACAGCGCCGTGATGCGTTTCTGCGTTTATGTTGAGACCGAGCACGATATGGATCTGGACGGGAAGAGGGATCTGGTAAAGGTATTCCTTCAAGTCCCGAGATCCGCAATGGAGGGCTGCTACAAAGCGCCAGTCATATACGAGGGCAGGGTGTATTCTGCAGGCTTCGGGGAAAGAGAATACGAATACGAAGGCTCTGAGTTTGATGTGGACGCGATGTATAACAGTCCTGATCCCCGCGTGCCCGTGGGTAAGGCTGACCCGATGGAGCATGCTCTTGCATCTGAACAGTCCGAATGGTATTATGAAGATACAAGGAGCGGGGAAATGGCCTACAATAGGATGGATTCCCTCAACGACCTCCTTGTTCGCGGATACGCCATTGCCACATCATCCGGGACCGGGACATTGGGTTCTGAAGGAATGCAGACCTGCAAAACCGATCTCGAGATGGAAGCGCATAAATCCATAGTAGAATGGTTCGCCGGCAAAGCCGTCGCATACACCGATAGGACTGGGAACATCGCCATCACAGCGGATTGGTGCAGCGGTGATGTCGGCGTACTCGGGAAATCCTATGCTGGGAGCACAAGCATATCCTTAGCAGGGATGGGGATAGACAACCTGAAAGCCATCTATGAATACTCCGGCTCGAACGGGATGTACAATTACGTCAATTCCCAGGGGTGTAGCATGTTCACCAGTACATATCTGGACGGCTCTGCATCTTACCTTACCTCCATCATCAATGACGAGGAAGAATGGGATAAGGTATCGAATCTCCATCTATCATATTTCGGAAAACTCAGAGAACTGGAGAAAGCCAACATGGGGGACTTCAACTCTGAATGGGCAAAGAGGGAAAGCACCGTTGTTGTCCCCAGCAACACTGCGGTGATGATCTGCCAGGGTCTCAACGATTACAACGTTCTGGCAGACTGCGCCTATTCCACATACTGCAGTTTCATCGACGCTGGAATGGATACCAAGGTCATTCTGCATCAGGGGGGCCACGACTATCTCTCTGATGGGAAGGAGTGCTACGACCTGCTGGTAGATGGAATGAGGAATTCGGTATTGGTGAATAAATGGTTCTCACACTATCTATTCGGTGCCGATAATGATGTAGAGGAGATGCCCAACGTATTGATGCAATCATCTGATTGCAGATCCTGGATGGCCTATGACAGCTGGGGCAACGGCATCGACAGGGACTATGCATTCCCCTCAGGTACAATCACCCTCAACAAGTCCGATATAGACTATGAAGAATTGTACTATGCAGAACAGATTGTGAATCTGGATGACGGTACATACATTCTGGACATCGACGATACGGGATTGATTGATGGCAGAGGTGCTTTCCATCTTCGCATCAGCACGAATGATCTCGGAAGAGACATGCTGCCTGTTTCCGTGTATCTGTTCGATATATCCGACGAGGAATTCGAATACGTCGATTACTTCTTCGAGGAAGCAGACAAGATCACCTTCGGAGAAAGGGCGTCTTGGGTAGGTGGAGGGCTCAAGAACTATGACATCCTTGCCTTCAAGACTATATCAAATAATGTCAAGATAATATCCTACGGATTCGCGGATCTCTACAATCCCAATTCAACCAAAGACCCGACAACCTGTGCGGAACGCACCGAATTGGATGGAGGCTGGTATGATTACTGCATATATCTGAACGCTACCCTGTACGAAGTCCAGGAAGGCCATCATCTAGTGGCAGCTATTACTCCGCTACCTGTCGCCACCGGATCTGTTGACCAGATGGCAGAAGACATAGATGATTACTCCTTCACCTTGGATCTGGAGAACTCATGGGTTTCTATCCCATTTTCTTGAAGACTTCAGGCAATTAATGTACCTTCGTAAAAAACGCTTCTATTTAGATATTGATTTTTAATACACTTTGAAAAATTGATGCTGGCTGTAAGCTTAAGCGGGCCCGTCGGGACTAGGTAAGTATCTCAGCCAGACAAAAAAATTAGAGGTACATTAGACCTTATTTCTTGTTATTACAGGTGCAATAATTTCTATCCTATTTTTGATTGAAATCCCCCTTTCGGGGGTAAAAATCACTTAATTTCACTCTCTTTCCACGTGTCCTGCAGACCGATCTTCACGGCTTTCCTCCTGTTTATCCTAGCGTAATATTTGCGCGTTGTCTCCGGGGTCGAATGCCTCAACTGCTCCGAGACGGCGTTCAATCTATCGAGATGGTTGTTCACCGTCAAGGAGGCGAACGAAGACCTCATGTCCTTTATCATGAAATGAATACCGGACATCTCCTGAACTTTGGATTTTAAACCTCTCATCGCCTTATCCGAGTACGGCTCGCCTGTTCCGGGGTTGACAAAGAGATATTGGGATGATAAACCATATTCGATGAGCATCCTCTCCCTGTTCCTCATCAATTCCTCCAGATATGGAATCATATCCTCACGGATGATATTCACCCATTGGGGTTCACCCCATGTCTCCTCACCCTTGGGATGACGGATGTAGAACAATCTGTTCTGAATATCCAAATCCTCAACCAATGTCATCAACGTCTCGTTCGGACGTGATGCTGTTGCAAAGGCCAACGCCAAATATCCCCTGAAAGCCTGTCCCGACCATCCGCGAAGGTTATAGGTGGTATCGAAGACCAGCTTCAATTCCTCCGGCTCCAAAGCAGAGATTGGGAGATCCCTCGGCTCCTTGGGGAACTTATACATCGGATTCTTCTTCATCTTCACAATGACATCGTTGCCAAAGAGGTTGAGCATGCGGTTCAGCACCTTGATGTCTGTGGACTGTGTTGATGACTTCAGCTCTTTTTTCTTCATCATCACCAGGAATTCCAGAATGGCGGGCTCATCTATCCCTCTGGGATCTGCGGTCTTGCATCCCCCTCTAGCGTGAAGATCCTCGAAGAAAGTTGCAAATCTTTTCAGTCTCTTCATGTCCTCAAGGAGGGTCTTCTTCGATAGATTTACCTCTTGGAAAGCCTGATAGTACTTCAGCGCAGCGGTAAACGGTCTCCGTCCGAGGTGAATTGTCTTGAGATCAGCCCTTCTCAGAACCTCAGGTGATGAATCGACTAAGTTCTTCCTCGGCACCTTTCATCCCTTCGCTGTTGTTAAGTAATTCAGTTGTTCATTGCCAACTTTGGCCCGGACAGTATCGACGAGACCATCTTTCTTGGAATATCTCTTGATGGCATCTTCGGTACCATACTTCATCAGATTCGTCTGGAAACAGAGGTCCAATCCCCTCGGTGACAATTGACTGTGATTGTCCTTCTTGCAGCGAATGAGATTGAAACCCAGTCCCTTGACCATGTTGGTGACAGTACGGGTGGCGATGTTCATGTTCAGACTGATCTCACCTTCTGCTAGCATCATGTCACGGTACACATTCGCGATGTCGTGGGTATCTATCTGCTGGAGTGCCTGCAAGGGATTTGTGAAAACAGGATTGTCATCCATGAAATCCTCCATCGCCTTGATGATGGACATGAATACTAGACTCAATCCGCTATCCTTCTCATCTTCCATACCAATGGTCTGTATCTCATCGAATGCCGTTATGATCCGATTCTCCATGCCAGACATCTTCCCCACTGTATACATGGTCCCTAGGATGTCCCTGCAACGATTGGAGAATAGATGTTTTTTAGAATCGCAATCGATCCCGTTCGGGTCCTGGAGCTCCATTATCGAAGTTTTATGTATCGCGTCGAACCCAACCAGATTACGGTCGGAGATCCACATCGCCCTTATGGTATAGAGCTCATTGCGAATCTCCTCCAGCTCTATTGAATCGGCCATCATCGGTATGATGAAATCAGGCCTTGCGAACATGGTTATGGTCATCGAACGATTGATCACTTCCTCGGCAATCGACTTTCCTCCAACCTGGTTGATGAATGCTACCGGGGCGAAGATGTCGTAGGTCTTTGTCTCCGAGGCCTTGTTTCCGATCTTCTCTACCCTCTGAACCGCACGCCCACGGGTGTTACCGTTCTTCAGAATCTTCTTGATCCCGTTCTGGGCATCATGACTGTAATCCTGGAATTCATCCAAGAGGGGGGTCACATGCCCGAAATGGATCATACGGAATATCGCCGCCTCTGTCGTATCCCCTGAGGTGTTGCCACGGTAACAAAGCTCTCCAAGTATGTCCAATAACGTGCTCTTGCCGGAATTTGTAGGTCCGCGGATCAACAGACGGGGCGCGTAGCTGAACATCTCCATGAAGTAGGTGCTGATGATGAACCCCGTTATCAGTTCCCTATCAAAGGCACCCGTGAGGTAGATGTGCTTCTGCAGGTATGCGATTATCCTGCTTGACACCCTCTTCATCCTGTCCACATAACTCCCATCGAGCGGACTGAAGCTCTCCCTCCCTTCACTGTATCCAAGGCATTCAGTTGGATGGAATTCAGAAGGGTATTTCCAATCGTGACTGTGGTCGATGAAATACTTCAGCAATTCATTACCATCGTCCTCTCCGACAAGGTTGAAGATCTGGTTGATGTCCATGACATCCCATAATTTCTTGCTACGGTTGCTTACGATGGCTTTGTACTGATTGTCGCAGTCTAACATCGGTTCCATCACAAGAGGTGCTTTCTCCTTCCCACTGGTCAAGACTTCCACCTCTTATCATTGATTGGTCTCCTGGTTGGCTTGCAGTAGTACAGTTCGGAAAACAGTTGGGCCGCAATGATGCTGTTCAACTGATGACGGGGGATGAAGCTCTCAAGCTTGGTCTGATACGTGTACATCATCGGGACCCCCTTCCCCTCTTGTGTGCAATAGACTTATAGTTTCGAGTGATATCCTTGTCTTTAGGTTGGGAACAACCGCGGGGGCCTTACATTCCACTGTTTCCGCCCCCGTTATTTTTTTTCGTCTTTTCGATTGACCATGCATACCAGATCAACGCTTCTTCTACAATATCGTTCATTGTTTGATAATTTACACCATCGATCTGATTCTTGATGAAATCGTGTAAATTAGGAGAAATCTTACCGCATACGGATTTTACCCGTCTGCCTTTCATTATTTCTCTATAAGTTTCCCAATTCTCATTCAGTTCATTCATTTGTACCCCTTCCTGATGAGGTAATCCTGAGTACAACCGCGAATTGCATCTGAACGGTTACAGAACACACCTTTGATCACTAGCTGATCAAGAAGTGCTAGTTCTTGTTCGGAAAAACCGCAGTTCACTATCACTTTTCCCATTTTATCACTCCTTGAGTGGTTTATTCAGCCGTCGAGCGGGTATAATACGGGCTTATCGGCACCAACAATCATATCGTGTTCAATATTTTAATCTTCTGATGTAAGATTCGTAATACTATAATATTTATGCACAAAAGGGTTCGGACAATCAATGAGCGTATTGAACAAGAAAGGTGGCAGCTCCGACTCAGCTCGTATAAACATCAGCCTCTCGCCAAAAACAATAGCCAGTATTGAACGTGATATTGAGGCAATTGGATGCTTTAATGGGAAATCTGACTTTGCTGTAGCTGCGATACGCGAATTTCTAATCAAATTGCATACCTTTGGATTGAAAAAATTATCAGAGGTTTCAGATACACAGGACCCGTTAGGAGCATACACTCTAAAAATGAGAAATCTGGGGCAAGCGTTGAACGAATCGTTGCAAAATGTGGATACGGATCCTAGAACAAAACAGATTTCTATACGCTTAGAGCCCAGTTATATGGAAATGCTGCAAAACATGTCTTTACTATTGGGATGGTCTAATCAAACCCTGTGCAGGTTTGCAATTTACCAATATATTGAATGCGTAAAAGAAATTGCCAAAGAACGCCTCAATTACATTAGTGAATACAACAGGGTAAAAGGAGAAGGGACCTATGTCCCTAGCAAGGAAGAATTAAAGAAAGACCTGGACGACTTTATGAATTCGTAACCAGCCCATAACCCCAATCGTTTAACCAATCGTGAATTCCCCTTCTTCTGTATAGTACATCTCCACATAGGAATAAGCTCTGGATACTACTTCTTCATCTTTGATTTTGTATTTGATCCGGACGACCTTGCGAATGTTCTGCTTTACAGCACGCCTCCCCTCTATGGTGCTCTGCCATCCAGGGAACCTGACCTGTTTAACAATCTCATCGATATCTTCTACAATCTTCTCGACAGCAATCGGGGTGTTTTCATTCTTGACTTCATTGAATAATTCGGTCAGAGCCGCTTTTGCCCTTGCCTGTTTATCCATCGTGTCGACCCTCTGCTCTGCTTCAAGGACGTCTTTGGCCAATTCCAACAGATTCTTGAGGAAATCTATGCTGTTGATCTGATTCAATTCATGTGCCGTGCGAAGATCCTCCAGTCTCTTTCCGAGACTGATGAACTCTGGATCCCTGCGATGCGGGGCCAGACGTGCGATCAATTTGATCTCGACCTCACGAGCGATTGGTTCTGTTCCTCTCTCCTCGATCATCTTCTCCAATGATCCTGGACTGACAAGGAACGACTCCAACTCTTCCATGGATTGAACTTCGATGTTCTTGTGGATTAAATCGATGGTTTTCTTGCCTAATGACTGCCACACCATCTTTCCGATTGGTCTGACCGGTTTCAGGGAATTGTACACTGCTGACAACCATTTGTAGTCAGGTATGTATTCACGGAGCATTGGATCAGGAGAGATTGCTTCCCAAACCCTATGCAGAACAAGATAGTTCTTACCGAAATCATCTTTCATTTCGACATCCTTCAAACGCTCCTGGGCGGCTTCGAGTGATTTGTACTCGACCTTGGATCTGTCGATGTCTTTGAAATAGGATAGACACTGATTGATGAGTATCGGTATCTTAATCTTCAGCTCCTCCATGTTGGTGATGACCCTCTTTCCTTCACCATAATCCAAGGCCTCTCCGACTCTTTCGAATAGCCCTAGATAATCCACGATCACCCCATATGTCTTCTCTGGAGTATACACGCGGTTCGTACGGCATACCGCCTGCAACAAAGTGTGCTCTTTCAGAGGCTTGTCCAGATACATTGTCTGAAGAATCTTGGCATCGAATCCGGTGATTAATCTGGATGTCACTATGAGTATCTTTAGCGAATCGGATGGATCCTTGTATCTTTCGCGGACTTTTCTTTCCTCGTCCTTCGAAAGACGGAACTCCTTGAACTCGTCATTCTTGGAAGCGGTGTGCATGACGATCTGGAGATTCTCGGGAGAGAAGTATTTGAGAAGCTCGCGATAGTAAAGAACGCAGCACTCCCTGTCGTATGTCACGACCATTGCTTTGAAACCGTTCGGTTCGACCTTGGTCTTATAATGGTTTGCGATGTGTGCACATACATCGGCAACCCTTTGAGGAGCGGTTATGAGCGTCTTGATCTTAGAAGCACGTTTCTTGAGTTCTTCTTTCTCCTCATCATCCAGATCCTCGGTCATGGCCTCGAATTCTTCATCGATTGCGGACTGATCAATATGAAGCTTGACATCCACGGGCTCGAAGTTCAGGGGTAATGTGGCGTGATCTCTGATTGAATCGGAGAATGAATACTTGCTCAGATATCCGCCCTCATCATCATCGGATCCGAACAGATCGAATGTGTTCTTAGCTGTCTTGTTGATTGGCGTTCCTGTTAATCCAAAGAAGAAGGCGTTTGGGAGGCCCGTACGCATCTGGATTCCAAGATTCCCGTACTGTGTACGATGAGCCTCATCGACCATCACCACTATATTGTCTCTTTCATTCAGATTAGGAGGTATGTCCTTGAACTTGTGAATTGTCGTGATGAGGATTTTCCTCATGTCCCCGGCCAATACATCGGACAATTCTTTGATTGAATCGATATTATGAGTATTGGGGATGTCCGATACTGCAAATGTTCCAGATATCTGGGAATCCAATTCGACCCTATCCACGACCACGATAACGGTTGGATTCTTCAACGAAGGGTCTATGCGTAGTTTCTGTGCTGCGAATACCATCAGCAAGGACTTTCCCGAACCCTGGAAATGCCAGATCAGCCCTTTCTTGGGTTTTCCGGCTCTAACTCTGTCGACGATTGCGTTGGCACCTTCGACCTGCTGATAACGGGGGACGATCTTGATTCTGCGATACTTATCATCGTTGGCGAACAGCATGTAATTCTTCAGAATATCCAAGAACATCTCCTTATTGAACATCGATGAGACTGCCTGTGATACACTCTTTAAAGTGAATTCTTCTTGGATTCCATCGAAATTCCATGGACCCCATAGCTCTGATTTCATTCCGATCCCGCCATAACGGAACTGTTTTCCTTCCGAAGCGAAAACAATAGCATTTGGTGTGAAGAACGAAGCGGCGTCTGACTGTTGGTAATCCTCTATATCGAGTGCACCGTCTACCCAACTAATTGATGGCCTTGTAGGAGTCTTACATTCCCCCACTGATACAGGTATACCGTTGATATACAGGACGAGATCGAATCTTTTTCCCCCGTCCTTGGAATGGAGTGGATACATGACCTGATGTGTTACAACAAATGAGTTGTTACTGACGTTATCGTAATCGATCAGTTTTACGGTTACATGTTCACCATTCTTTCCTATCGGCATACTCTGCTCGTTGTGCATCCAGGACATGAAGCGTTCATTTGCAGCGACAATGCCCTCTCCCTGACTACCAGATATTATCAGACGAAGTTTACTGATGACCTCATCAGCATATGCGGGATTCCTCTCGATAGAGGGGTTGATTTTGATAAGTGCATCAACAAGATCCTGCTCATTAAGAACGTCAGAATACTCACGTTTCAGCTCGTCCTGAGGTATGTATTTCCATCCAATCGATTTGAAAACATCCAGAAGCATCGCTTCAGTAGTGGTATCTTCGTCACCCATCCCTATCAGACCGTATACGGTTTTTTGCCTATAAAGGCGTTACAACAAGCAGCACAACGAATGCAACTTTCGATTTATCGACCTGATGAACAAAATCTATGAACTCTCTCTGGCTAGCAATAGAGGCAACAGGGACTTCCAGACTTCCCAACATTGCCTGTGTAAGATTGGATATATTGGCCCCCCTACCTTTGTTAAACAATTTTTGTCTTGTCAAGTCCTGGTGCAGAAAATGAATCAAAAACTCAGATAGTATTTCCTTGCTTTCATTGTGAAATGAAATACAAAAACCACTGAATGCTGTTTTCGCAGGAATGTTGCGAGCCAACATGGAACGGCCGATCAGTTCTTTATTCCCATTCGATCTAACAAATACAATATCTCCATCTCCCAAATATTGACCGATGGGTTCATTTTCAACTAAAATGTCTGAAATCTCAGGTATTTCATCAGTGTATGTATTTGTTTGAAAATCACCAACTCCAATACACTTAATTTTGTAACCAGACTCTAATTTAGAAAAATTCAAACCATTACGACAGATACCAAGTTTAGACATTTTTATGGTGTTTGAAAGATCTCCAAACATCTCGATAAATCTGGATTTGATGATTCTAATCAATATAACTTTCGATTTATCGACTTGCTTTACAAAAGAAACAAAAGTCTTCTGAATATTAACTGGGGGGCATATGATCAACAGATTTCTGACCATCGAAAGATTAAGATTGGGTTGATTGGCCCCCTGTGCTTTCATCCGTATTTGATTGTATTGCAGTTTAAGTTGAAACAGTAAAAACTCTGGACAATATGCATCAGATGGCATTATTGCTGCACATGCTTGGTTAGTAGAAGCAGAAATCTTGCATATTGCTGAAGTACCTAATGTTTTCCCCTGACCATACATGGCCAACAAAACAGTATTCTCTGGAAATAGTTTACAATTAGATTCATTGATGGCAGCCTGAGTAATGGTCTCTTCTGTTTCATAGATATACGTTTGAGCCAACTCCCCAGTTTTAATCCAAGGTATAGAACCACCATAATATGTGGCATTTTTCCTAGAGGGGGTAGCACCTGTTTCAACTGTTGTAATCTCTTTAATCGCTTTTACTGAATAAGGACTATCTTCAACGGTACCAAACATCTCGATAAATCTGGATTTGACCAATTCATCTAAGATTTGCAGCCTTTGACTCAATAATCTAATGAGATTCTCCAAATCCCAGAATAAATCTGCATATTCATGCTGCTTTTTTCTATCTGGAATAAAAAATGACTCCTTCTTTAAGTCTTTCCAATTGACTGTAGGGGATAATGAACCGACAGAAATCTTTACAGCCCTATCCATAAAAGCGTCCGATTTTATAAAAAATGGAAATAGCTTCTCATCAATTACTTCTGTATTCGGTCTAAGAACGAGGCCATGCGCTGAGAATATACCATCGAAGGGAGCAATACCTACACGCCTCAGATATGCATTACGCCTTGCAAACAGTACATCACCTTTCTGCATCTTTATCTTCTGTCCAGTCAGTTCCGCCTCTGACCCCCAGGTAGTGATAAATAGAGTGTCTGAGGAAATGTGTTCGAGACCAACATACTTGGATTCATCCCCCTTGACCGGATCCACTCTTTCAACATAATTGCTAGCTATATCAGAAAAAATGTACTGTTTACTCATTCGTTCACCCCCTTTATCAATGATTTTATAGTTTCACAACTAGATTTCTTTGATTCAGTCCAGATGCCAAAAATAGTGTCTAGGTCAATCTTTTCATCTGTTTTTTCCGTAACGTATGTAGAGATTGTTAGTTTCGAATTATTCTGTAACAATTTTTCATTCGAAATAATTGATACACGACCATCAACGTCGGTCTCCGAAAAGAACCACCCTTTTATCGATTGGATGTTCGATTGAGAAAGATCGTTGTGCGTCCCATTCTTAACAAATTCGTCCCTGGCATCAATAAATCTTACATTTCCCTTCATTTCTGGAGGTTTTTTGTTATTACAGATTACAATGCAAGCCTCCATAGGAGAATTATAAAACAATCCTTTCGCAACACCAATGATGCACTCGAGAACATCCAGTTTAATCAGTTCTTCACGCAACGACTGTTCTTCATTGCGGAAAAGAATCCCATGAGGGAGCAAAATCGCACAACGCCCATCCTTTGAATCCATACTCTTTATTATGTGTTGAACGAAGGCAAAATCTGCTCTCCCCTGGGGTGGTGTTCCAAGAATGTTTCTTCCATACGGATCATTTTTGAATTTTTCACGATTCCATTCCTTTATAGAATATGGCGGATTGGCAAGTACAATATTGAATGTCTGCAACTCATTGTTGATGACAAAATATGGATTTTGAAGCGTATCTCCTTGAACAATCCTGAATTCGCGTATATCGTGTAAGAAGAGATTCATCTTACCGATTGATGCGGTAAGCGGAGATAGTTCCTGGCCATACAACTTTACAGAGCGCCATTCTTTGCCATGATCGCGTAAATAAGCGACCGAAGAGATGAGCATACCAGCACTACCGCAGGTTGGATCATATATTGAGTCTCCGGGTTTAGGCTGAAGCAGTTCCGTCATTAACTGAACTACAGTTCTGTTTGTGTAGAATTCCTGTGCGGTATGCCCGCTATCGTCAGCAAATCTGCCTACCAAATACTCATAACCCAAACCTAATTCGTCACCTGGACAGTTTTCATTCGAAAGGGTGATTGTTGATAAATGCTCAATCAAATTTTTCAACAAATCATCTGGCAAACGTGATTTATTGGTCCAAGCAGCATCCCCAAAAATCCCTGATAAATCCCTATTGGTTGCTTCTATCTTCTTCAATGCTTTAGATATGGCAGATCCCACATCGATCGAAGTGTTACGAATTACATTCCAATGCGCTTCCGGAGGAATGACGAATCTATGGTTGTCGCCCATTGCTGCATATTCCTCATCATTGTCAGATTCAACTAACGCTATTCTGAATTCTTCATCATATACGTCGCATATACGCTTATAAAAAATCAGCGGGAATAGGTAATTCTTGTAACTACCGGCTCCCATCTTACCCCTGAGTATTACTGCTCCATCCCACAGATACTTCTCTAGTTCAGGAATGGTAATCTTACTCATTGAAGAATCCTCCTTCGATCATAACCTTCTCAATTCTTGACTCTATCTCTTCAGCTTCCGTAATATTATCTCTCAATTTCGATACAACTTCTGAATAAGGAGGAGTATTGTCTACAAACTCCTTTGTTACAAACTTCGAAACATTTAGTTCGGCTAATTCAGGATCTATTTCTTTAACAGAGATAGTCTTAGCTACCCCCTCAATATCTCCAGAGGAAGTCAATGCAGCATAAATTTCATCAATGTGCTCATCCAGAAGGAAGTTTTGGGCACGCCCTTTCTTGAATATGTTGGATGCATCTACAAATCTGATTTTATTGTCTACCTTTCCGTTTCTAAGGAACAGGATGCATGGTGCGAGCTGTGTCCCATAGAATAGATTCCCTGCTAATTGAACAATAGCTTCCAACTTACCAGATTCTAGCACCTTCCGACGAATATCCCTAACATCCTTTTTGAAAAGAACACCCTGAGGTAATACGACGCCCATCCTACCATGTTCGGGATCCATGGACATGACCATGTGCTGCAGCCATGCGAAATCCCCAGAATTATCCGATGGCGTACCGAATATGTTCCTTCCATACGGATCAGCGGCCCACTTATCGGCACCCCATTTCTTCAAAGAGAAAGGAGGGTTGGCAACTACACAATCAAAGGTTTGCAACTTGTTATTGATTAGAAACTGCGGATTCCTCAAAGTGTCTCCTCTGGCGATTCTGAAATCATTGGAACCGTGAAGGAACAGATTCATCCTTGCTATAGATGCGGTGGTCAGATTGCTCTCCTGACCGAACAGTTTGCCCAGAGTGAGATTCTTCTCCTCAATGTGATTCATCGATTCTATCAACATCCCACCGGTCCCACAGGCGGGATCGTATATGCTCTCTCCAGCTTTGGGATCGAGATAACGTATCATCAAACGAACGACCGCACGAGGAGTATAGAACTCTCCGGCACTCTCTTTGGTCTCATCAGCGAACTTCTTTATCAAGTATTCATAAGCCTGGCCCATCACATCCGCAGATATCGATTCGTTATCCAAACGGATCATCGAAAGGTGCTCCACTAGGTTGATCAGATTCTCATCAGGAAGCTTCTCCTTATTGGTCCACGAGGCCTCATCGAAATCACTGAATATGCCGTACAAAGTACGCGGATTGGAGGATTCGATCTTCCTCATAGAAGTATTGATCTTAGCCCCGACATCGAACGTTGTTTCCCTGATATCGGACCAATGACATCCAGAGGGAATCTGGAATCTGTGACAATCCGACATGCGGGCATATTCCTCATCATTATCCGACTCCTCCATGGCGTGTTTGAATTCCTCATCATACACATCAGAGATCCTTTTGAGGAACATCAAAGGGAAGAGATATGTCTTGTACTCATCAGCAGCAACACCGCATCCACGTAGGATACTACAACCCTGGTAAAGGTGATTGTAAAGTTCGACACCTGCATCACTCACTGATTCAACCGTTGGTTTCTTAGCTCCAGCCAAACTCATCCATCCCTAGTAATCGATATCCAAAACGAGGAATCGGTTATGTCAACATAATCCGAATAGAGCTTGAAGATATCAATAATTCGTTTAACATCAACAATAATGTGTTCATAGATGGAGGCTCCGTAGTACTCCTGAAAGTCCTCGTTTCGGTATACTCCGAGTATACATGTAAGAATTTTTATCCAAAATCATCCAATAGTTCAGAAAGACGCTCACAAGGGTCCAAAACCTATCAACCTATTTCTATCCCGAATGAGTCTGGACATGTTATGAAAAATGCACATTTTTCTGGACCTAAAAAGTACCGTACAGAGATACGTACCTCTGTTTCGGATACGTATACTATCGGTATACAAGCCAAGAAAGCGAACACCCTATCCGGACCTGAGAGAGGGTGGTGACGATATGAAAGTCGCCATCTATGTTCGTGTTTCCACAAAGAAACAGGATGAAACAAATCAACTCCCTCGCCTTAGGGAGATGGCAACTAACAGA
>JAEEGK010018461.1_pt1 | contig 15089 bp, 15 predicted proteins | sample 8958771 | NCBI WGS metagenome assembly JAEEGK01 (sample SAMN16246547, study PRJNA631951) | gut metagenome | biome: gut microbiome; feature: rumen; material: SC-attached | host: Bos | place: Iran: Karaj | collected 2018-10 | reverse complement strand
CCTTTACATTATATTTTTATGCGACGAGGAATGCCTTATAACCTAAGTATGCCTCGTAAACATCAACTTTGGAAACGATTTCCATTGGAGCGTGCATATTGAGAACTGGAATACCAGCGTCAATCACTCTCATATTGTAGTTACCTAAGATGTAGGCGATTGTGCCACCACCACCTTGGTCAACTCTACCAAGTTCAGCGTTTTGCCAGTTAACACCAGCTTCATCCATTGTATTTCTGATGAAGGCGTAATATTCAGGCATAGAGTCATTGCTACCACCTTTACCGCCTCTACCGGTATATTTATTGAAGACTAAGCCTTCACCTAAATAAGCAGCGTTCTTTGGATCGTTAACTGATGGATATAATGGGTCAAAGCCCGCACTAACGTCAGAAGATAACATTTCACTATTTTCCATCGCTAAACGTGCAGCCCATAATGGGTGATCATTGCCCGCTAAAGCGAGAAGTTTAGCAATAGCGTTTTCGAAGAATAAGGATTGAGCACCAGTGGCGCCGACAGAGCCGATTTCTTCTTTATCGACTAAAATACAGCAAGCAGTCTTATCGACTTTCTTAGTGTCTAATAAAGCCATTAAAGAAGTATAAGCACAGCTTCTATCATCATGACCATAACCAGCAACCATGCTTCTATCTAGACCATAGTCTCTAGCAGGGCCAGCTGGAACGATTTCGATTTCAGCAGAGATGAAATCTTCTTCATCAATATCATATTTTTCTTTTAATAAGCGTAACACATTGGCCTTAACTGGTTCTTTGTCTTCGTCATTTAATGGCATAGAACCTAAAGTGATATCAAGGTTTTCACCTTCGATAGCTTTTGCTAATGTTTTGGCCATTTGGTCAGCGGATAAGTGAATTAATAAATCTGTGACACCAACGATTGGATCTTTTGGATCGTCACCAATGTTGATATCCACCACTGTGCCATCTTTCTTACAAACCACACCGATTAAGGCTAGTGGGATGGTTGTCCATTGATATTTTTTGATACCACCATAATAGTGAGTGTCACCTAAGGCAAAGCCTTTGGATTCATAGAATGGGTGTTCTTTTAAGTCTAAACGTGGGGAGTCAATGTGGGCTCCTAAAATTCTTAAACCATTTTCAATTGGTTCTTTGCCAATAATGAAAGCGGCAACATTTTTCTTTTTGTTAATGAAATAGACACGGTCACCCGCTTTCACGGATTTGACTTCTTCAACATTTTTAAAGCCGTTGGCTTTTAATAACTTTTCAGCTTCACGAACCGCTAATCTTTCATTCTTAGCGACAGTAATAAAATCTTTATAGCCTTCGTTGAAGTCCATGACTGGTTTTGTGTCTTTATACTTTAACCAAGCATTTTTACGATACATATCTAATCTTCCTTTCTAAATAATTCGATACCATAATCATTCTATAACATTTTGTTGAAATGTTAAGAAATACACTAATTTATTTTCTTTTTCATGACTTTTGATAAACCCTTTTTCGCAGTTTCACGATAGCCAGCATGTAAATCTTTACCGGTCAGATACATCGTTAATAACGATTCATCAAAAGTAACTTTAGAGGCTTCAATTGGTAAGATACCGACGATAGAAGCAGCATTAATCGCTTTAAGTGCGAATATCGCGCATCTTTCAATGCATGGGATTTGGACATAGCCTTTAACAGGGTCACAAGTTAAGCCTAAGGAGTGTTCTAACGCTACTTCAGCGGATTGAGCAATCTTCTTATATTCATAGCCAAGAGCGGTTGCAATCATCGCAGCGCCCATTGCACACGCTACACCTATCTCTGCTTGACATCCTGCTTCAGCACCTGAAATAGAGGCATTACTTTTGGCTAATAAGCCAATAAGACCTGCCACTAAGAAACCTTTACGAATATCTTCATAAGGGACTTTCTTCATTTCTAAGTATTGGACAGCGCCAGGAATAACGCCTGCACTACCACATGTTGGGGCCACAACAATTTTTCCACCTGCAGCGTTTTCTTCACTCGCGGCGAATGAGGCAATCGCAACATTAGTTTGGATGTCGTCTTCCTTATGCTCTTTTAGCATATTTTCATACATTGCTTTGGCTTTTCTTTTAACGTGTAATTCACCAGGAAGTTCACCATCCGTTTTAATGCCTCTAGCGATTTCATCTTTGATTGTTTGATAAATCTCATCAATATAGGAAAGAACATCCTCACCTTCGTGATAGAGGACATATTCCCATAATGAGTAGCCAAAATCACGGCAATACGCCATAATCTCAGAGAGGGTATGATGTGGATATAAATCACTACCGTCTTGCTTCTTTTCGTTATTTATGGTGATGACACCACCACCGATAGAGACAATAATATCCTTCTTTATTTCATTATTTTTTAAAGTAGTTTCAAAGATCATCGTATTAGGGTGTTTGACTCTTTTTCTTGCATCAAAAACGATACGATGATTAACGCCTTCTAAATACTTATTTATGATGTAGTCAGTTAAGTGACCCTTACCAGTGGAGGCTAAAGAACCACATAATGTGACTTTAACACTAGCGATATCTTGATATTTACCAAGAATATATTTAACTGCGTTTACTGGGCCAATGGTGTGTGAACTACTTGGTCCATGACCGATATAAAAGACACTTTTAATGGATTGCATATTATTCCCCTAGTTCATCACTGATGATTTGAAGAGCTTCTTCTGTTACTTCATCTTCATCGAGATTAGACATATCTAAATAATTAGGGGTGAAGACAAAGTCTTGATCTCTTAATTCGTTTATATAGTCGGAGAATCTTTCTAATGAATAATCAAGATTCATTGAACGATGAGCAATATGCCTATTTGGTAATCTATCTAAGAATCGTTGATATAGTAATGGAATATCACCAGTAAGAACGAGTAAAACCACACGATAGTTATTTTCATCCGCGATGCCTTCTATTTCAGCAAGTTCAGAAGTACGAAAGTTGGCTTCCATAATTAAATCATTGCCCACTAAAGCGCATTGCTTAAAGAAATAAATCATATCTTGTGTAGCAGTTATTGAAAGTAAACGGTTCTCTTGACGTGTTTGATAACCGACATTGTCGCACACTATTTCTTTAAGGGTGTCTTTAATGATAAAGGGAATACCTAAAGATTCGCTTAAAGCAGCGGCTAAGGTTGATTTACCTGCAGCTAAATCACCGGTGATAATAATTAATCTTCGCATAACAAAATTATAATATCGGTTTTATGAGCAAAAAGAAAGGCGCTTAGCGCCATTCTCTTATCTATGTTTGGCGTGGAAGCTTACGCCCATCGCGTTAGGACCACAGTGACTACCGGCGGTTGGATTCACCACTTCGTATTCAATGTTAAGGTCTTGGCCGAAGTGATTTTTGAGCATATCACCAAATTCTTCAGCGATTTCTAAAGCGTCTGTATGAGCGATAATCACTCTATGACCTTTAATGTCATCTTCCAAATCGATAACGTATTGTAAGAGTTTTTGCAAGGTTTGTTTACGTCCACGACATTTATCTTTAGTAGCCATCTTACCATCTTCACCAATGTAGATGATTGGTTTTAAACCAATGATGTTACCAAAGAACGCCGCAAAACCAGAAACACGACCACTTTTACCGAAGAATTTTAAGTCATCAGCATAGAAGTAGAAAGCAGTCTTATCAACTTCAGTAGCCGCCCACTTTTGGATGTCTTCAACAGAAGCGCCATTCTTATACATCTCACCAATGCTTAAGCAGATGTTATAACTACCTAAGGTGATACCTTTGGTATCGATGAGAGTAAGTTTTCTTTCTGGATACTTTTCACTTAATTCTTCCATCGCTAAACGAAGAGAATTAAATGTTGCAGACATCGCAGCGGAGAAATGGACATATAAAATGTCATTGCCAGCGGCAAATTCTGGTTCAAAGTAATTGATGTATTCAACCGGAGAAAGAGCGCTTGTGGTTGGAATAGTACCTGCTCTTAATTGGTTATAGAAAGCTTTGTAGTCAAATTCCTTAAAATCAACATAAGGACGGATTTCTTGTCCGTTGATTGTGTAAGGCATAGAAATGAGTTTGTAACCGTATCTAGCCGCTACCTCTGGCGTAATATCGGTATCAGTATCAGTGTATAAAGTGTACATATGTATAACCTCATCTTCATTATAGCAACATTAATTAACTGTGGTTATTTACAAATAGTTACAAGTGTAAAAAAGAAAAAACCAGCGCATATGTGGCTGGTTTTTACTAGTTTAAATTGTTAATTAGAAACCTTTATCTTCTAAGACTGGAGCAGCAGCGTTACAAGCAGCGGCTACAAATGATAAGATTGCGAAGACGATAGGTCCTGCCGCTAAGCGGTAATCTTTAACGCCAAAGCCATCAGCATTCATGCCTCTATATAAGACACCTGTTAAGAGCATCATCACTGCACCAACAGCAATAACGCCACCAGCAATGAATGATAATTTCTTTGTGAGATCTTTACCGATTAATTCGTCAATGAATACAAAGGCTAAACCTGCGAGTCCTCCGAATAAGACGAATAGATAACCAATAAAGCCAAGAACGGTGCCCTTAGTGCCTGCATCAGCATCATCGAAGAATGCTTCATTCCACATGCAGAATGCTCGATCAGGGAAATCTGGGTGAACCACTTGCTTTGTGATGAACATTGAGATAAAGACGACTAACGCGATAAGAGCGGCAGCCATTCTAAGAAGAGAATGGAGCTTAAGATACTTATTTTCCATGCGATATCTCCCTTTGTGTTATACAACAAAAATTATAAGAGTAATAAAGAATTATTCAACTTTATTTTTAATAATCCCTAGTTGCTAGCGCTATATTGTGTGATTTTTTCATTGAGCACATCTATATCGTAGAAACCATGAGGAATATTAAACGTTGGATCGCCATTGTTATTAACAGTGCACATTGGTTTATTGTCTTCTGTTAATGGAACATCAGGAGTAGCACCATCTTCAAATCCATAGAATTCCTTTTTTGTTTGGTCATAAAGACCAATGTGAAGATTAGAAGAATGGTAGATATATTGACTATTTGGTAAGTAATGGATACTCACTGCGCATTCACCACCACCGGAAGTTTCACCGATGACTTTTGCGCCTAAGGCTTGAGCATAGCATGGGAAGGCGTTACCACAGGAGAAAGAACAGTCAGAAGTTAAAATATAAATATTGTAATCGTTACCATATGATTCATCAGCGGTATAAGCACCATCTCCATTAATATCGGATTTACTGGTATAGGTGAACACTACTTTTTCACTACCATCATAGAAATTAACTGCAGCATTATTGTTTTTGCTTAAGAATGGTAAGAGTTTGATTAATACACCTAAAGTGCCACCACCATTTAATGAAACATCGATAATGACGTTTTTAACTGATGGGTGTCTAGCAATTTCGTTAAATGTATCGCGGAATAAGAAGAACGTATCATATCTACCAGCTGTGTTTTTGACTTGACCGCGATCATCAAAGACTTCATTATATTCGCCATATTTGAACGAATCAAAATAGAACATAGCGGTCTTTTGGTCACTACTATAGAGAATAGTGCCTTCCACTGGTTCAAATGCGGAATTTGTTCCTTGGTATTTTTCTTTACGTAATGCTTTAAGACGTTTTTCTAATTCATTTCTAGCAACGATGCCCTTGCCATAAGGCGCTCTAGCGATTTCACCCCAAGCGGAGTTCACGCTGATAATTGCTGAGTGATTATCATCAAACATATTAACAGCTTCAGAAAACGCTAAAGCTCTAGTATTAGCAACTCCAGAATAGAATTGGTTATAAAGATTCTTTTCTTGGTAGTATTTCTTCATATTTTCAATGCCATAGTGACTTCTTAAACCATAGAAGTTTTGCATCACAAATAAGAAGCAACTGGCGTTGTAATCAATTAAGTATTGAGGCATAGAAGCACCGGTTGTGGCACGAACCATTTGATCATCCACTGTGCAATATGAAATGCCGTCTCTAAACGCTAATTGAGAGAAATCATCAGCATTAGTGGAAGCGAATAGATTACGATAATTATATGTAACATATAAAGTAGAACATTCAGAGAATGCAAGGTCATATAGACCTAGAGGCATATATAATTCGTCACCATCTCTAAAATAATCAAAGTCGCAATCTTCAAATGTATAGGTAGCGTAATTCTCTTTTCCTAATTGTTCATAGGAAGATTCAGTTTCAACACCATAGTTTAAGACGTCGTATTTTGGTTGAATACCACCTTCACCACTTTTTAAAGCATTGCTAATTTCACCCGCTCTTAAAACAACTTTTTCTAAAGGAGAAATAACCGCATAAAAATATACCGAACCATCTATTTCAATTTTCCAAGAATTAGTAAAGCCATCATTAGTTACTGTACTAACCGCTCTTGGATCAAGGAATTTCTTATAGATAGAAGCATATTGTTTTAAAGAGATATAAGGAACGTATTTTTCACCATTTTTAAAGCGCAAATTAATGTTAGAGATATAAGCATCGCTTAATTGAGGGTTTTCTTTATCTGCAATCATATCTAAAACATATAAATTCACTGTTTTTTCATCAGAATTTGCATTAAAGATATCAAGGAAATCACATGACGAAAGAAGCAAGGTTGGTAAAAGTAATAAAAATGCTAATTTTCTTTTCATATTGCTACCCTACAAATTATTGTTTAACAGTAGCCTCTTGTTGAGGGTGATATTCATCTTTATAAATGAAGCCTTTACGAGTGGCGATTTCATGGCCAATATAGAACACCACGACCACAATTAGGGCACCCATGCATGTATCAGTGAGGAAGTGTGCGCCAACTAACATTCTGGAGAACATCATGACTAAAGTCCAACCAAATCCGATATAAAACATGATTGTTTCTTTACCCTTCAATTTATTAAAGAATAAAGATAAGTATGGGAGAACCATCATCATGATAGCAGCGCTGCCTGAATGGCCGCTTGGGAAGGATTTGAATTCTTCTTTTGTAATGGTAACACCATATAACTCATGGCCTTTGTTAATGTATTCTTCATACGCGCCATATGATTCCCACCAATTGTGGAAAGCAATTTCACCACTATTAACGACAAAACGATAACGTGGACGATGGAGCACTAATTTAATTAAGAAGCTTGTTGGTAATAAGGCTAAAAGGAAGATAACTGCCATAACCATTAAGGCTGACCATAATTTATTCTCATCACCTTTATTACAGACGATAAAGCCAAGAGCAGCAAAGCCTAAGAAAACAAAGACATTAGCAATTGTGAACGGTAATTCTAGAGCATCATTATTAAAGCCATTAACTGATGGGACATCTTTAGAACCTAGCCACACTGATAAGCCATAGCCAAGAGCGGCTAAACCCCAAGACAGTATTTTAAAAATAATATGTAAATCTTTTTTCTTTACTGATGTTACTAACAAACCACCAGCGGCAAATGATAATCCTGCATAGCAGGGATATGTACCAAAAGATGCCATAATGACACCAAACATATTACCTTGAGAATAAATAGCTTGGTTAATTTGTAAGTCCAAAAATGAACCAACTATAAAACCGGCTAATAAAACGCCAATCACAATGTAGAAATGTCTTTTTTTAATCATGAGAATGTTCTCCAATAGTAACTATATAGTTATTGTAGCATCTTTTGATTGTCGTATCATTTGAATTCTTAAATAAAATATGGCAAAATTCTAAACGATATATGATTTGCAAAAACGACTTATACGATTTATTAGACGAATCTTTCTCTTACGTCATCTGTAATGATAATGGCGGCAAATTAGAAGAACTATTTTATCGTTCAATTGAAGAGAATAAAGACAACTTTGTTGTATTTAAAAACCAATTAGAAATCATTAAAGATATTTTAAAAGAAGATTTACAGTTCTTTATGGATAGCGATCCTGCAGCTTCATCATTAGATGAAATCAAGATGGCTTATCCTGGATTTAAGGCTATCGCTATTTATCGTATTTCACATGTCTTATATAAATTAGGTTATACAGTACACGCTCGTTACTTCTCAGAATTAGCGCATTCTCAAACTGGTATTGATATTCATCCAGGCGCGACTATTGATTATCCATTCTTTATTGACCATGGTACAGGCACTGTTATTGGTCAAACCTCCACTATTGGTAAAAGAGTGAAAATCTATCAATGTGTCACTCTCGGTGCGGTCTCACTTAGTAACGCTGAAAAAATGAGAGGTGTTGTCAGACACCCACAAGTTGGTGATAATGTCACAATCTATGCTGGTGCCTCATTACTTGGTCCGATTAAGATTGGTGATAATGTCACAATCGGTAGTAACGTCTTCTTACTTGAAGATGTAGCAGACAACACTCGCGTGGTCATTGGTAAACCTGCATTAGTGTTCACAAAGAAGTAAGGCTCAAAGTTAATGAGTCTTTTTTCTTGCAAATTAAATTAGATTGTATACAATTTATTATGGAGGAAATAATTATGAACATTTATGATTTCTCAGCAAATGATTACTTAGGAAACAACGTTTCCTTACAACAATATAAGGGTCAAGTTATCCTTGTGGTTAATACCGCGACAAGATGTGGCTTTACTCCTCAATATGAAGGCTTAGAAGCTTTATACGAAAAATATAAAGATCAAGGTTTTGTCATTTTAGACTTCCCTTGCAATCAATTCTTAGCCCAAGCTCCAGGAACTTCTGAAGAGATTCACGCTGTTTGTTCTTTGAGATACAACACTCAATTTCCACAATTTGAGAAGATTAAAGTTAATGGTAATGATGCCCATCCTTTATTCGTTTATTTAGAATCTCAAAACGAGCAAAAGAAGGTTAAGAAAGTTAAATGGAATTTCACCAAATTCTTAATTGGCAGAGATGGTACTTTCTTAGGTAGATTTGAACCAACTGTTAAGCCAGAAGAAATTGAAGAATCTATCATTAATGCTTTAGGCAAATAATATGAAAAACGAAGAGCGCTTGAGACTTGAAAACCAAATCTGTTTTCCAATGTATGTAGCGAGCAAGGAAATTGTCCGTCGTTATATTCCTTTACTTAGCGCATTGGACTTAACATATACCCAATACATTACCTTATTAGCGTTATGGGAAAAGGATCATATCACTGTTAAAGAATTAGGTGAAAAGCTCTACCTTGATTCAGGAACTTTAACACCTCTCTTGAATAAGTTAGAAAAGAAGGGCTATATTATAAAGAATAAAAGCGATAAAGATGGTCGTGAATTAGTGGTTATTGTCACTGCTAAAGGACTAGAACTCAAGCAAAAGGCACTAGAGGTACCACCTGAAATCGCTAAATGCGTAAATCTAAATAAAGAGGAAGCAATAGTTTTTTATCAATTATTGCATAAGGTCCTGGACGGTTTTTATGTCAAACAATAGAAGTAAGGTCATTGTTAGAACAAGTGTAATTGGTATTCTCACCAATCTTGGTTTAGTCACGCTTAAGGCATTTGTTGGTATCATTGCCGGCAGTATTGCGATCATTATGGACGCAGTTAATAACTTAAGTGATGCGTTATCTAGTGTTATCACCATTGTGGGCACTAAATTATCACAAAAGAAACCAGATGCTAAACACCCTTATGGACATGGTCGAGTTGAGTATATTACTAGCTTAATCATCAGTGTCATTATTCTTATTGCTGGTGTGACAGCGATTGTCGAATCAGTAATTAGTATTATTGAACAGAAGGCACCAAGTTTTGATATTATTTCATTAATTCTTATCGCTGTTGCGGTCTTAGTGAAAATCGGTTTAGGCCTATACTTTAGACACGTTGGTAAGAAGGTAAATAGCGAGGCTTTAAAGGGCTCTGGTATCGATGCATTATTTGATGCATTATTATCCTTAGGCACCCTTGTTGCTATCGTTGTTTCACTCGTTTGGAAAGTTAACATTGAAGGTTATATTGGTGTCATCATTGGCTTATTCATGATTAAGTCTGGTATCGATGTTTTAAGACAATCGTTATCAAGCATAATTGGTGAACGCACTAGCAAGGAAACAAGCGAGGCAATTAAACATCTCGTTTGCGAAAACCCTGAAGTTAAAGGTGCTTACGATTTAATCGTTAATAACTATGGTCCAGATAGAGGTATCGGCTCCATCCATATTGAAGTTGATGACAAGATGACCGCGAAAGAGATTCATCCATTAACTAGAAATATTGCAGCTCAAGTATATCAACAGTTTGGCATTATTATGACAGTTGGTATTTACGCTTCTAACTCTAGTGATTCAGAGATTACTAAAATCAAAGAAGCCATTAGAAAAGAAGTGTTCTCTCATCCAACAATTAAACAAATGCATGGTTTCTACTGCGATCAAGAAATGAAAATGATTTCATTTGATGTCATTGTGGACTTTGAAGATAAAGATTCCACTAAAGTGATTGAGGAAATAAAAAAGGATCTGCAAGAGCAGTTCCCTGATTATCACTTCTATATTGTCGAAGACAAAGACTTCTCAGATTAGTTTATATCAAGGTTCAATTCTTCTAAAGAGATTGGACCTTTTCTTATGAGTTTTATTTCTTGACCAGTTAAATCGATAATTGTGGAGGGTTGGCCAGTCGATGTTAAACCAGGCACCACTACTTTGATTTCATCTTGGAAGATGTCTTTAACTTCTTGGCTGGTTAAGGCTGGTTTTTCATCTCTTCTATTAGCGGAAGGCACTAGAAGTGGTTTCTTTACATATTCTAATAGTTCTAAGGCTTCTTTGTTGCTTGGTATGCGTATACCTATGGTACCTGTGCCGTGTGTCACATAGCTAGGCACGTTAGGTTTGCTTTTAACTAAAATAGTTAATGAACCAGGCATGTATTTTTTAATGAGTTTTAAATAACGATTATCAACTTCGGCATATTTAAAGATATCTTCCACTTTAGAGAGCATCATTGTGTATGGTTTATCTTCTCTTCTTTGTTTTACTTTATTTAACTTCTCATAAGCTTCAAAATCATCGTAAAACACACCTAAACCCATTACGGTTTCGGTTGGAAATGCGATAATTCCGTGTTTATTAAGTGCTTTTTTGATTTTTCTAATTTCCATAAGACTATTTCATTATAAATAGAAAACGTAATTTTCCATAGATATCCTTTTCAAATCTATAACAACCATCAAGACCTTTTTCTTGTAATATTTTCGTTAAAGATTCTTCCATATCTTCGCCTATTTCAAACGCAATCAAGAAGTGTTCGTTCATAAGATTATTAATTTTATTAATAATAATATCATAATATTTTGTAGCAGGCTTTGCTAGTAACGCTAGATGAGGCTCGTATTTCCAAGTACGCGGATCTATCTCTTCTTCTTTTTCTATATAAGGAGGGTTACAAACTAGTACATCTAACTTAACATTTCTATCTAAAAGTGGCTCAATCAAATTCCCTGTTAAAAATTCAATATTCACGTTAAAAGTGGCATTATTTTTCTTTGCAACATCAATTGCAGCCTCACTTCTATCGGTTGCATAGACTTTTGCAACTTTGAATTCTCTTGCTAACGAAATTGCGATAACACCACTACCAGTACAGACATCTGCAATAGTAATGTGCTTATCAAAATTGTATTTTATAAAGTCGGCTGTTAAGCTAACAAGTTGTTCTGTTTCTTGTCTTGGAATAAGAACTGATTCATTTACATAGTACTTATCTCCAAGGAAACTAGCTTGGTTAGTAATGTATTGAATCATTTCTCCATTTTGAAGACGTGCAAATAAGTTTTTAAAATCTTCTTCATTCTTCATTTCGTCATCAAAATGGATGGTTAAATCAGTGAAAGAATTTAACCTATTTTCAATAATTAAAAGGTCACGTATATCAGATTCGCTTACGTGATCCTTTTTCTTGTTTAATGAGTCAAAATATATTTCTCTAATTGTTGGCATTATTGTTCGCCTGCCATTTTTGTAGATTGGTCATAATGGATAAGAGCTTCGATAACTTCATCAAGTTCCCCTTCCATAACTCTATCTAATTTTTGAATTGTAAAACCAATTCTATGGTCAGTAACTCTGTTTTGTGGGAAGTTATATGTTCTAATCTTTTCAGATCTATCTCCCGTACCAACTTGGCTCTTTCTTTCAGATGCGTATTGGCTGTCTGCTTTTGTCTTATAGTAATCATAGATTCTAGATCTTAATACTTGGAAAGCCTTTTCCTTGTTCTTTAATTGAGATCTTTCATCTTGTGATGTTACAACGATTCCTGTTGGGAAGTGAGTAATACGAATAGCTGTATCTGTCTTGTTAACCTTTTGGCCACCAGCACCAGATGATCTATATGTATCGACTTTTATATCCTTATCTAGGATTTCTACTTCTACATCTTCAACTTCTGGTAATACAGCAACTGTAACAGTTGATGTATGAACTCTTCCTTGAGATTCTGTTTCAGGTACACGTTGTACTCTGTGTACACCACTTTCGAATTTTAATTTAGCGAATGCTCCAGCTCCTGTTACTTGGAATGTACATTCTTTAATACCACCTAAATCATCAAGTTCAACGTTGATTTCTTGTGTTCTCCAATGCATACGTTCTGCGTATCTTACATACATTCTCATTAACTCTGCACCGAATAGCGCACTTTCTTCACCACCGGCAGCTGGTCTAATTTCAACGATTACGTTCTTTTGGTCATGTGGGTCAACTGGTAGAAGAGCTACCTTTAGCTTTTGTGTTAGATCTTCAATCTTGTCTTTACAATCTTTGAATTCTTCTTTAGCTAATTCTGCAAGCTCATCTCCTGATTCCATCATTTCCTTGCATTCTTCCATGTTCTTTTCAACAGATAGATATTCCTTATATAGTGTAATTGCTTCTTCCATAGAGGCATGTTCTTTAGCATATTCACGCCACTTATTTTGGTCAGCAATAACATCAGAATCTGCAAGCAGATTCGTAAGTTCTTCATATCTTTGTAACATTAAACGTAATCTTTCAAACATATTATCCTTTTTGGGCGATAACAATTCTGTCTACGCCTTCTAAATCCTTTTCTATTTTTGTTTCAAATCCTTTGAACATATCACAAATTAATTGTGCTTGCTCTTCTCCACATTCCATCAAAATAACACCTTTATCGTTTAGATGCATAGGAGCTTCTTTTGCGATTAGTCTATAGAAATCTAATCCATCTTCTCCGCCATCTAAAGCGATGATTGGATCAAAATCCTTAACTTCTACATCTAGTGTTTCTATATCCTTTGTTTTGATGTATGGAGGATTTGATATTATTACATCGAATTTCTTGTCGATGTTTTTAAATAAATCACTCTCAACAATATCAATACTTTCACCAAGGTTGTGCTTTTCTACGTTAGCTTTAGCAACTTTTAGCGCATCCTTTGAAATATCTGATGCTGTAACTTTTACATTTTTAGATTTAGCAACAGCAATAGCGATACATCCGCTACCTGTACATAAATCTAAAACTTCATTTCCATCTTTAATGAAAGTTAATGCTTTTTCTACAAGATTTTCTGTTTCTGGTCTTGGACATAATACGTTTTCATTAATGTCGATTTCATAACCATAGAAATCTGTATTACCAATAACTTTCCATAAAGGCATACCAGTTAATCTCTTTTCTAAAATCTCATTTGCCTTATCTAATTGAGATTGCTTGATATGAGACTCAGTTTTAAGTTGAGATCTCGTAATGCCCATAGCGATGCTCAAAATCCACTCGCTTTCAGAAGAATCAGCATTAACCTTCTTTAATTTTTCATCGAATTCTTCCTTAACTTTCTTTAGTGTCTTTTTAACATCGAATTTTTGTTCTTTAATTGTTGGGTCGTTATCCATTGCTTGAACTGTCTTGAATGCAGCAATAGCAACTTCTAACATATCATCAGTTGGTTCCTTTGTTGTTAGCTTTTGTAACATTAAACCTGGAGCCTTTAAGATTCTAACGATAGCATTATCAAATTTTGCTAAGAACTTTAATACTTCCTAGCTTGTACCTGCTATAAATGGAATAAGAGCAAGTTTAATTAAAAACTTGATCCATCTATTTTGTAGGATTGGAACTTCTGTGAATGCTAATACGCCATTTACAACTGCTACGATAAAAATACTTACTATCATAACAATAAACATAAATGCTGTACCGCATCTATCATGAACTCTTGTCATACTTCTAGCGTTTTCAACTGTTAAGTCTAAATCGTTTTCAAAGCATGCAATTGTCTTGTGCTCTGCACCATGATACATATAAGTTCTCTTAACATCTGGAATTAGAGTCGTTAACGCAATATAACCTAGGAATATTCCTACACGAATCAAGCCTTCGAATAAACTTAGTAAGAAACTTACCCAAGCTGGTAGAAGTGTCCATCCTGTTAATTTTAGGATTAATGCAGAAATACCAGCTTCTGCTTCGTGTGGTAAAAATACAAATAAGAATAATGACAATGCTACTCCCAAGATAACTGAGAACATCATCACTATGCTATAAATATCTACACCAGTCTTTTTTGCTAACCAAGTATCAAGCTTAGAAGGTTCAGCATCTTCACCGAATACTTCTCCTGATCTTAGTAATGACTTCATTCCGATAGCCATTGAAGAAATTAAATTTAAAAAGCCTCTGATAATTGGAGTTCTATAAAGTGGATTCTTCTTTGCTGTTGGAGTTACATATTGACTTTCAACAACGATTTGTCCATTATCGTCGCGAACGGCCGTAGCAATTGAATTAATGCCACGCATCATGACACCTTCAATTACAGCTTGTCCTCCGATAGATGTACACTTCTTTCTCACACTTAACTCCTTTTAGAAAAAAAGGTGCAAGTCTTTGTTCAACCTGCACCAAATTATCGTCTTAGTCTTAATTAAACGTTGTAGCGCTTCTTGAACTTGTCTACTCTTCCGCCTGTGCTTACTTGCTTTTGCTTACCAGAATAGAAAGGATGACATTTGCTGCAAACTTCAACTTTGATTACATCACCTTCGATTGTAGATCCACATACGAATTCATTTCCGCAAGAGCATCTAACTGTGACATCATGATAATTAGGTTGAATATTATTTTTCA
>JAEEGK010018456.1_pt1 | contig 15094 bp, 9 predicted proteins | sample 8958771 | NCBI WGS metagenome assembly JAEEGK01 (sample SAMN16246547, study PRJNA631951) | gut metagenome | biome: gut microbiome; feature: rumen; material: SC-attached | host: Bos | place: Iran: Karaj | collected 2018-10 | reverse complement strand
ATTTTTTTCCCAATTTCATTACCTTAAAATCCCTTTTCTCCAAAAAATTACATTAACAAAATATAGTGATGTAACAATAAAAATGGATGGAATAGTGTATAATTTAGTTTTAAATATTGAAATTTTTGTAATTTTTGAAGTCACAAGTTTAAAATTTTTATTAAAAATAAAAATGAAATAAAAGTTCAAAGAATTCTTTATAAATTTATAACAAAAGATAATTTTACATTTGATACTTTTAATCATTTAAAAAATAATTTAAAATTAAGTGTTCAATATTTATCCAAAAATTATTATTATTATTTAAAAGTTGAAAAAGCTCCATCTGCAAAATATTTATTATTAAAATTGGAATTCAATTCATATGAGCCATCAAATAAATTTACATTATCAAATACTGAGAAATTTGAAGGAGGAATATCTATATTTTTTTTTTACTAATTTTAGTATTTTTCTGTCTATTATTTCAGGAATTTGTTACGTTTATTTTATGCATGATATAAGATATTTAAAAAATTATTCCCTCATTTATTTTATAATCCAAATCAACAATTTGGATATATAAATAATATTTATTTAAATAATAATATCAATTATCAAATTAATCCATCTAATGTTTGTATTTACCCAATTATGCCAATGCCTAATCAACAAAATGCTATGCCTTCATATTATGTTCATTATCCTCAACTTCAATTTAATATTAATCTACCCCAAGTTTATGGGATGAATATGGAACATGCTCCTATTAATATACATTCTGAATCTACTATTGGTGATAATTCTGAAGTTGTTGTTAATGTTCCTTATGAAAAAAATTCATTAATTTAATAAAAATTGTTGTTTATTATAAAAAAATAAAAAAAATATATTAAATAATAATAAATATATAAAATTAGATAATATATTTCTAAAAAATAAATAATAAATCAAAAAAATAAAACCTTAAAAAATATAAAAAAAATTTAAAAAAAAACTCAAAAAAAATTTAAAAAAATAAGTCAAATTTCACAATTCAAGAAACATAAGATGGAAATAATATAGGAGAAACCCAAAACAACATTCATACAGGTAAAGGAACATTGTATTAGCGTAATAGTCGTAAATAAATGGGTGATTGGTTAGATAATATAAAAGTAGAACATGGATTTTTTTATTACGAAACAGGAATTATAGGTCAAATCAACTCAGATAAAAGAGAAGGATATGGAACATTCTACAATAATAAAGGAGAAGTTTTCGAAGGTTATTGGGAAAATGATATGGCAAATGGTAATGGAATTTATTATTATTCTAATGGAGAAACTTACGAAGAAAATTTTAAAAATGGTAAATTTGAAGGAAATAGAAAATATTATTAAGAATATGGTGATCGATATGAAGGAAATTGGAAAGATGGTAAAAGAGAAGGTAAAGGTATTTGTTATTATACTAATGGAGATATTTATGATGGAAATTGGAAAAATGTGAAAAAGATTATTAGTTATAAAAGTGGGAATAAGTATGATGGTGAATTAAAAGAAGGGAAAAAAAATGGGAAAGGAGTTTATTTTTTAAAAATGGAGATATTTTTGATGGGATTTAGAAAAATGGGAAAAGAAGGGAGTTATGTAAAGAAAGGAGGAGAAAAGAAGGATGATCTTTGGGAGAAAGATATTTTAAAGGAAAAGGTTGAAAAATAATTTTGGTTTTTTAAGGTTTTTTTTTTGGATTTGTTTTTTATTTTTTTTTGAGGGTTTGAGGATTTTTATATGGAAGATCATCTTTTTACAATTATTGTTTTGATGTCATTTATAATTTTTTTTGATTATTAATTTTTTTAATGATATATTATCATATATTTATTGTTTTATTGTTTAAAATATATATTATAGAAATCAAACTTATATTTTTATAAATAATTTATTAATTTTTGTTTATTAAAAATAAATTCAAAATCTTGAATATTGTAAAAAAAAAATCTTCATGGATTTTAATTGATTATTTAATAATTATTTTTCCATTTAATGATATTTATCAAAAATTGTTAAACAATCTTATTTGTTATATATTAAAAGAATAAAACGAAATTGATGAAAAAATATCCGTAGGTAGTCCTGTCCGCGGAAGCGTCCACGGACATTTTTTCATCCATTTCGGTTATTTTTAGATTTTTCTCATATGCTTTATTTGATTTTTTTTCTTTTTTGAAATAATAAATTTATTTTTATTGTTTATTGATAAGGGAAACATTTTGTTTTTTTTTATGATTTTTGTGTTTTAATGATTTTGAAATTATAATATATCCCGAGGTTTGAGGGCCATGGGCAATAGGAGGAAATAGTGAATGTAATCTTAAGAAAGATGAAAGGTTGAATTATTGTTTAAGTGTCTTTGACTCAGAACAATTAATTAATTGATTTTTATGAAAATAATATTTCTTTGAAATACTTATCATTTTTAAACAGTAATTATCAAAATGGAGAAAAAAATGTCCGCTGACGCGTCCATGGACAGGACGCCCTATGGACATTTTAACTTCCGCTATCGAATAAAAATCTATTTTTTATATTTTTTTAAAAACTTTATTTTTAATAAACTTTCCTTTTGTCTTTTTAAGTTAAAAAACTTTTTTATTTCAGAAAGTTTTAATGAATGAAAAAATTTTACATAATTTATCAGATTGTAAAATTTTATAATATATATGGATTAAAAATTAAATAAATTTAAATGACCCAAATAACTAAGTTATTGACCATAATCATCCTATTAGTAAATTTCAATAAAGAAAGATCTTATAAATTAACAAAGAAAGATATCGAAATTCTAGAAAGAGGAAAATTTGTGGATAGTGAAATGATATCCCTTCATCAATTTCAAACTCCAGATAACCAAAATAAAAGTGTAGACCATTTAGAAAAAGAAAAATTCCTTCGTTCCCTTTCAAGTGAGACAACATTAAATGATGTAGGATTCATATATTTTCCTCAAAGAAATATCCGTTATACATATTGGGCATATCAACATATTTTAGGAAATATTCAAAAATACAAAAGTACATTTATAGTTTATCCATGGGCATTTACATATATTCATCAAGATGATGAAGAAACTACTTCAACTTTACAAAATCCTTATGGTGGTTTTTTTACATTAGCTCCAGATAATCTTCCTGAAGATGATGCTGCTCATCCATTTTGGCATATATCAAATATTACTGATGTTAATATTGGGAAATCAAAAGCAATTTATGATATTGATATTGCAATTTTATCAATTGAAACTAAATTTAATGGAAATTTAATGAATTTATTTACTGAAACAGATGCTTATTGTACTTTTTTCATTTCTAGATTAGAAAAAGTTGAAGAATGTTTAAATGGAAAGAATGAATTAGAAGAATATAGAACTAGTTCAACTACATCTGGTACTGTTGTATTAATTGATAATAAAGAATTAAATACAAATAATTTATTATTTAATGATGATGGTAGTAATAATTTTGGATTACTTATTATACCTGATCATGTTTATGGTTCTGAATCTGTTATTGAAAATTTATTAACTTCAAATGGAATTCAAAAAATTAAAACTTTTATTCAACAAGGAGGAAATGTTCTTGCAAGTGGAAAATCTGGTTATTTATTAGAAAAATGGGGAATATTATCAGAAGGTTCTTATGATACTAGTAAATTTCTCTATGCAAAAAATTCTGATAGTAATGCAGTTAAAATTAAAGGATGTGAAGATACAGTAAATAAATTTTCAAGTGAACAAACTGATTTTATCAAACAATTATTATGTGAGAATGATTTAAAAAAAAGTTATTTAGTTTCAACTTATCCAATGGTCAGTTATAGTCAATTAGATGTTATTATGACTATTGATGTTTCTAATTCACAAGGTGTTGAATATAAAAATGCAGATGGTGTTGAAACTGCTTTAGGTGCTGATTCTTCAAAAACTTTTCCTTTTCTTTTAACTAAACAAGATGAAGGTCAAGGAAGAATTTTTATTCTTAATGGAAATTCATTAACTAATTCTGATTATGCTTATCCAATTTTAAATTGTATGTTTTATTCAATGGGTAAAAATGTAATTTTTGATGCTTATATTAAATATGATTCAGATGATGATGATATCCCTGTTCCAGGAGGAGAAGAAGGTGTTCAATTAAATGCTTTTTTCCAATTTTTAAATTTATATGAAACTTCATTATCATCTATTTATATTGATATATTTATTCCAAATTTAGTTTCTTTCAGTGAAATTCCATCAGGATGTACTTTAACAACAAATGATAATTCAATATATAAGAGTGTTACAGATATGAATATATTATCTTATGTTCGTTGTTCTCAAAGTTCATTAGATGGATATTCAAAATATTCAAAATCACTCAAAATCGAAATTGAATCAGCAGAAGTTACACAAAAAGCAACAAGCATTCCTATTTTTTATCCATATATTAGATATCATGATGATAATACAGGTGAAGATATTGTAATTGATAATGGTGCTGTTACAGTTGAAGCTGCTTTAGCTGCTATTTTAAGATGTACAGCTAATCCAGAACCAGGAGGAAAATACCCTTTAAAAGGTAGAGGAAATGATTTTTCTTTAGTATTTAATGTTGAAAATAAAGAAAATACTATAGCAAGTGATGTTTCTTTATATACAATTATACCATTAATTACACCTCTTGTTGAAGGCGGTGATCATGGAACTATTGCACATATAGTTGAATTTCATAAACAATATTATAGTTCACATGGTTTTACTTTTCCATGGAGTTCAACAGGGAGTGAATATGATTTTATAGATTATGCTGAATTATCTGGAAGTGGTGTTGTTGTTGTAAAAGATTTTGATACTCCTGTTAAATTTTTTAAAGTTGGTAGAGATGAAGTAACATATTCTAATAAATATAATCCTTCAGATACTTCAATTGATGTAGATGATTCACAAACAACTTTAACTAATTCTCAAACAATTTTAAAAGAAATGTATTTTGGAGATGCTGACTTATTTTATGAAAGTGCACAACAAAGGAAATTATTATTTGTAGATACTTCTACAACTGAAGGAGCAAATACACAATATGGTTCTTCTATACCTGATGATATTAAAGATCCAGATGATGAAACTAAAGCAAAAGTTATGCTAGGATTCGCAAGATGTGATATATACTTTTTAGATAATATAAATTATCAATTACCAACTGGAACAAATGGATCGTTATTATTTTCAGTTGATCAATATGATGCACCTACAAAAAATTTTGTTAATAAAGTAGATTTAGCCAAATCTTATATAGTTGTAAATGGCCGTGTTGACTCTTCTTATTCAGATGATCCGATTGTTCCAAATCAATGGTCTAATCGTTTACGTCAAGTTAATGGAATGAAATTATTAAATCCAACAAAAGAATCTGATATGAATACAATTAAATCATTTTCAAATGGTGATATTACTTTAAGTCATTTTTTAATTATTGAAAGTGGAGATCGTATAAAAAGAGCAGGCTCAGTAATGAACTTTACAGAAAATTCTGATGGTTTAACAGGATATTTAACGGAATATCCTTCTGTTAAATTTATTTATGCACATACAGTTTCAGTAACAATTGAAGCAGCAATGACTCGTCTAGGTGGAAAATTTGAAATTTCTCTTGGTTCATATGAATTTAATACAAATGATCCTGTTGGTAATGAATTAATTACAACATCAGCTGATGGTGTTTCATTTTATAAAACAGAATATGATTCTTCTTCAAATATTGTTACTATATATTTTAAAAGGGGTTTAATGCCTGATGAGTCAAATGATAATGATTCAAATCAACAAATAAACTTTGAAGGAATTACCACAAAATCAAATATTCCAGTAACTATTACACTTTATGCAATGAAATATGATTTATCTTCACCAGATACTAATTATGAATCATATACAATAGTTTCATCATTTTCTACTTCTTATACAATGAAATATTGTCCTTTTTGGTCATTCCCAGCATTAATAATTAAAAATACAATGAATAGAAATGAAGCAACTACAATAAAAGAATATGAAATTTTAAATCCATATGCACGTTATAGATTATATTATCAAGAACTTTTAAGACATAGACCAATCTGGGGTTCTGCTCAATCAAATCATATAACAGATACAGGTCTTCAATCTAATGCTGGTGGATTTTCATTAATTGGAAATATTGGGATATCATCAATTCCATTTGCTGATTATGTTAATCATGGAATTTTAGCAACACCTTCAGTAACATATACTTCACGTCTAGAATGGAAAGATGTATGGGGAAGACATTGGTCACAACCAATAAGAACAATTTTACCTGATACCCCACCATTACCAAGTCCTTATATGTCATTTATGATGAGTACAACATATGAATTATATGATTCAACTGGTAAAACAAGATTATTAGAATGGCCATCTGATGAAAATATGTTTATACATGTTCAAATGAAATTTACAAATAATTATTTTAAATATTTCAGTCCCACAGTTTGTTTAAAAAATCAAGAACCTTATTTTAATAATAATGGTACTGATGCGACAGAAGATGTAGGTGATTCTTCATATATTAAATTAGGACATTCATTAGTATATGGAACTTGTTATCAAAGTACTTCTGCTTATTTAAATGGTACAAAAATCACTTCAAGTATAATTGATAGTATGACTGAAGCAATGGTTTGTGCTTCAACTGGTGATGCTGATACAATGGCTGCTTGTGCAAAAAAATTAAAAGAATTGAATTTACCTCAATTAAAAGGAAAATCTGGATATAGTGATAATGATGATGCTTCTCCAAATAAAACTTGGAATTATTCTCCTGATGTTAATTCATATTATCCTAAGAATTATATAAATGAAAAAGAAATGTGGAGTTTTCAAAAAATTGATTATGCTGATAATTATTTTGAAAAAGGATATCCTTGGACATTTGATAATGGAATTCCTGGACTTGATGGTTTGGGTAAACCAGATAATATGGTTGCTTTTCCAATTTTTAAAGGTTTTGGATATAAAATAGACTATGACCCATCATATACTTTTTCTAAATATAAAAAATATAAAGGATGGTGGAGTGATAATTTACAAAATCAAGATAACACCTTATTAGCAGGACAAAGTAGTGTAAATACAATTAGTGTAGGAAAATCATCTTTACTTAAATCAACAGATTGGATTAATGCAAAAGATATAGAACCAAGTAGTGTAAAAAATAAATTAAAAAATATTTATGTTTGTTTATTCAATCAACATAGAGTTAAGGTAACTCCTTATCAATTAATTTTATCACATCCAGATAGAACTTATCAAAATAATGTGATTCCAGTTTTACCAGATTTAACATCTGAAGATACAAGATATACAAATTATGATTGTAGTGATAAAACTCAATATGATTCAACAAATATTTCAGAAGTTGATAATAGAGTATATACAAATAATGATAGAGATTGGTTATATTTTGCAGTAGCATTACGTGCTGAAGCTAAAGAAACTATAAATGTTATAATGAAATTATCTCCATTTTCAGATAGACAATTTGAAGGATCAACCAAAATTCAAGATGGAGGACGTTTTGTATATTGGAATCCTGCATTATCAAAAAGTGCATATTTATATATTGATAATAATGTTAATATTGCATATGGTAAAAGAGTAGATTTATCAATAGGAGCAGCAATTTATCCAACTAGTTTAGATACATTTAAAACAACATTATATCAATTATTTACTATAAATGATGAAAATGAAAATCAACGTCAATATACAATGTCAACTTATACAAATTCATATGGATTTGGTGATAGTACAACATCAGTATATGTTGGAGGAACAAATGATACTGATTGTATTATTTCTCCAGGTGATTATACTTATGTTAAAATTACAATGTATAATAATGCTGGTTTTGATTGGAATATGTATGGAGGTGCAATAGAAGGAAATGGGGTATCAGTAAGTTCTTCTACTTTAATGAAAGAAACTATGAATATTGTTGAAAGTCCAAGTAAATATAATTTCTTAAAACTTTCTATTCCATCAGAAATTTCAAATTATATTACTATTGAACCATCTAATCATGTTGAAGGAGTTGATCCCCAATTCTCTGATTTTGAATGTATAAATGCAGTTCGAATTAGAGATGGATTTGAAGGAGATTATTATTATAAATTAACTGTAAATAATGGTTTTCCTTCTCAATATAGAGGACGTTTATGGGAAATTAATGTTACAATTATTGAAAGTTATTTCGATAAATTACCATCATATAATGATCCAACAAATATTCATGATTATAGTTTAAAAATACCTCCAATTGTTTTTGGAGTACCATATCCTTCAGGTTCAAAATATGCTGGAAAAGTTTTTTATACTTTAGGAAGAGCATCAGAGATCAAAGTTAGTTATACATATTATGGTGATTTTAGCATTGATGATATAAGAGTAATTGAGGATGATAATACTTATTTATTAGGTGAAGCAACAGCTTCATCAGAAAATATTCAAGAAGAACTTCTTAAAATTTGGAATAAATATACAGATTCATCTAAATCATATTTAAATAATAAAATTTCATATTCAATAAAAGATTCAAAATATAATTATAAAATAATAACAATTGACATGAGTCAATTATATCCTCTTTTACCTTATGTTGTATATGGTCAACCAGATATTACAAATTTTGATATTTTAGTTAAATCATCAGCAACACAATTAACTTATGGTAGAAGACATATAATTACTGATGCTAATGTTATTTATAGTGATGGAAGGAAAACTTTAAAAAAAGGAACAGGTTCACCTGAAAAGAGATATGCTTCTGTTTATGGTCCTTGGATGACAACATCTATAAGTGAATATTCAATTATTGTTTATAATGATGAAACAGGTGAATATGAAGATTGTGTTGATCAAGATATTTATGAAAATGATGAAGGAATGATGAAAATTAAAGTAGCAGTTAAAAATATTGGAAGTAAAGATAGTTATCAAACTGGTTTTAGATTTATTTTTCCACAAAATGTAACAACAGTAGAAGATGCATTAGATTCTGAACTTTCATTTTCAGTTTCAACAAATGATGATAATCAAAATATTTTAACAATTAATTCTGATACAACAATTTCTCAAAATACACAAAATCTAATGTATATTTATGTGAAATTTACTAAATTAGAAAATGAAACAAATTCAACAATTACTGATGATGGTGAAATTATTAATGATTCTGAAAGATTAAGAAGATTAGATTCAGATAAAAAAAATATAGTAGAATCTTTAGATGTATCTCTTTGTCAAAGTAGTGCAGGATGTGAAGATAGTAGTCTAGTAAATCAATTAATAGAAATAAATTTTGGTTTAAGTTATAAAGTAGGTTCAAGAGGTTCAGTTAAATTAACAGTAGTAAATGAAGGTACATATGATTCACCAAAATATTCTCTTTCAGCAGAAGCAGATGATGTAGATAATGTAAAATCATATATTTTCTATAGAAAAACTTCACTTTTAAATGATAATAAATATGTTCAATTACAAAAAGGAGAATTAACTAATTATACAGATTCTATTGATAAAAAAATTACTGTTTATAAATATACAATTGGATATAGAGTTGAAACAATTGATTTAAATGGTAGAATTATTGCATCTGATTACTTTTCTTCTGATTTATCTACTGCTGAACCTGAAGAAGAAAATAAGAATGATGATAATAATAAAAATAAAAAAAAATCCTTATATTGGATTATTATTTTAGTTGTTTGTATATTAATTATAGTAGGTGTGTTAATGTTTATTTTTTATAAAAAAAAATTATTCTGTTTTAAACAAAAAGATAATATTGTACATATTCAAAAACCTAATGTTGTTGTAGGTTTTGGTGAAATTGATAATATAGATATTAATTATAAACAAACTCATGACACAAACGCAGATAAGGGAACAACGAGAACAATCAATTCAGACGCTGCATTCACTTATCAAGAAGGAACTACTCCAAAATTATTAATAAAAACTACAACAAATTGAATAAAATAAAAGTTTAATATTTGGTTCTTTAAATATAAATAAAAAAATAATATTTATAAAAAATAAACACAAAACATGTAATTTTAAATTATTATTTTAAAATAATTTTGATAAAACTTTAGAAATTATAAATCTATATAAATTATTTTTTCCTAATTATTTATTTAATACCATATTATATATATATATAGTTTAAAAATAAATAAAAAAATGTTTTAACCTTCAAGTTGATTTTCCAAATATATACAACTTTTAAATTCTTTCCAATTATTTACTCTTAATACCTTTAACTCATTTTTTAAATAAAAAAAAGTTATCGTCTAAATTTTCTATTTCCAATATAATAGTTTAGCATTTGGACTATTAATTTTTAAATTATTTAAAGTTTTTTCATTCACATAATAATTGATATAATAGAAATAGCTGCTTTATCAATTGGAATAGTTTAAAATAAAATTTTATTACTTAAAATAATATCATTAGCTTCTTTAAATTTAATTGGTCTATACATTAAAGTAAAATCATCTCTACAACATAATAAGCTTTCTATTTGATATTGTAAATCAATATCTTTAGGATATAAATTTAAATGTCTTGCTATATATAAACATATTGCTAATGTTTGAGTCATTTTTTTATTGTTTGCTTCAAATAATGGTAATTGCTCAAATTCATAATTTTTTTTTACTGTTTTCCATTCTTCCATTGTTATCATTTTGTTTTCAAATGGAATTTTCTTATAACATAACATTGCTCTAATTAAACCTACTCTTCCGTTCATATTGAAATATGTTAATCTAACATTTTCCATTTTTTTTTAATTTTATAAGATTGCTTTTTGGATATTTAATATAATAAAAAAAAATGAAAAACAGAAAAAATTAATTGGAATAGAAAATGAAAATATTTAATTCGAAATTATTATAACATTTTATCAAAAGAAATTCTTGAATTAATAGGTTATTCAGAAGTTATTTTTTTTTATATTTTATAAAAAGTTTTTTATGAAAAAGTATTATTAAAAAAAAATTTAATAACATATATTATTTATTTAAAGTTATTGTAATATAATAAAAAATATAATTTTTAATTTTTAAAATAAAAATTTTTTTATTCATCATCAGAATCTAAATTAAAATAATTAATTTCTTTACAATTTTTTTCTGCCAATTTATCTAATTTTTTAGAAAAATCTTGAAAATTCATTTGAATATTACTTTGTTGTAATTCTTCAAATATAGGAGTAAAATTTTTTAATTTATCATTATCTAAAGCAGATAATCTAATATTTTTAGAAGAAATAAAACCATCATTATCACTATCTAATGAATCAAAAATTTTTTTATATCTTTCTAATTTAGATTGAATAATCATATTTAAAGTTTGTTCTAAATATTCTTTTTTATTTATTTTTTTTATATTTAATTCTTTTTCTTTTTCTTTATTCATTTCAGATAATAATCTTTGATCATATAAATTATTAAAATCTAAATTATTATTTCTTTGATTTATATTTTTAGGTCCTCTGTTAATTTTTGGTTTAAATGAAAGTTGATTTGTTTTTTTATCTCTTAATTCATTGAATTTTATTCTTTGTTGTGACTTCTTCCTTTTATTTCAATGTTTAATAAATAATATTTTCTTTTCTTTTCTGGTGGTTCTGGTTCTTTTTTCTTTTTTTCTCTTTGACTAGATAATCTCTCTGCAACCTTTCTTTTCTATCCTCTTAAAAAAGGATGTCTTTCATAACAATATTTAATAAATAAACAAGAATCTACTACAATAAGTATTATTACTAAAAACATTATTAAGAAAAAAAGACCTGTATGTTTACATAAAAAACTATCATCCATTTTACAAAAGATTCCTTTTTTTCCTTCTGATCTGTTTGATTTATTCTTCTATTAAACGAAATTGAACAGTTATATTGAATTAAATAACAAAAATTTTGTTAATAAAAAAAAAATTATACATTTATTTGTGAAAAATTATATAAATTAAATTAATTATTTTTATGTAATTTAACTAAAAAATGTCAACTAAAAAATTAAGTAAAGTTTCAAATAAATTAAAAGGAGAAATATTAAAATATATTCCAAATTTTTTAAATATAATTAAATTATCCAAACAATTTAGAAAATTTATGAATGTAACAAAAAATGTTTATATATTTTCAGAAAGAATTCACAATTATTTATTAAAGAATAATCTGAAAATTTATTTTTTAGAAAATTATTTTAAAAGTCAGAACAAAAATTTTCCACATAATACTTTACAAACTATTCTAGAATTATATACCTTATATTATGGAAATGAATTTGGATGCAGTGTTCATGAATTTTTTTATAGATTTTCAAAAATAAATAATGATTTAATTTTTAACAAATTTTTAATTACTTTTGATAATTATCAAAGACAAGATGATGATAATATTAGAACAGAAAATCCAGCTAATAAATTAAAATTAGTTAAGAATATTTTAATTTCTGAAATTAATTCAAAAATTAATATGAAATTTATTTTAAATTCATGTAATTTAAATGAATTAAATACATTATCTTTAATAAAAATTTCATTTAATGCTGAAATTGAAAAATTATTTCTTGAAAATCTAAAAAAAAAGTGTTTTAATTTGGAAACTTTAAATCTAGATTTGGAAATAACAAATAAAGAGAATATTGCTTTTTATTTTAAGTTAATTCAAAATAATAAAAATATTAGAAATTTAAGAATATATAATTTATTTTCAGAAATGAAGAATTTGAAGGAAATCTTAAATAAAATCAATAATTTAAATTTGGTTGATATTATTTCAAATAAAAATTTAATTGAAATAATTGAATTATTGAAAAATAATTGTAAAAATTTAAATGTTTTAAAAATTGAAAATAGATTTAATAAATTTGAAAATCAATTTGTAAAAAATATTGATTTTGTTTCTTCTTTAAGTTTAATAAAATACGAAAAAAAAATAAATAAAAAAGAAAATGAATCAAATATTAATTCTGTGAATATCCCAAAGATGTTAAAAAAATTAAAAATATTATATCTAAAGGATTTAAATAATTCATTGAATTTTATTTCTTGGAATATTTTATTTGAAATTTTTGAAAAAAATAAATTTCTTCAAAATATTAGCTTATCTTTAAATTATATTAATTTCGATAATTATAAAAAATTAATAGACAAATTTTGTGAGTTAAATTTTTTAAATTATTTAGAAATTTTTTCCCCTCTTGATGATGATCAATCAATATACTTATCAATAAAATTAAAAAATAATTCCTTAAGAACTCTAAAAATTACCCATTCATCTTTATTTAAATTTAAAATATTCTTTAACAATTGTAAATTTATTAGATCAATAAATTTCATTTTAAATAATGAATCATCAAAATTTAAATTTATACTTCCTAATACCATAAAATTATTATCAATTAGTATCTCAAATTATCCCAATATTACAAATTCTCTTGATAATATATTAACAAATAAAAATATTGAAGAAATTATTTTTCAAAATATTATATTGAAAAAAGATGATTTAAATAAATTAAAAGATTCTTTAAAAAATCTTATTTTCTTAAATAAATTAATTATTTCAATTAATAATCATGAAAATCTTGAAGATTCTTTAGATTTATTAAAAAAAGAATTTTTGAAATATCCAATTGAAGGAGGGATATATTATTAAAAAATATTCTTAAATAATAATTTTTTTATAAATCTTATTATGACTAAATTTTATTCCATATTAAAAATATTAACTTTGAGATTAATTAATAATAAAATAAAATGTTAAAAACTTTTTATTTTTATTTATTATTTTTTTCCCAATTTCATTATCTCAAAATCCATTTTCTCCAAAAAATTTAACACATTAACAAAATTTAGTGATGTAACAATAAAAATGGATGGAATAATGTATAATTTAGTTTTAAATGTTGAAGATTTTATAATTTTTGAAGACACAATTTTAAAATTTTATTAAAAATAATAAAGAAATAAAAGTTCAAAGTATTCATTATAAATTTGTAACAAACGATAATTTTACATTTGATACTTTTAATCATTTAAAAAATAATTTAAAATTAAGTGTTCAATATTTATCCAAAAATTATTATTATTTTAAGTTGAAAAGATCAATCGGAGAAATATTTATTATTAAAATTAGAATTCAATTCATATGATTCATCAAATAAATTTACATTATCAAATACTGAAAAATTTGAAGGTGGATTATCTATATTTTATTTTTTACTAATTTTAGTGCTTTTCTGTCTATTCATTTCAAGAATATGTTTGGGTCTATTTCTGCAGGATATAAGATATTTAAACAATTATTCCCTCGTTTATTTTATAACCCAAATCAACAATTTGGGTATGTAAATGATATTTTTATTCAAATAATAATATCAATTATTAAATTAATCCATCTAATGTTTGTATTTACCCAATTATGCCAATGCCTAATCAAACAAATGTTATGCCTTCATATTATATTCATTATCCTCTACCTCAATTTAATATTAATCTACTATAAGTTTATGGGATGAATATGGAACATTCCTATTAATATACTTTCTGAATCTACTATTGGTGATAATTCTGAATTTTTTGTTAATGTTCCTTATGAAAAACCTCATTAATTTTATCAAAATTGTTTATTATAAAAAAATAAAAAAGATAAATTAAAGAATAATAAATATATAAAATTAGATAATATATTTCTAAAAATATAAATAATAAATCAAAAAAATAAAACCTTAAAAAATATTAAAAACATTTAAAAAAAAACTCAAAAAAAAATTTAAAAAAAGAAGTCAAATTTCACAATTAAAGTAACAGAAGATGGAAAATAAGGAGAAACCCAAAACAACATTCGTACAAGTAAAGGAACATTTTACCAGCGTAATTTTCGTAAATATATGGGTGATTAGTTAGATAATAAAAAAGAAGGACATGGATTTTTTTATTATGAAACAGGGATCAAATATATAGGTCAAATGAAATCAGATAAAAAAGAAGGATATGGAACATTCTA
>JAEEGK010018455.1_pt1 | contig 15094 bp, 20 predicted proteins | sample 8958771 | NCBI WGS metagenome assembly JAEEGK01 (sample SAMN16246547, study PRJNA631951) | gut metagenome | biome: gut microbiome; feature: rumen; material: SC-attached | host: Bos | place: Iran: Karaj | collected 2018-10 | reverse complement strand
ATGGTGCGGGAATTTCTTGATGGTGAAATGGATTCCATTTCTTTTCAGTTGGATTTTCCCTACGAGATTGAACAGCGCTACCGTAAGATGGTGCGTGAAGATTCCGATTTTGCTGACATGATTTATTTTTATTTGGTCGAGCAGGGTGTTGATTTGGCAGGCGAGATGTCTGACACCGATTTTAAAAAGCTCATTCAGAGGCAATATGACAATGTTCTGGATGGGGTCTATTAACTACTCCGGCCGGTTGCGCAAGCTGCGCAGCCGGCTTTTTCTGCGTGCCGACGTCGGTAGCTTTGACGGTTACGCGACAAGCACAAATATGGCCTATATTGCTCCCAAACTAATTCAGCAATTAATTTGGGGGCAATAATTTTCAGGAATCTGCCGTAAAATCGTCTTCGTACATGCTGCCCTTTACATTTACGGTGGCGCTGCGGCTGTCCGAAACGGTTTCGCCGGCAAAGTTCTTCGCCGTAACGCTGACCGTCAGGCTGTAGCGTCCGTCCTTCGTTGCTGCCGGAATGTACACGCAGCGCGCTCCGGTTGGGCTGTCGCTGTTTTTCGGGAATACGTAACTGTCTCCGCTCTTTTCAAGCCTTACAGTTCTGTTTCCGCCGCCGAAATTATAGCTTACCGCAACGGAGATGTCCGTAACATTCTTCTCGGTCACGGGAACGGACACCTTTATGCCGTAGCCGCTCTTAATGCTTCTGCCGTAGAGCGATTCGCCGAGCGAATCCGTGAGTACGGCATCGCCGAGCTTCACCGTTCCGTTAGCCCTGAAGCTTGCGGTAATAGTATGAGCTTCGGCGACATTGGAGAATGTATAGGAGTTCACCGCTCCGACGCTTCGCCCGTCAACGATTATAGCGGCGATCTCGTAGCCCTGATTCGGCGCGATGGAGAAGGTTTTCGTTTCGCCCTTCTTAACAGTCACGGTACCGGAGGGAGAAATCGTGCCGCCCGTGCCGGCGGAAGCGGAGATATTATACGTCGCGGTAATATTCGTCACAAAGAAGCCGCCTCCGGAGCCATACAAGGGCGAAGCTTCTCCACCGTTGTAATAGCCGCCATCGTTATACTGCGCCGAGTCGCCGGAATAATTGTATGCTGCACGGGTTGCCTGAGCTGCTGCATGGGCCGCGTCCTTCTGCGCCTGCGCTGCAGCTATAGCGGAATCGTTGCCGGATGCAAGAGCGGCTTTATATGCATTTTCAGCTCTGACATAGTCTTGCTTAGCAGTTTCCAGTGAGCTTTGAAGCTTAGCAGCCTCTACGTCGGTAAGCCCGAGCAGCTGCTTGGCAACGGCTGCCTCGGCAGCCGCGGAGGATACCGCTCCGGTATCCCCGTAGTTTCCGGTGGAAGAAACGTAATTTGCAGCGTTGTTATATGAGGTTTCAAGGCCGGCGTTTGTGCCGCCATTCGCCATATAAGACGCTATGGCATAAGCACTATATGCATCTACCGAAGTTTGAGTAGGTATCCCGCTTGCCATGGTCGTTACATACGTGCTTGTGGTCTGCTTTCCATTTGAGGATGCATAGGACGAAATCGTACTGCCGGACGCAGTTGAAACACTCCATGTGCCGCTTGTGCTGTTGTAGCTTGCGCTGCCTCCACCGCTTGCGGCCTGGTTGGCGAGCGCCTCATTTGCCGCATGAAGCGCGTTACAGGTTGCCGTATCACCGGCTGCGTTTGCTATATGCCATGCCGCACTGTTCGCCGCCATCTGATCCGCCACACTGGGTGAAGCGGCGAAGGCGGAAACAGAAAGCGCAGCGATCATCATGACCGCTGCGCAGATTCTTACGAGAAATCTCGTGTATTTAGTTTTCATTTATTTTTTCTCCTTCTATTTTAATAGGCCGTTCCTGCCGGAACGAAAGTGTTTACGCTTATGGGTACGTTAGTTATGGTGTTCATATGAACATCAACCGGAATACACATATCCACATCCTTGTAGAACTGTGTAAATCCGAATCTGCAAAGCATACCGCTTTCCACGCCTTCAAGCTCTGTGGGTCTTACATGGATACGCGCTTTAACGATGCCTCTTACCGCACAGGTATTACCGTCCACATTGTCCTCCTGGTAAATGCAGGAGGTGTCTGCCGTGAAAGTAATCGTTACCCGTTCCGACTGGTAGCTTGTTTCAGCGATGGCTTCATCAACTACCGCTTGAAAAAATTCCGACGGTGTGGGCTTATTCAAACTTTTGTCCAGTTTCCCCAGCTTGAACGGGAGATACTCGCACAAAGTGCAGGCATATAAATGTTCTCTCGCGTTGGCAAAGTTATCGAAGGTCTCTCGGTCGGCGCCATAGAAGTATTCAAGGTCTTCTGCGCTTTTCTGCTTCTTCGCTGCTTCATACCCCGACGCCGCCGTAGACGTTGTATAGGGCAGGCTGCGGAGCATATTAATCTCGTCCGCTGTGAGTTTGTCCGCATAGATGCCGACAGTCCTGTATACATCGCTATAATCCACGACCGCACCGAGAGCCTCGGCCACAAAGCGGATCGGCACATACGTTCTACCGCTTTTCAGCACGGCAGCCGTGTCCATCTTCACGGTTTCGGTTTTGCCGTTCTCCGTGACTTTCAGCGCTGCTTCCCCTATGGTTATATCCACCGTAATACCGTTCTTGGAAATTTCGGCAGTCTGTGTTTTACTGTTCCACTCAACAGCAGCGCCGAGCTCTTCCGCAACGAAGCGAACGGGGATAAGCGTTCGGTCATTTGCGTCGATGAAAGGCTGTCCATCGGGGAATTCCACGAGCCTGCCGTTAACCCGCACTTTGAGGTCGCTGTCCTGAGTATCCGCCGCGACTGCGCTTATGCTTATGAGAAGGCACAGCGCAACGGCCATGCAGAGTATCTTCAAGATTTTATTTTTCATCTGTTTCCTCCTGTGGTTTATTTTTACTTTGTTCATACACAAGAAATACCATGTATACAATTAGAAGTCCAGAGAAATATATGGGATTTTGAAAGAAAATGATTCCCGCGATGAAATACGCCGCCGTCATGTACGTGCAGAGCGGTATTGTACGCATCGGCTCCCGGCGAATAAGCTTAATAATACAGCACATCACCCCGACGATGCAGAGCGCAAGCAGTGTCCACGCTAAGCCCGACGAGAAGGCCATAGCCGTGATGAGCTTGAAATCTCCGCCCGGTATGCACCGAGTCAGCTTCGCTGTCAGCCAGAGGATGAAGGCGGTCATCAGCATACACACGAATCTGTACAGCAGGCTATCTCCCGTAGCAATGCCCGTCAGCAGCAGACAAACCGGCACGTAATTCGGTATTTCACGCCGTCTGAGGTCGGAAACGCCGCCGAGCATAAGCACGGCGGCGTTCACCGCAATAATGAGTGTTGAAAGTTCCACAGTTCCGCACCACCTCAGTTCAGGTCGTAGTTCGTGGCACGAACCTTAAATGAAAAACTCAACTCCTCAAAACCGAACTGAGATAACAGCGTCGGAAACCTTATAACTCCCGTTACCGTCATCGAGGGCGGCGCATCAGTGGCGGAAATATTATACGCAGATATTGAATACCGCGAAGGCAAATCGCTCGAAACAAAGCGGCTGAAATCTTCTTTTGCCTTTTCTGTGTCCAAACGCAGGATTCCGTCTGCGCGATATTCGTCCATTATATTGCCCTCGACAGCGCTGTTGCAGGATCGTTGCAGGACATCCATGGCATAGTCGTAGCTTTCGTATGCTCCGCCCACTTCAATAATCAGAAACGAAAGCAAAAGCAGCGCCAGCGCTATTCCGAAGAACATTAGCGAGACGCTGCCATGTTTGCTTTTCAGGAGCTGCTTCATTTCCAAAACACCTCCGAACGCCCGGAAAGGCCGACGTGAATCGGGAGCTTAATCTTCAGTGGGCCGTCTCCGAGCATCAGAATATTAATCGTATAGCTTGCGTCCAGCTGCACCCGGAACTCGTCACGCAGTTGTATGCGATTATTTCCGCAGTAATCCGCGTCCACCGTTATACTCAGTTCGTCCAAAGCATCCCCGCCGAGCTCATCCGCAAGAGAGCGAACAACATTCTCATCGTATTCGCCGCTTACCTCTATGGTGCGAACCACTCTCCTGCAGATATAACTGGCGCTGTAATACTCCGTGACATATACCATGGCAGAAACAAGCACCGCAAAAACAAGAATCAGCATGGCAGCGGTCGCAATGAACTCTACTGCCGAGCTGCCCTTCTTCTGGCGCAGGTATCCGCGCAGTTTTTTGATAGCCGCCATGACGCGCTCCTTACCAGTTGGCGTTCAGCTTGGTGGAAAGACTCCTGAACATCGAGTTGAAGAAGTCGGGGAAGAAGTTGTTGATTGCAACGACAAGCAGGCCGATGATTACGACCGCGATTATAATACCCCCGATGGTGTTTACGGCAAGGTCGCCGCGAACATCTGCACGGAAACACACAGCCTTCGCGATAGCCTTGTTTACTTTCTCTTTAAGATTACGAACAAGTTTTCTCATGATGAAATTCCTCCTTAAATCAGGTTAAAGTTATAAGTTGGTGTTCGACGAACACGATGAGAACATAGATTATCATAACGACGCACACGCCGACAGCGGGGAGATAGGTTCTTCGCATGGAAGCGGGGCGGGTGGCAAGCGTTTTCTGAATGTTGAGCTTTGCCTGACGGGCCATATCGTCCGACAGATACTCAAGTGTCGCAGTCTGGTCGATACCCCTGTCTATATCCTGCAGGGTACTGCACAGACGAAACGCCGAATCGCTTCCGATCCGGCGTTGAAACTGCCCGAGCGCACGCGGCACACTGCCGGCACGCATCTCGGCAATCAGGATATCCAATTCGCTGCCGAGCACGGGCCCGGCTACCTTTCGGTAGGATTCGAGCGCTGCATATATGTCCCTGCTGGAACGAAGAGACCGGCAAATAGTGCGGACAAATCTCGGCATTTCCATGGATAATGCCTCGTCACGCTTTTTTATACGGGAGGCCAGTTTATCTTTCTGGGCTAATACGCCGTACAGGACGAGCAGCGCGGTAACGACTATGCCGAACCAGAATTTCATGCGCGCGCAGACGGCTCCCGCAAACACTCCCAGCGACAAGATCAGATATTTCCGCGCCGCGTACTGCTGCGGCTCAATATTTAGTCCGGCACGGGAAAGCTGCTTCTTCAGGCTTTCTTTTGCCGCTTCGTCCAGAAACACTAAGCGGGAAAAGCCCTTCACAACTGCCTTTACTAACGGCGCATCCCATAATTCATATTTCTTTTGCTGCCATCTTTCGATTCGGCGCAGCGTCTTTCGTCCGACGAAGGAGCGGTCATTGAGGAGCATTGCCGCAAGGACGAGCCACAATCCAAAGCCGAACAAAACGCCGACGGTCAAATAAGCTGCATTCAAGCTGCACCACCTCCTACATCATAAGCGGGCGGTTAATCTTCACCGCCCGCAGCACGGAATATATGACAGCGGCTAAGAGCAGAGCGAACAGGCTCTGCCCAATCAAGGAGCTTGTGAGCGTTTCATACGCATCAGGAAGCGTGAACCGGAAGACTAGGGGCACGGAGAATATGAGTGTCAGCGTCATGAGATAATCGCGCCAGACCGTGTACATAGCCGCGTCGGATTCAATCTGTGCCTGCAGGGCATCGTGCATGGAATCCACAACCGAGACACACACATATTTCAGGCTTCGGTCATCCTGCGCGAGGATTATGGCGTCAATCCACTGGCTGAAGTAAGCGTTATCCACCTGCCCGGCCAATCTCCGCAGGCCGCTCTTTACGTCGCTGTCTACAAGGGTCACATAGCTAAGAAAAGCTTTGAACGGCTCCGGGTAATCAAGGGCTCCGATATTATCCCGGACGGAGCTTATAAAGTCCTCCGTCACCACATAGGAATTCGACAGAATCATCATCGAAGAAAGCAGGCGTTCCAGCCGTATACTGCCCGCCTTTGTCTGGCGGAAGCTGAAAAGCAGCAGCGGCGCGCTCAGTCCCGCAGCACCGACGGCCATCGCAATTGCAGTTGAGCTGAACACCATTTTACCGAGTATGAAGCCTCCTGCAGCGGAGAGAGCGGAAAGAACGCAGCAGTACGCAAGCGGCATATTGCTGCTTACAATAATCTGGCAGAGCTTTTCCTTCCGCCGGGCAAGCCGTCTCCAAAGCTTGTTTCTCTTCTTGAAGGGCCGCGCCTTGGATTTCCGCGCAAGCTGCTTTCTGGCGCTTTGGAGAATGGCCTTATCCGGCCTCAGAATAAAGAAAACCGCCGCGCTCAGCAAAAGAAACACGGCAGAGTAAATATATATGTATTTCATTCCGCGTCACCCTCCGGCCTTACGTCCGGGAACAGGCGTTTCAACAGCTCGGCGGACGCTCCGTTATCCAGAAGGCGGCGGTAAAGACGAGGGGAAATATCTCCCGTCTTTTCGTGGTGCCCCTCGACCTTAACAACGTGTCCCCGCCCGTCACGAACAGTCCGTTCTATGACGAACCGATAGAGAAAGTTTCCTGTGACATGCCCGCTTTCCTGGCCCGTAGCCTCAAATATCTCCATGATTTTTCTGGAGTGATCCTTCAGCTGCCGCTGATACGCAATTACAGGCCATGCGCTTATACAATCTTCAAGCAGCCGTTCGTCGCTTACCTTTGTGTCGGTCATGTGGCACATCGAAAGGAGGCGGCTGTAGCTGTCCTTCGCCCCGTCTGCGTGGAATGATGTCAGAATTGTATGGCCGGTACGTCCTGCGGTCATCGCCTGCAGCACCGCGCCGTCGCGAACCTCGGCGGGGACTATGAGGTTAGGGTGGTATCTGAGTGAGCCTTTTATAAGGTCGCCCATCGTAACATGAACCGGAGATTCCGAGGTGAGCATTGGCAGCACCCGGGCGGGCCGATCGTTTGCCACATCGTATTTCAGAAGATTCAGCTCCCGCGTATCCTCAACGAGATAGATGCGGTTATTGTAGTCCTCGTTCTTCGTAATGTACTCGTTGAGAATATACGACTGCAGCGAGGATTTTCCGCTGCCGGTTCCTCCGCAGAGCCCGACGGAGACATGATTGCAGAGGCAGGTAACGAGGAAGTCCAGCATATCCGCCGTGGCCGCACCCGCGTTTACGAGCATGTCCTTCGTTATTCTCTGCTTGTTCTGCTTGCGGATTGACGCCACGACGCCGTATTCCTCCGGAATAAGAGGCGGGATCGTTGCTATAATGCGGGTTCCGCCTCCGATGAAGCTATCCACCTGCGGTGTCTGCGCGTCGAGGAGCTTGCCGCCCATGCGAACCATGCGCTTTATTATGTCCAGCGCCGCCTCGGACGAAGCGAAGGCTTCCTCTCCATAGAGGTAGTCGGTGCGGTCAAGGCGTATGATTTCCACCGTGTCGAAGCCGTTTATGTTTATTTCCTCGATGCTGGGGTCGTAAAGGTATTTTGTCAGGAGGCCGAGCCCCGCCATATCCTGATAGATTTTTTCGACCAGTGCGTCGCGGTCAAAGTCGCAGCCGGACATGCACTCTCCGGCATACTTCATGATGAGGTTCTTCAGGGTCTTCGCCGCGTCGGCACTATCCAGCGCAGCGGAAAGCTCGGAAGCGTGGTTCTGCGCTATATTCGAGCGCACATAGTCCAGAACGGACATGTATTCCGTTCCTGCCGAGTCCTGTTTCCCGGAGTTTCCGCGCTCCGCCTGAAGAATCGAAAGAAACTCATAGCTTGATATACTCATTTTTCCGCTCCTTTCAGCCGCTTGCAGAGCTCATCTATCTGTTCCGAATACGCCTTGCCGGTCTTGCCTGACGCGCCGTATAAGCAGCGGCGGCTCTCCTGCGTAACGTCCGCCTCCGGGAAGTACGGGAGGCGGATATCCGGTTCAAGCTTGAGTACGCTGCAGAGCGCATGGTAATCGAAGCCCTTCGACGCCTGATTGCAGATGTGTATCGTGCGCCCCTTCGCCGTGTCTATGGCGCGGCGAAAGGACTCGTTCCAAAGAACGGCAGCGCTCCTTGCTCCCATGAGAAGGAGCAGCGCGTCAGCCGTGTTTATTGCCCACGCTGCAATAACACTGCATGCGCTCGACGGGCAGTCCACGATTACAGCATCAAACATTACCGCAGCCTGCCCCAGCATATCCTTCGCCGCTGCGCTCGACATATCTCCGTCGAAGGCGTCGTAGTCGTATGGAACCGCCAGAACGTAAAGGAGACTATCCACCTGCATGACACTCTTCTTTAATGAGGCAATGCCGCCGGACAGAGCACTGAGGCTCTGTTCCTTCTTTATCTGCACGCTCAGGCGAGCCGACAGCTCACTGTACGGTTCCGGCGAAATAATGAGCACAGACTGGCCTGACTGTGACAGCGCAAACGCAAGGTCGATGGCCACTGTGGTTTTACCGCTCTGAGGCGGCCCCCATACTGCATAAATCGCCATTACTTATCCCTCCGTTCCGCGAAGCGTAAGATGCAGAGCCTCTTCGCGTTCAAGCTGCATAAGAGTCTGCGCCTGTTGCTCGGTGCAGCGGAAGACGATATATTTCGGCTCAAAGTCGTAGCTCGTATTGTCATTCTCCGCTTCCTTCTTCCGTTTGTCCAACTCATCCAGGGATTCGAGGCGCTGGTTGACTATGTCATATACATGCAGAGAGGGAATAATCTTTGCTGCCGAAACGGAGCCGTCCTGCTGCTCTGTACATTCGTAGGCATCTACAATACCGCCTGCGCGCAGAACGCTCGCAACGGCGGCGGAGGTCTTTGGAAGCTCTATCATTACAAGGCAGTTTCCGTCTGTCAGTCCCTTAGTCTGCTCGTTCTCCATAGCCTCGTAGGCCTCCGCATCCGACAGGCGGCTGCTCCAGAGGTATTCCCCGCGGTACAAGGGCTCAGCGGCGACCTTGCCCACGGCGTCATCCTTATTCAGCACAACTTTTCCCGGCAGGCCGTATGATCCCACCTCGGAGAGAGTAATCATGTCTTCCGTGATTACCGTACCCGCAGGAATATCCGCAGTGGCCTGCACCACGTTCGTTACAGACGACCGGGCGGCGTAAAGCTGCGGCAGGAGGAGAAAGGCGACGGCAGCCGCCGCAATTATGCAGACAACTCCGAGAAACGCTTTGCTTTTAAATATTTTCATCATCATTTTTCCTCCTTACACCCCGATAATCGTCCAGATATACAGCGGAGCCGTCAGCGTAAACACGAGGCAGGCGAAGAGTATAGCCGGAGGCGTCCACTCCAAATGCCCGCTTTTCCGAAAGTCGAAATACGCCATACCAACCTTGGCGAAAAAGGCAATAGCCAGAATAAGGTCGATGGCCGGAAAAACCACATTGTTCACTACGCTCTTTATCTGCCCGGAAGCGGCAACCCACGTGCTTTCCACGGCGCCAGCGACGTCGCCGCTTTCTGCCGCAAAGGCTGTTACTGTCAGAAGACAGCAGACGGCGAGGATTACCGCAATAATCCTCGCCGCCTTTATCTGATTGTTCATAGTCTGCATTATCCTTTCCTCGTTACATCTGCTGAGACATGATCGTGCCGGTTTCCTCCATCTGCTCGCTGACTGCCTGTTCATAGGCACTAACAATAGCCTTGTCCAGTTCGGCACGGGCCTCGCTCGTTACGGCGTGGAAGATGTCAGCATACTTTGTATCCTCGCCGGACTTATATGAGCGCGAGGGCATACTCGGGAAAAGGCCCTTATCCGTTTCGATGATACGAATACCGTGGACGGCGAAAGTGTCTCCGAGTGTCAGGCTGGCGAATGCTTTGAGCTTTCCCTCGTCCTCCAAAAGCCTGTCGATTCTTACCTTGATTCCATAATTGTTTTTCATGATAAAATACCTCTTTTCTCTTCATAATGTTATTCCTTGTTCCTGTTCGGGCGGAGCAATCTCCTGCCCGGATTTGAGTTTTTCGAGCTGTTCCGACGCCCAATCCGGCAGACAATCCTGCCTGATCGGGCCGATGAAATCGCTGCGGTTCCATCTGGCCGTTTCCCCATCATAGAGGCAGGTTGCGAACACGGCTCTGCCGGAGCTTCCCGGCGTACATCCGAAGCCACTGCGTCCAAGCCACAGCTGATAATTCGGGCTCCAGTAATTTTCCTTCAGCGTTTTCGGCCTGAGCACCAGCACCTTGCCCGTGAAGTCCTGGCATTCCGCTTCCACGACGCAGCTTTGTGCGTCAAAGAGGCCAAGCGCCTCATAGGCCTTACGGAAGTCGCTGACGAAACCGTCCAGCACGGCGGGGTGACTGTTCACGGCAAAGCAGTAATTATGCGTTTCGTCCTTCGGCACATATGTCCGCCCGCTCCACTCTTTATTGCCGGCGCTGAATCTTCCGTCGTCAGCCTTTTCCTTCAGAGTATTGGCGAGGACGTATTCAACGCGCTTGAAGCCGTATTCCCGGATCACGCTTTCCGCGCAGCCTTCTGCAAGATGCATCCCGTCAAAGTCTCGGCGGATAGCCTCTTCAATGGCGTGGCAGCAGGCACAGTTTGCCTTAAAGCTTTCGCGCCATTGCGGAAGCTCATCCATGGCTTTGGCGTCACGGACAGAATTAATGTACAGTGGCGTATTATTCAGCATTTACGGCTCCTTTCTCGCCTTTGGCTACATGGACGGAGAGATAGACGAGCGCTTCTCTTTTTGCCTTTTCCGGCAGCGCGGCAAGGAGCGCTTTCAACTCCTCGCTGTCCGAATAGTCCACAGAACAGACAGCATCGCTGCATCCGTCGCAGAGCTTTTCCTTTCTGACGGTAATGCTTTCTCCGTCGCAGGCGTAGCTTATAAGGTCATGCGAGCTGATGCCGAGCCGTACTCTGAGCGGATAAGGGATCGTGGTGTTTCCGCGTTTTCCGATGATGCGATAAATAGGTCTCATATTGCTTCACCTCCGGGGATAAACGCCTCATCCGTGCAGATGCCGAGCAGCGGGCAGTAGTGCCTGCAGCCGCAGCAGCCCTCGTCTTCGCCGTCGTCAGGCTCCGGAGTGAACGCTGCCTCAAGCTCGCCTTCGTCTACCTCGCGGACAGTAATCTGACCGTCCTTATATACGGTTTCAAAGATAGTGTCTTCGCTTATACCGAGACGCTCGCGCTCTTTTAAGGGGATTGTAATCTCTAATGCAAATTTCATGTTGTTTCTTCCTCCATGTAGTTATAGTTAAAGTAATCGAACAGGGTTAACTGGCTGTTTTCGTAAAACCGGGTACTCTTGTTCTCCTCGGTCTGCTTCACAAGGTCGTAATTGGCGATGAGCAATTCCTCGAACTGCGCGCCCGCCTCCTTGCTCTGCCGCATATTGTGCAGGCGTGTCTGCACAAAGGTATGGAAGCCCTTTTCTTCGGCAAGCTCACGGATATACGGGTGATTGTTATAGGTAATAAGGAATTTGCAATTGCCGCCATATTTACGGTCTATTCCGCTCATGAACTCGAACAGGTTTTTGTGCTCATTTGAATCGAAGTCAGCTTTGGGATAGCAGTTTTCCGTATCCTTGTACGGCGGGTCGAGCATGATGAACGCACCCTCGCAGGCTGCATAGCTGATCGCGTCCTTGTAGTCACGGTGCAGTATTGTTGCGTTCCGAAGGCGGCAGCAGGCTGCGATCAGGCGCTCGAATCTGTGCGTTATATCTCTCTGGGTTATGCCGAAGGTCTGGCCTGTGGACGAAAAGCTGTACACCTGATTTTCAAAGAACGCTGCCGCCAGCTTGATTTCTTCCCAGCTTGCGGCAGATACTATTTTGCCCGTCTGCTTTATATCATCCAGCACATTAGGCGTAGTCATAAGCAGTTCTTTGTTCCTTCGGAACAGCAGCTCCGAGTTGAGTGACAGATACAGTCTGCCGATCAGATACGGCAGATTCTGCTTGTCCTGCATTACCCGAAACAGATTGACGAGGTCACCGTTGTAGTCGTTCAGGATTTCTTTCTCTGAAGGCAGCTTGCGGAAAAACACTTCGGCGCTGCCCATGCACGGCTCAATATATACCGTGTGGGGCGGCATAACGTCGAGGATGGTGTCCGCGATGCAGCTTTTATTTCCCGTGTAGGGCAGTGGGCTTGTAGATGCCGACATCATCGGCCTCCTTTCCATCAGAGGCCGATGCGTGCACAGAAGCCGGAAAACAAAAAAGAGGCCGTTTTCCATGTATGTTTCCATACACACAAAACGACCTCTCATATATTATCTATTAAGTTTTGCGAAGGCGTCAGGGAGAGTCTCTCGTTTTATACTCCGTTATAATCTCGCTCACAGGTTCATCTCCTCCATCTCATAAGAGCAATCTTCTTCCTCGTCGGCTCCGACGATGTTCACGTAGTCCGCAATGATTCCAAGCGCCTCGGTATAACCGGAACAGCTGCCCATGATGCGCTCCGTCATCTCCCTGGCTTCGTTCTTCATACCGTTTTCCTTCAGCGTTCTGGACGCAATACCCATGAGGTTGAAAATGTTGCCGTCTTCACCTATGAGCTTGCAGTCGGGCTTGTTTTCCCTTTCGCGGATAAAACCGCCGAGACGGTTGGGGACATAGTCGCTGAGCCATGTGCCGCCGAGTCCGTCATGCGTCTGAAGCCGCCACATTGCAAGCTTACCCACATCCAGTTTGGCTCCTTTGAAGTCAAATAACAGGCAGGTCAGGCCATCTTTCTGAAACGAATAAATCTCCTGAAATCTGGAGCCGTTCATAAGGATACCGTTTCGCGTAAGATCATCGGTGATCCCATTGATCCAATCCTGAAACTCTGAGCAACCTTCAAAAACGATTCCCTCATGGTCGCTCATTTTCCTGAGCTCTTCTTTTGTGATTTCTTTGATTTCCTGCATTTTCTGCGCCTCCTTGTATTCTTTTTCTATGTCTTCAAGCTGCGTCGCCTTATCGTCCAGGTACTCGTCGGCGAATACCTTTCTCGTGTCGCCGCCAAATCTCTCGATTACGTCCGGCAGGTTCTCGTTGACCGCATTCAGGACTATGCCTTGCTTCCCACACCAGTGAACGGCTTCATCGAGTCGCTCTCCGCTTCGGTTCGTCCAGAGTATAAGCCGCGCTCCGTCGGCTTGTCGGCGCTTGACATAGTCGACTACAGCGGCTATAGGCGCTCCGATCTCCGGCCACCTGTTTTCGCAAAGCGTCCCGTCAAAGTCTACGGCGATAACGGGTTTGCCGTTTTCAAACGATTGTAGTTTCATGGGATAATTACCTCTTTTCGATTAAGAATGAAAAACCCTCGATTTTCCAAAGGTTCTATATAACAATTTAATATCGACTCCGTGACATATAATTTTCTTATACATCACTCAAGCTGCATTACATTTTTCACGTTCACAAAAATTTAACAAATTATTTTAGAAAAAAGAGCAGTTTTCGCGGAAATAATCCGAAAAAACTGCTCAAAACGGGCTGTGCTAAGGTTCAAGTCTTCTAAAAAGACCCTTGTCATCACAAATTATCTTTCGTTTCGACACTAAAAAACAGGGTGCAAAAAAGCCTTAGAACCGTTGTGGCTCTAAGGCTTTCTGCCATGATATCTTTTTCGTTCATGCATGATGGTTGCGGGGGTGGGATTTGAACCACACGACCTCCGGGTTATGAGTTTTGATGTTAGTGTGAAGCATCGTGTTATTATGTTTTATAAAGTTTGAAAACACTGATAAACTCTACATATTTTTCAATTATCATTTTTCATAGTTTACCATCGTTTACTATCGTAGTTGAATTTTTGTTGAATTTTGCAAACCATATAATAAAGGAGTTCAGGGGACAAAAAATATTTAAACGAACGTGCTTTCAAGTTTAGCTAATTCGTTTTGCCTTGAAAATAAAAATCGGCAAAACGCCATTTGCCAATACATGGCATTTTGGTATCTCATCTTGATACATGCACGACCTATCTGTTATACCATTTTGATTATTAAGAGTGCACTTTAATTGATTTTGTAGTCTTTTTGGTGTAACAGTGAGAGCAAATTGCTTCTGCCCTCTACATCATTTTGGAGTAATATAGCTATATATAGCCATCAATAAGAGTATTTTGCGAGCAGGATAGGAGCGTTTTTACTCAAAATCCAGTATAGCTTTCAAAGCCAAGCATATATAGAGCTAAAGCAAATGAACCATTCTTTTCTTCGGCAATGCGTTGTAATTCTTCTATCACAGTATCATGCGGAACTATTAAGTTATCAGCATCAGCAACAACCTCTTGAATCACGGAAGGCAATACCATGCACATCCTATAAAAAGCGTCAGGCTGACCTGTAACGAGCTCGTAGAATTGATCCATACTTACCCGACGAATTCGTCTGTGCTTTTGCTTTGTTCCGTCCAAGGTAACGACCCATGAAATGTTTTGAGATTTTTTTGCTATTGCTTCGACTAAAAAGCAGGCGCAATCATCGTCGCTTAATAGCTGACCTTGCATTTGCATGTACGTTTTAGAGCTTGATGCCGAGTTCATGGTATTATGCTTGTTTTTCATTTCAACATATATTGTTTTTACATTTCCGCACTCTGGAATTTCTATCACGCCATTCTCTTTTGTAAAGATGACATCCCATCCAGTTTGCGGAACTGTGCATCCGTCCATATATTGAAAAATTCGCTGGTGAAAATAGCCGATATCGTTGTTATTTGATTTATCCCTTTGACGAAAAATTTCATTTTTGATTATCTCATCCCAATTGTACTGATAAACAGTTTTATCAAAAATCAGCTTTATAGGGTCAATGATATTGCTATTGAACCTTTTCAGGTCATATGAAGCCAGTTTTTCGCCGTAATTCTGTATTGTGTTTTGAACATGGCATTTAAAATCTTGCTCAGATATAAAATCGAGTTTCCACATTATAGCAACTCCAACCCCTTTCTAATTTCTTTCGCTATTTCATAGGCTAAATTTACCGGAACGGCATTGCCAACTTGTTTATACTGGCTGCTAACATTCCCGCAGAATTGCCATTCATCAGGAAAAGATTGTATTCGTGCATTTTCTCGCACATTAAATGGGCGTGGCTCCAATGGGTGACAACGTTCCGTTTGTTTTTGCGTTGGAGATGTTAAAACTGCAAGGGATGGCTCATC
>JAEEGK010018453.1_pt1 | contig 15095 bp, 6 predicted proteins | sample 8958771 | NCBI WGS metagenome assembly JAEEGK01 (sample SAMN16246547, study PRJNA631951) | gut metagenome | biome: gut microbiome; feature: rumen; material: SC-attached | host: Bos | place: Iran: Karaj | collected 2018-10 | reverse complement strand
TATAATGAATGTAAGTTATGAAAAAAGAGAAATGAAAAGAGAAGAAAAAAAAATTAAAATATATTATTTATTTTTCATTGATGTTTCAACAAAAGAAAATAATAACTATTTAACTATTAATAAAGTCACTTTTGACCCTTCAACTCCTAACTCAAATAAAAATTCTTCTGTTGTTGATTCATCTGTTTCACATAGAAGTGAAATTGATAAAATTTTACATACAACTTTAAACCAAAAAATATTATATTCAAATAAATTATCTTTTTATGTTCTTAAGAAATATTTTAATATTGGTTTTGAAGAACAAAAAAAGAATACTAAAGAAGATGAAATGATTAGTTTATTAAACAATCAAAATAAACCAAAAAAAAAGTTAAGTGGTAAAAATAATACACTTTCAAAAGAGTTATCAACATTTAATTTTAATGACCATTTATTAAATCCAAATAAAAAAACTAATTCAAAAGATTTAAGACAATATTCAATATCATATAAAGGAACATCAAAATTTGGTTTTTTCTTTGTAATTATATATTCATTTGCTTGTCCAGTTTTATTTTTAATTACTTTTATATATAAAATAAAAAGTTTAACTGATCAACAACTTTTTTTTGAAGCTCATGTTAATTATGAAATGGTAGGAATAACTTTAAATGATCTTTTATTAAAAGTATTACAAATGCAATTCCAGGGAAATAATATTCAACCACAAATTTTAGAAAATAAGTTTAATAATTCTTTTGAAAATCATAGACAAATTTTAAGTGAAAGAGAATATGATTATAATACATTTTATATTCAATTTTATCAATTTTATACTTCAAGGGTTTTAAGCACTGATACATATTTTTTTGAAATGTATAAAAAAAAATTTAATTTTAGATATCCTTTAAGATCAGGAAAAAAAACAGAAATTTTATATCAAATGGAAGCTTTACATGTGTCAATTTTATTATCTCCAATTAATAATTTAGGTCCAATTGCTCTTTTTTATAATGATTCTGATATATATTATAATAATGATAGTATCTTACAATCTAATTTAACTTTTGAAAATTTTTATTATGGTGCTTATAGTTATATTGGTTTTTTAAGAAATTTTTTAGCTGGATATAAATATTATAATAATGAAATTACTAATTATTTTGCTATTAATTTCTTAGATAAAAAAATTTCTCAACAAAAAAAAATTAGTTTATATATTATGATTATTATTATTTGTTTTATTGCTTATTCATTTTTATATTTTCTGATCTTTTATTTAGAAACTAAAATCTTATTTGTAAAATATCATTTAGTGCATACTTTATTAAGATTTTTTAATAATTATATTTTAAAAAAAACAATTTTAATATATGATTATATTGACTTTAGTCAAAAAAATATAAAAATAAAGGAAATATTATCTCAGCTTAAATTTGAAAATGATTTAGAACAAGTATCAAATATAAAATATATTATTTCGAGTCAAACAGAACAATATGATTTAATAAAAGTACGTCCATTATTAGTGAAATATAAAGGAACAGTTTCAAAATTTTTAGAATTAGATAAAAAAACAATTTTAGAAGAAACAAAAGAAGAATTATCCTCAATTTTAAAAAGAACTTCATTTTTAAATCAACAAGAACAATTTTCAAAACATGCTACTTTTAACTTAGGTAATTCGAAGAAGATGAGTCAAATTGAAAATCCAAACAAAAAAACCTCAATAAAACTAAATGTAAAAGGTTTTGAAGAATTAAAAGGAAATGAAAAATCAAAATCTAGTATTAAAGATAAAAACTCTTCAAATAGATTTATATTTAATTCAACAAATAGAACAAATATAACTAATTCAACTTTTAATAGTAGTTTAAATTTAGTTAATTCTAAACAAACAGGTTTATTTGATTTTAAACAAAATAATCAATATAATCAAATTGGACATAAATTATTAAAAAAGCCATTATTATATTGTACTTTATTTTTAACATTAATAATTTTTGGAATAATTTTATTAACATTAACCTTAATTTATTATCGTATTTCATGTAATTCAGTGAAATCTTTTAATTCAGTTATAAATACATTTAGAGGAGTTTTTGCAAATATTAAATTTATTTGTGAAATGTTTATTGCATTTGAATTATCAATTTTAGAAAATAAACCAATTTCATATCAATATGAATCAACTCAATATTCTTTTTCTTGTAATGCTTTAAAAAGTATGTATACTGAAACAATTAATACTCATGAATTATTTAAGGAATTATCTATTTGTTTTCCTTATTTTAAACCTAAAGTTGATGAATTAATTTATGGAGGATGTGACCCAAAAATGAAAAATTTAATTGAATTTCAAAAATTAATTGAAGGGAAAAACTTTTGTGAGAAATATGCTCAGTTTTTGGTGGATAATCTAAATGATAAAAAAATAAGTGATTTAAAGATAAATCATTATATATATTATGAAAAAATAAAAAATGAATGTGAAATTATTGGAGATGGATTAAATAAAGAAGGTTATTCAACAGTTATAACTGGAATGTATACTTCTTTAAATAGTTTATATGGAGATTTTAAAAATAATAATAATAGAACTCAAGAATACAATCTTTTATTATTAAATAATCCTCAAATAATAATGTTTCAATTAGAATGTTATTATGTTTTAACTAAAATTCCTCTTTGTTATTATATAGTTATGAATAGAGACTTAGAATATGTTCATAAAAATACAATAAAAATAGAATTTATTTTATTGAGTATACAATTATTAATTACTTGTGTTGTTATTATTATTTACTTAGTTAATCTATTTAAATTTAAAGAAGAATTTTCTTCAGTAGATTTTTTCAATAAATGTGTTTTGCATATGATTTTCTTTGAAAAGTAATAATGACTAATTTTATGATTTTTTTTTTAATAAATCTAATATTTTAAGTGTAGAATTGAAATTTATTAAAAATGTACTATGAAAAATTCTATTTGTAAAAAAAATTAATTTATTAAATGAAATTTATAGTATAAATATAGGGAAAAAATAAAAATTTTTAAATGAAAATAATAATTTATATTTTTAATTATTATATATAAAATTATTTAAAATATTTATTTTATTTGTGAAAAGAAATCATTTAAAAAGAATCATATGTAATGTACATTATTAAAAAAATCAACTGAAGATACTTCTCTTCCATATAATATAACAAAATAAAAATAAACAACAATTCCTAATAACATTAAAAGAACTTCAATAACTAAAAAAATAGTTTCACCGTTAATTACCGAATGATAAGAACTTAAAATATCTTTATTAGCCAAAACATAATAAATTAAAGGTAATCTAGATAAAACATGAAAATTCTCAATTTGAAACATTAATATATTTTTATCATTTAATAATTCATAATTAAAATTTTCACTTCTATTTTTATTACTTTTAAAATCATTATACATACTATTTAAAGTAGTATACATTCCAGTAATAGCAATAGATAAACCTTCATTATTTAATTCACCTCCAATTATTTTACATTGAGTGAATACTTCTTCTTTATTAATTCTTTTAGTTAATCTTAAATCTTTTACAGAAAAATAATCTTTAATAGAATCTAAGTGATCTACAAAAGATTGACAAAAGTTTTTTCCTTCTGTTGATTGTTGAAATTTAATTATTCTTTTTAACATTTTAGGAGATTTTCCTTGAATTATACCATCAACAATGGATTTTTCATTAGGAAAACAAATACTTGTTTCTGTAAAAATTTCATGTGTTTCTTTATTAAGTTTTGCTTCATCACATATATTTGTATATTCATTTCCCCTATAATCATATTTAAACTCTTCATTCAATAAAACTGTCATTTCAAAGTTCATTAAAAGATCTTTTATATATTTCATTTCATTGAAAAGAGAATTTAAAGTATATGTCATTTTTTTAAAAGTCTTTCTTGAATCAGAAGTAATTTTAAAATGAGTTAAACCTACAATTAATAATGTTATACTTAAAAAATTTAAAAAAATAAATAATCCAATATATAAAAGTGGTTTAGATAATAATTTATGTCCAATTTGTTCTGACTGAGTTTTATTTAAATGTTGTAAAATTGCTCCTTTTGAATTTGGAGTATTTAATAAATTTATACTACTTTGAAAAGTTGAATTTGAAACATTTGATCTTGCAGATGAATTTAAACCTAATTTTTTTAAACTTTTATTTTTAACTGTTTTTTCTTTCATTTTAACTGACATTAATTTAGTTTGATTTTCTAAATGTTTCATATTATCATCTATTATTTTCACATTTTGAAAAATTGAATTATTTTTTTTTTTTTCTCCTACATTTTCTAAATGAATATTATTTTTACTATTAACTTGAATTGAATATTGTTTTTTTAAATGATTTGTTTTTTTTCTTTTTGTTTCTGGTTTCAAAAAAGAATGTAAAATTTCTTTTGAACTTTCATCTTTTTTATTTCCTTCTTCATTATTATTATTTAAAGATTGATTTTGAACATATTTAACTGATAAAGGACGAATTTTTATAAATTTATAATCTTCAACTTGACCTGAGACAATATGCTTTATTGCTGATACTTGTTCAAATTCATTTTCAAATTCAATATCAGAAATAGCTTTTTTTATATTAAAATTATTTGTATTATTATCAATATAATCATAAATTAATATTGTTTTTTTCATTAAATAATTATTAAAAAATCTTAATTGAGTATGTGATACTAAATATCTTGCAAATAATTGAGTTGTTTGAGAATAAAAAATATACCAACAGAAAAAATTATATCCTGCAAAAATAGATAATATAATTAATAAAATATTAGTTATAATTTTTTCTTTATTTGTTTCTTGATTTAAAATTTTATCATTATATTGACTTATAGTTTCAATATTATAATATTTATATCCTGTTTGAAAATTAATTAAAAATCCTATATAACTTGAAGCAGCATAATAATAATCTTCAAATGAATGACCTGAATTAATTACCATTGTTTCATTAAAATAATAATCACTATTATTATAATAAATAGGAATTTTTCCAATTTCTTGTATTGGATGTAATAATATTGGTATATGTAGATTTTTCATTGACATTAAAGTTTCTGATTTTTTTCCAGTTCTATCAGGAATTTTATAAGTAATTTCTTTTTGACTTGATTGGGAAAAAGACATATCTTTTTGTAATAATTTAGAAGTAAAAAATTGATAATATTGAATATAAAAAGCATTATAATCATAAATTTGATGTTCAATATATGATAAATGATAATTAAATGAATTATTAAATCCTTTGTCAATAGTATCATTTTGAAGATTATTACTTTGAATTTGCATCCATAAAACTCTTAAAATTATATCATCTAATATTATAGTAAACATATGATAATTTAAATTATTTACTAAATAATTTTTATGGTTTGCTAAAGAATTTAATTTTTCAAATAAAAAAGGAATATATGCAATTATTATTAATGTTGCAAGTAATACAACATTAAAACCAATAAAACTAGAATTTTTTTGATTTATTGCCATATATTTTTTAAAATCTTCTTTTTTATCTGTTGATTTATCTTCCATTTCTTTAAATATTTCTGTATTCGTTATTTCATTTATCTTTTTTTTATCATTTACTTGATTATTCAATTGATATTTGGAATTACTTGGATTTTTTTTATTTTTTGAATCTTCTTCTTCTAATAAATTAGTCATATCATCATCCATTATTTGTCTTTTTGGAATATCAATTTTAATTTTGAAAAATTTTTTTAGAACATAATATGATAATTTATTTGAATATAGGATTTTTTGTTTTAATGTTGTATGTAAAATCTTATCTATCACATTTCTTGGGGCATTAATATTTTCAGCATATGAAATATCATCATTTTTATCACCTTTAGTTTTTTCTGAAGAAACAATAGATTCTTTATCAGCTGGTATTGAAATTAATGTTTTTCCATAATTTTCTTTTGTTGAAACATCAATGAAAAATAAATAATATATTTTAATTTTTTTTTCTTCTCTTTTCATTTCTCTTTTTTCATAACTTACATTCATTATATAATCTGTATTTGATAAAGAAAGAGTGGATTTAACTTCTTTGATTTGAAGAATAGATTTTGAAAATTCATCTTCACCTATTAATCCTATTTTATCACTAAATACTTCTATTATATTATCATATATATCAAATAAATTACCTTCATAATAACCTTTATCTTCTAATTTATTTAATTTAAATATATCTCTTACATTTAAATTATTTTGTTTTAATACTTCATATTTTAAATAAAAGAAATCTTCAAATCCTCTACTTAAAGAAACTATTCTTCCACTACTATTTGTAAATAAAAAACAACTTCCACAAAAATTTTTTATATTTTTTTTATTATTTTTTTTATTTTTATTAGGTTCTTTAATTAATTTTTGTTCTTTAGCATCTTTTAATTTTAAAAATAATACTATTCCTTCTGAAGTATATAATGAAGTACCTTCTACATCAAATAATACTACATATTTATCTTTATCTAATAAACAAAAATTATTAAAACTTAATAATTCATCTCCATTTCTTAAAAAATTTATTATTGTATATTTATAAGATTTATAAAATGTTTTAGCAAATAATTTATTAATATCTAAAATTTTAAATTCATTTGTATTATATCTTAATTTATTTATTAAATCTTCACTTGCATATTTTACTTGTAAATGAATATCTTTTAAAGAAAAATTAACTGTAAATAATAATAAATAAGTATTTTTCATTACTATTTCTATTAAAGAAGAATTTTGAAGTGAAAAAAATTTATCAAAAGAATTAATTAAATTTTTTGGTACTTCTCCATAAATATAATTAAAATAAACTAAAAACTTTTGTTTAGAATAAGGAACATTACATTTTGTATTTCCAAATAAACTATTTATTTTCTTATTTATTATCTCATATTCTTTATTAAAATTATTTATCATTTCTGCAAAAGAATAAAATTCTACAATATCATTATTAAAATTATTCATAATCTTTTTCACAGTATTTAAAGAAGCTTTTATTAAATTTTCCACTTTTAATATTTTACCAATACTTTCATTATTACTATTAAAAAGTGGAATTTTAACATGTTCTTCTCCTTTTGATTTATGAAAACCCAAAATTTTATTAACTAAAATTTTATTTTGATAAATAAATAATGCATTTTTATTTTCTTTATCAATTGAATTTATTTTTTCAATTATATATAAACATTTCATAAAATTTTTTTCAAATAACATAAAAAATGAAATAACAATGAAAATAGGTGGAAAACTTTTTTCCCTTTTAGTGAAAACAAAAGAATCATAAAATTTAGAAATTTCATTATATAAATATGTATAAAGAAGAGGAAAATCATCTTTTAATGTACAATTTTTTCTTTGAAATTTTTTTTTTTCTATAAATTTATCTAATTGAAAATTAAATTCTGAAAAAGAATATTCAAAACAATAAAAACAATTTGTATCTTTACATTTAGGATTATGAATTGATTTTTCTAAATTTCTATTTAATTTCATTAATATTTTTTTTAATAATTTAGTTCTATCTCCATAATAAAGCATATTAAATAATTTGATTAAATTATAATCAAAACTTTTTGAATTTTTTGAACTAAAATTTAAAATAGTTTCTTCTAAAATTCTATTATCAAAATGAAAATAAATAGCACAAATAATAATACTTAAATTAATTTCAATAATTAATTTTAATATTATAATTCCAAAATCTTTTTGTAAAATTATTAATTTATTCTTAATATCATAATAAAAAATCCATTCGATTAAACAAGAAAAAAAACAAATTGAATGGTAAAATCTTTTTAAACATTCAATATAAAATCTTTTATAATATCTATTAAAACTGAACATTTCCTTCAAATAATATAAAACAAATAATCCTCTTACTATATTTTTAATAAACATCATTGTTTTAAATTTGAAATGAAATTCTAATTGAACAAATATTTGTAAGCTAGTCATAAGCATTGTTTTAATATCTACATTATTGATTTTGTTAATCAAAAAAGATTTAGTTTTTAAAAAAATTGGTTCATTAATTACAAGACTGCATATAATTATATTAAAATAACCTATACCACAGAATAATATTATAATTATAATTAAAAGAGAATAAAAAAGCCAATTCGGAATATCTTTTTTTTTTTCATTAAATAATATTTCAACGAAAATAGAATAAATATATTGATTAAGACCATAAAAAATATAAAATATACAATAACCATAAATTTTAACATATATACCTTTTATTTTATGAAATAATAAAATTATCTGAATGATTAAAATATAAATAAATATACAAAAAATCATTAGAATAAATCCTATATAAAAATTATATAATGAACTTGCATTAAGAAATTGAGATAAAGTGATTTTTCTTATATAAAATGAAATTCCTTTATTTGATGATATATTCCAATCATGAGTGATAATAAATAAAGGAATTGTTTTTAAAAGTAAAAAAAGTCCGTATAATATTTTATTTTTAGGAATATAATTTGTAAATAATAAAAAATGATTTTCATGAGCCCTTATATTATTTTCCATTTGATTTAAACAATTTATTTATGATTTATTATTTAAAATATTTTAAATCTTTTTGATTTTTATTCAAAATTTAAAATAAATATATAAATAAATAAATATGATAGAAATTGTTCCATTTACTTCATTAGAAGATGCCTTAAAGTAAAAAATTAAACATATAAAAAAATAGAGAAAAAAAAATTTCAATGATAACATATGAAAGAGTAAAAATTGCAAAAGAATACATTGAAAAAAAATATCGTTTAAAAAAGGAAGAAGAAACGTCGAAAAAAAAAGGTAAAATAAAAAAATTACAAAAACCAAATAAAAATATAAAAATAATATAACAAATATAGACTGGGAAGAAATAATGTCAAAAATGCAAGATTTGAATTTACCAGAAGAAGAAGCAAACAAAATAAAAGAAGAAATATTACATAAAGAAGGAGAAAATTTACGTAAAAAAAGACAAAAAATATCAATATTTGATTTTGAGCCATTAAAAATAATTGGTCAAGGTGCATTTGGTGAAGTTAGAGTTTGTAGATATATTCCAACAGGAGATATAATAGCAATTAAAAAAATGAAAAAAGAAGAAATGCATAAAAAAAATCAAGTTTTACATGTTAGAGCTGAAAGAGATGTTTTAAGTCAAGCTAAAAATCCTTGGATTGTAGATTTAAAATTTTCTTTTCAAGATAATAAATATTTATATTTAGGTATGGAATTTTTACCTGGAGGTGATTTAATGTCTTTATTAATGGTCAGAGATATTTTACCTGAATTAGATGCTAAATTCTATGCTGCTGAATTAGTTTTAGCTATTGAAAGTGTACATAAATTAAATTGCATTCATAGAGATTTAAAACCTGATAATGTTTTGATTGGAAAAGATGGTCATATTAAATTAAGTGATTTTGGTTTAAGTAAAAAAATAGAATATCCTTTATATGATAATTATAAAAATATCAACAATAATAATCAAGGGAATAATAATATTGATAATAATCAAAATCTATCTTATTCAAATCAATTTAGTTTATTTAAAAGTTTAAATAAAAAAAGAAGAGCATATGCTTTTTCTACTGTTGGAACTCCTGATTATATTGCTCCTGAAGTTTTCAATCAAAAAGGTTATGGTCCTGAAGTTGATTGGTGGTCTTTAGGTGTTATAATGTTTGAAATGATGATTGGATATCCTCCGTTTTTTTCTAATAGTTCAAGTGAAACTTGTAGAAAAATATTAAATTGGAAAAATACTTTAAATATACCTAAAGAAGCTAATATATCTAATGAAGCTATTGATATTTTAAAAAATTTAATCACTAGTGAAGATAAAAGATTAGGTTATCATGGTGCTGATGAAGTTAAAAATCATCCTTTTTTTAAAGGTATTAATTGGGATAATATTAAAGAGTGTTTTGATCCTCCTTTTATTCCTGAATTACAAAATGATTATGATACTAAATATTTTGATGAATTTGAAGAAAAAGAACCTTTTTATCCTATTAATGATAATAATGGGAAATTTCAAAAGAAAGATATGTGCTTTGTTGATTTTACTTATAATAGAGAAAATGATAATTTGAGGAATAATATGGTTTCTGCTCTTGAAGTTTTTGATTCTATTAAAGAAAATATGATTTTAAATAAAATTAATGACAATGGAGATTTTAATCATAATAAAAGTAATAGTGTTAAAGGCTCTTTCTCTGAGAAAAGTAATAATAGTTCTAATCATGGTAATTCATATTCTAAAGGAAAAAATTTAAATAGTGAAAGAAAGAGTAATTATAATGAAAATGATAAAAAAATAAAAAATAATAATAAGACTAAACCATTTACTTCAAGTAACAATAATTATTTATCTAATACTACTGTTAAAACAAAGGTTACTACGAATTTTTTTAATAATAAAAACATTACAGGAAATAATAATAAAAAACAAAATGGTTTAAATCATAATAATATAAATAATTCAAAAGGAAAAAATAAAGGAATTACATATACAAAACCAATTCCTAATGGAAGTGAAGTTTACGTAAATGGCTCAATGAAAAATAATAAAGTTTCTTATGCTCAAAGCGCAATTAATCCTAATAAAATTCATTCTAACCATATTAATATTGGTGACATTAGTAATTTTAATATTAAAAATAAAAATAATAAAGCTTCTGTTGAACAAGCTTTTATAAATAAACATAATCTTGCCAATAATAATAATAATAATTATAAGTTTTTAAATTTAAAGAATAATATCAATAATATTGGGAACCCTTATGCTGCTTCTTCTAGTAGAACTAAGAAATAATGATTTTATTTTATTATATTTTTTATTATTTTTTTGACTATAATTTTAAATTTGAAAATTAATATGAAGAATCACGTCATACAATATTTTAATTATTTAAGAATATTTGTCATTCAAAAATAAAGAATAATATTATATATTCTAAAATCTATAATTAAAATAGTATCATATCAAAAAAATTGAAAAAATAAGTTATTGATTTAATAAACTTAATATAATGAATTCTATAAAATAAAAAGTAATAATAAAAATATGTTCTTGATGAGTAAAAAAAGAAAAAATTGAATAAACAACAAAAAATAATTATACCAAAAAAATTCATAATATCCCAAAAACGCACCATAAATAAAAATGTCTAACCCTCAAAAAGATGCAGAAGACTTAAAAAAAGCAATGGAAGGTTTTGGATGTGACAAAAAAACAATAATTCAAATAATAGCAAATAGAACAAATATCCAACGTCAAAAAATAAAATTACATTATAAATCATCATTTGGACGTGATTTAAAAAAAGATTTAAAAAGTGAACTTCACGGAAATTTAGAATTAGCAATAATATCATTATTATATACTCCAATAGAATATGATGTAAAACAATTAAGAAAAGCAATGAAAGGTTTTGGAACAGATGAAGGAACTTTAATTGAAATAATATGTTCTCGTCCAAATAATATTTTAAAAGAAATTAAAGTTTTATATAAAGAGAAATATAATAAAGAATTAGAAGATTCTATAAAAAGTGAAACAAATGGTGATTTAAAAAGATTATTAATTTCTTTACTTCAATGTAATAGAAATGATAATAATATTATTAATAAAAGTGATTGTGAAAAAAAAGCTAAAGAATTATATGATGCAGGAGAAGGAAAAAAGGAAAAAAATTCTGAAGTTTTTAATAAAATATTTACTTTATGTTCTCCAATGGAATTAATTGGTATTTCTAAAGCATATTTTAAATTAACCGGTCATACTATTTTACAAGCTATTAATAATCAATTTTCTGGAAATTTTAAAGAATTATTACATTCTATTGTTTATGCTATTCTTAATCCTAGTGAATATTTTGCTACAAGAATTCATAAAGCAATTAAAGGAATAGGAACTAATGATAATTTACTTATTAGAATTTTAGTTAGTAGAAATGAAATTGATATTCCACAAATTAAATATTGTTATAAACAGTTATATGGGAAAGATATGATTGAGGATATTAAAGGAGATTGTAGTGGAGCTTATAGAGATTTACTTATTGAACTTGCTTCACATTAAATATTTTTTTTATTATATTTTGGTATTTATTTAGTTATATATATTTGGTTTCTTTTTATAATAATATTATTTTATATTTTTTTTAGAATTTAAATAATATGTTAATTTTTGAGATTTAATAAAAATTATTAAAAATAAAGAGAATTAAATCTTAAATTAAACTAAAATGTACGATACTGAACTTGAACTTATTTTAAATGAAAAAAAAGATTTAGGGGCTGAAAGAAAAAAAAATAAGAAAAAAATAAGAAAAAATTCAAAAGAAAGAACTATGATACCAAACTCAAACAGAATAAAATTATCAAATATAAATTTAAATGAAAATATTCCCTTATCATTAAATAAAAAAAGAATTTGTGACAAAGAAAATGATGATTTAAATAAATTAGAAAATAAAATGAGTAAAAGAACAATAAGACAAATGATGGAAAGAATACACATAGATAAAAAATATAATTATTCTCTTTTAAATAAAAATGAAATTAAAAAGCGAAAATTAAGAATTTTCGGTGATATGTCATCATCATCTGAAATTTCTCAAAATTTATTCAAAAATTATTATCCTTGTATTCTTCCTTCATATTATCCTTCTCAAATAAAATCTCAAATTATTTTAACTCAAATAAACAAAATAACAAATAATTTTGAAGCAATGAGAAAATTAAAAGAAAATGAAAAAACAAATAAATTAACTCCTTTTGAAAGAAAACAATTAGAAAAGTTAAAATTATTTAATAATCAAAATGAAAAACAAAATATAAATAATAATATAATTCCAAATTATTTAAGAGATTATGTAGAAAATAATGGTGAATGGATTGAAGAAAATGAATATTATGATGAAATTGAAAAAAGCGAAGAAAATGAATATGATGATGAAGATAGTAATAATGAAAATAATTCTAGAAATACTTATCCTGAAGAAAGAAGTGATTCTGAAAATGAAGATTCTTATGAAAATAACAGAGATGATTATAATGATTATATTGATGATTATAATGATGAAGATTCTTAAATTTTACAATTAAATTATTATATATTTTTTTATTCTTTAATTTATAGATTCAATTAAGAAAAATAAAAGTAAAAAGAAAATTATTTGAATTAAAAGGATAATTGACATATTACAATAATTAATTTGGATTTAATAAACCAATTTTTAGGAAATCAAAGTTGTTTTTTCTTTGTTTAAATATTATTATTCATTTTATAATTTTTTAGAAGAAACAATGACAATAATGTTTTTATAAATAGAGGATTTTTAAGTTAAAAATATAACAAAAGAAGTTTTCAACAATTAAGAAATTAAAATAAAAATAAATTGCAATTAAAATAAAATTTTAAATTTATGGCTAATAAAATATAATTAATAAAAAATAAAAATGAGAATAAATAGTAAATCAAATTTAAAACAAATAAAATGAAAAATAATGGAAATATTAGAAAATCAAGAGAAACAGAGGCATATCGTTGCCCACATTGTAGAAGAATTTTATTATTTGAAATATTTCCAAAATTAAAAAATGAAAGTTTAATAATATTATGGTGTAATTGTGGTGAAAAAAATATACCTCTTTCAGATTTCACAAATGTATTTTCAATTAAATATTATGCAAAATGTAAAATATGCAAAATGCATAAATATCCTGATAATAAATTTTCTTATTGTAAAAATTGTGGAAAATATTTTTTTTGTGAAAAACATACTAATGAACATTTAAAAGAAGAAAAGAATAAAAAACATATTATGATTTCTGTTGATGAATATAATGAAGAAAAAAGTAAAGAAATTTTAAATAATTTTAATAATAATCTTTTTCCATATAAAAATAATATTGATGAAAATATTGAAGAAAAATTCAAAACTTATTGTATAGTAAAACAAAAATTATTTGAAAAAAGTAGTCAAATTTATAAGGAAATTTATCCTAGATTTCAAACTGAAGAATTGAAAAGAAATTATGAATTTTTTTTAAACAAAAATAAAAATTTAGAAATTATTTTGGATAAATTATTTTATTTATATTTTAATTCTAAAAATAATAATAACTTATTATTCAAAAAAATTCTTGAAATTAATTCAAATTTTATAAAATATTATAATTTCCCAATTTATAATTTAGATTTTATTGACAAAAAAAATTATAAAGAGATAAATAATTTTTTTATTTCAACTTCAATTTTATCAATGAGAAAATTAAAAAAAATAAATTTCTCTAATTCAATAAATAAAATTTGTATATTAGAAAATGGAATGATTGTTACTTCATTTTATTCAACAAATTCAATTAAAATTTATAAAAATTTCGATGATAAAAATCCAGATGAATTAGAAGAAAATAGCGAAATAAAAGATATGATTTTTTTTAAAGAAGATAGAATATTAATAGCTTCATCCGTCATTAATTTATATAGAATATCATTATATAAATATTCATTAATCCATTCATTTGATTACTCTTGTACAAAATTATTATTCCTTGATGATAATAAATTTGGGTGTTTTAGGAGTTGGAATTGGAGTTGGAGTTTTTATGTTTTTTTATATGAAGGAAGGAAAGGAAAAAATAATCCTATTGTTGTTGATTTATATAAAATAGATCCAGATATAATATTAACATATAAAAAGGATTATTTGATTTATTTTGAAAATAAATCTTTATATTTAAATTTAAAGAATATATACAACAGAAAAGTAAAATATTTTCATTTACATTTAAATTTAAAGAATAAAAAAAATAAAAAATTAATTCCATTGAAAATTATAAAAAAAAATTTAAGTAAAAAAATAATTAAAAAATAGAAAAAAAAAAAAAAAAAGCCTTAATGGATTTGAAAAATCTACTATAAATGATTTAAAACGTTTCATACGACGTCCGATACCTTTCGCGGTATGGACGAATATATATAGAAGAGATTCTGTATTAGAGAA
>JAEEGK010018451.1_pt1 | contig 15096 bp, 10 predicted proteins | sample 8958771 | NCBI WGS metagenome assembly JAEEGK01 (sample SAMN16246547, study PRJNA631951) | gut metagenome | biome: gut microbiome; feature: rumen; material: SC-attached | host: Bos | place: Iran: Karaj | collected 2018-10 | reverse complement strand
CGCCCAAGCAAAATACGAAAACGGCAAATCCACCATCACCGAGTTCAACGAATCCAAAAACTCCTTCCTAAAATCCCAATCCGACCTCGCCCAAGCCATCTACGAAAATATGTACAACACAATGTTGCTCAGGTGGTATCAAGGCGAAGAAATGGGGTGGTAGGTGAAAGTTGAAAGAGGAAAGTTGAGAGTTGAAAATTTTTTTCAAAAAAAGTTGTAAAAAATTTTGTTAACATAAAAACTTGTTGTACCTTTGCAGCACTAGATTCCGCCGCGCTTCCCGCAGAACAGCGTACCAGGGCGGACCTTTTTTTATATAGACTATTATGGATTACACGAAAAATGCCCTCAGTATATCAGATCAGATAACCGCCTTGCAACAGCGTGGTTTGGTTGTCAATGATTTATCTGCCATTGAACAGTTCCTCAACAATGTAACTTATTTCCGTTTTGATGCATATCTTCATATTTTTGAACAGCCTGATGGCTCAATTCGTAACGGTACATCATTTGAGCAAGTAGCTGCACTATATGCCTTTGATGTTGAGTTACGTAAATTGATTTTTGGAGCGGTTCAAAAAATTGAAATCGCATTGCGTTCAAGAATTATTCATTATTTTTCGTTGGCACACGGGCCGTTTTGGTTTATTGATGCATCATTGGCGATTGACAAATTGAAATTCGCAGAAAATCTCGCAACGCTTCAACGCGAATTGGAACGTACAAAAGAGGAATTCATCAAAGAACACACCGTGAAATACGGCAATACAAGTTTTCCGCCGGCGTGGAAGATGTTAGAAATCGTTTCATTTGGTTGTCTTACAAAATTATATTGTAATTTTGCCGATATAACTGTTCGTAAACAACTTGCGCGTAGTTTTGGTGTAGCAAAGACCGACGCCTTGGAGAGTTGGATGAGAGCGATTAATGTTCTTCGTAATGCTTGCGCTCATCACGCCCGTGTTTGGAATCGTGTAATGCCAATGAAACCTCAGTTGCCGCCTGTTATGCACAATGCTTGGGTAAATGTTAATGGCATTGCCCCAACAAGTCTCTATGCCATTTTGTGTTGCATTGTTTATTGGCTAAACAACATCGACCCAAAAAACACTTTTGTTACCGACCTCAAAACCTTACTGTCAAAGTTTCCAACCGTCAATCCGGGAGCAATGGGCTTCCCACAGGGTTGGAATAATGAGGCAATGTGGAGATAAGTTTTGTGTGTTACTCGATAGGTAACTGTATGGGTATTAAAATATACAACTTATAAGTGGCATACCCTTCTCACCTCACAGCCAGTTGTACGCCAGCCAATCAAATTGCGGCTCGGCAACAAAATCTCCGTTGGCATCAATAATTCCCCATTTTCCCTTTTCGGCAAACAAAACGTCTTTATCAAAAATGAAAACATTATCGAATCTCGGTTTGAACAACAATTTGCCGTTGGAATCCATCAATCCAAATTTATTGTTATTACGGACATAAAACCAACCATTGTCATTAAGATCCACTTTGTCAAATTCGTATATTGGTTCGGTGATGATATTGCCTAAATCGTCCATCACACCCCACTTCTTGTTCATACAGAAGGCTGCGATTCCATTGGCATTAAAGCCGGTAAAATCATCATATTTCGGTTCCACAATCGTCTTTCCAGATATATCAATGCAACCATATTTGCCATCCACAAACACAGAGACCATGCCATTGGGACAATTAAATGCAAGGTCGTACTTTGGTTCAACGACGAATTTGCCGGTTTTGTCAATCAGACCGTACATTCCGTCATGGTCAACAATCGCCAAGCCGTTGTCGCTAAAACTTTCAATATCATAAAATTGAGGTTCGATAACCATTTTGCCGTCAGTGTCAATATAGCCGAATTTTTCGTCAAACATTATTGCCGCCAAACCATTTTTCGCAAAGCCATACAACTTCTCACAAAGCATCGGTTCAATAATAGTTTTGCCTTTGTCGTCCACAATGCCATGCCGTGTACTTCCATCGTCATCAAGCAAGGTTACAACAGCATATCCGTTTTCACAGTCCTGTAAATCATCGTATTTAGGCTCAATTACAAAATTGCATTTGGAATCCATCCAACCCCTTTTGCCGTTCATACTGACGACGGCAAGTCCGTTTTTCCCAAAAAATGCCGCCCAGTCGAATTTGGGTTCAATTACATAACTTCCTGACTTGTTGATATATCCCCACTTGCCGTCGAGTTCCACGGGTGCAAGTCCATTGTCGGCAAACAGACCGCAATCTTCATACTTCGGCTCAATAATCCATTCGCCAAACTCGCTGACATATCCGCATTTATTTTTGAAAGGCGCTGGAATTAAATACTTGTAATCTAACAGGTTGTATGCCGTCTTGTGTTTGGATTCATACGACGACTTCAATCCCATCGCCGTCAAAATCCGTGAGAAAAATGATTCTCCGCTCATAATTTTAGATTTGATGAATTAGTTTTTGCAAAGGTAAAAAATAAAAATGTTTTCCGCAAAATCTTTTGTATTCCGAAATAAAACCATTATCTTTCCGAAAAATTTTACGGCTATGAAACGATTACTTTTTATAATAACAATTGCCACCTGCCTTCTCTCCTGTATTGAGGAGGGCTGGCTGCCTGATGGTGGCGGATATGGTGGCGGATACTACGGCGGCACAAATCGTAATCAAGATACTACATCCACCTACAACCCCGAAATCGACTACGAAAACGCCAAAACATTATATCTAAAAGTATATGAAACCGGCGGATATACGATGGCATTTGGCTATGAAGGCGACAGCATCCAACTGCCCGAAAAAATTGTGGCGGATGACAACACATATCGCTTGGTGCCTAATTCAGGATTCACGACGCCGATGAGTTTGGAAAATTACAGGCTCAATTACATCAAGCGGCACGACCTCATCGAATGGAACACCAAGGCGGACGGCAGCGGTGAATCTTTCGAGCCTGGTAGTTATGTCGAATTCGGCAAAGTGAAATTGTTGTTTGCAATTACTGAAATTGAATACATAACAATATCATTTGAAAACAAATACAGCATAATCCCCGACCCGATTGAGAAAGAAAAATATTCGTATATAAAAAGCGAGGATTTGCCGTTGCCGCCTGACACCAAAGATATGAAATTTTTGGAATGGTTATGGAACGGCGAAAATTTCAGTATGATTTACGACCTTGACGAAGACATCACATTGACGGCGCACTATGTAATTCCGTTAATGTATGAGACGCTCAGCCGTACAAATCATCTCACGCCCACAGGACAGACCTCTGCCAACAGCAACATCACACCGCCCGACACTCACAAATTGTCGTCAGGTCTGATTGTTGACAAAAAGAATTGCACAATCACCAAAAACGGCAAGACATACAAACTTTACGGCAAGTACAAGATTGTTAATTCGTTCCCAGATTTGAAAGTACAATATGTCAACTCGTTCCCGGACTTGAAAATCCAAAAAGTTTCGGTCTTTCCCGACAAGTGTGGCAAATTTCAAGAAGTGGACGCCTTCCCCGACATCAAGATACAGATTGTTAATTCGTTTCCTGATTTGAAAGTGAAGGAAGTTACGAGTTTTCCGGGATTTTAATTACAAAATAAAAATCCGCCAAAAACGCAGCGACGACATTTTTGGCGGATTGGGTCTTTATCGGTTTGTCAAGGTTAATTATTTGGCGAGTGGTTTCGCTTTGTCCATAATGTGGACAAATTCGTCGCGGAGTTTTAGTTCGTCAAACGTCAATCCCTTGGAAGCCAATTCCTTGGCGAGGGCGATGGTAGCGTTGCCCTTGTATGGCGAATTGCGCAATATCATTCCGTATGCAGCCACACCGGCGGCAAAACTAAATTCGCCTGACGGCTCCGCCTTGACGTCGGATTTTTGGACGTCGAGCGAGAGCAAATAGCTCTGGTCGCCGAGCTGCTTCTTGTAACGGAAATCAAATGTTGCAATCTTGGTTTCGTTGGCATTTTCGGTGGTCTCTTCGGCGAGAACAATCTCGTAGAGCGCAGTGATTGTCTGACCCGAACCAATTTCGCCAGCGTCCTTGGCGTCGTTGTCGAAATCCTCGTTGTTCATCACGCGGTTTTCATAGCCAATGAGCCTGTAACTCTCCACAACCGCCGGATTGAACTTCACCTGGCATTTGGAATCGCAAGCCACGGAAATCAACTTGGACCTTTCGTGCACAAACACCTTCATCATCTGGTTTTCGCAGTCGATGTACTCGTAAGTGCCGTTGCCACGGTTGGAGACAGCCTCCATCATTCCGTCGTTGAGATTGCCGCTGCCAAATCCGCACACGGTGGTGAAAATTCCCTTGTCGGCGTATTCTTCCACGACTTTGAGGAGGTCTTCGGTGGACGTGATGCCAACATTGAAATCGCCGTCGGTGCCGAGAATTACGCGGTTGTTGCCGCCCTCGACGTAGTTGGCGAGAGCCTCCTTGTAAGCGTCGATGAGAGCCTGTCCGCCGTTGGTGCTGCCTTCCGCACTCAGACGGCTGATTGCGCTGTTGATTTTGTCGATTTCCTTTGCGGGAGTCGATTCGAGCTCCTTAGATACCCTGCCCGAATAAGTGATGAGCGAAATGCGGTCTTCGGGTTCGAGGTGCGCAACGAGAGTTTTGAGGCCGCTTTTGAGCAATGGAAGTTTATCCTCGTCCCACATTGAGCCAGAAACGTCCACGAGGAACACGTAGTTGGATTTAGGGAGCTGGTCTTGCGAGAGTGATTTGCCCTTGATGCCAAGGCGCAGGAGCTTGTGCTCAGGATTCCACGGGCAATCAGCAATTTCGGTGCTGATGGCGACAGTGTGGTTGTCGGTTGGCTCGGCGTAGTCGTAGGTGAAGTAATTGAGGAACTCCTCAATCCTTACGCTTTTCGGCGAAATCTCCCAACCTTTGTTGGCGTACTTGCGCATAATGGCGTAAGATGCGCCGTCGGCATCCACGGAGAAAGTGGATGTGCTTTCCTTGTCGCACTTGATGAATGGATTGTCGCTGAAATCGGTGAATTGGTCGCCGGTGGGCTGCTCTGCTCCACTATCGTCGGCTAATGCCTCCATAGGAGAGTTGTCGGCGTAATTTTCGTAATAGCCCATCGGAGCTGCTGAATCGTCGTCGTCGTCACCACTGCACGACGCGAATGCAAAGCCGCAAATTGCAGCCATTGCAAAATAGCTTAGTTTGTTCATTGGTTAGTGTGTTTTTAATGTTATAGTTATTTTGACGTTATTGTCGCTGCAAATTTAGATTTATTTTTCATAACAACCAAAAACAATCGAAAAAAAACAGCGGCTTTTGTTACTTTTTAACGCAATTACTATTTAAATATAATAAATATAGGGTAAACGTTTATTTAAGTGTTAAAAGAATTAATGGAGTTTTGATTATAATTAATAATTAATTGCTATCTTTGCAGCCAAAACAATAAGCAAATGAATGTCGTCAACGAAAATTTAGCGGAAGATTTCTATGAGTACCTCGCGTTGGAGCGGTCGATGGCGGAAAACAGCATCGACGCTTACCGGCACGATATGGCGAAACTGATGTATTATGACGAGTTTTACCTTGGCGACCGCAACCTCGATACGCTCACCCTCGACGACCTGTCGCGTTTTTTGGCGTGGACGGCGGAGATTGGACTCAGCGCGAGGTCTCAGGCGCGGATTTTGAGCGGGGTGAAACATTTTTATCTGTTTTTGCTCGCCGAGGGCAAGGTCGCCGAAAGTCCGGCTTACCTGCTGTCAACTCCCAAATTGGAGATGAACCTCCCGACCGTGCTCACCGTGGAAGAAATTGACGCCATCGAGGGCGCGATAGACCTTTCGCAATTTGAGGGCGAGCGCAACAGGGCAATTATCGAGACTTTGTATAGTTGCGGCTTGCGCGTATCGGAACTAATTAACCTCCGTATCAGCGACATACATCCCGACGAAGGATTCCTGAAAATCACCGGCAAGGGCGACAAGACAAGGCTCGTCCCAATCTCGGCATCGGCATTGAAATACATTGGATTTTATATAGAACAAATGCGCTGTCATCTCGCCATCAACAACGCCAACAAGGATTACCTCTTCCTCAACCGTCGCGGCGGACAATTGACCCGCGTGATGATTTTCACCATAGTCAAAAACCTCTGCAAAAAGGCGGACATCCACAAAAACGTCAGCCCGCACACCTTCCGCCATTCATTCGCAACGCACCTTGTGGAAGGCGGCGCAGACCTCCGCGCCGTCCAGGAAATGCTCGGTCACGAATCAATCCAAACCACCGAAATCTACACGCATTTGGACAACAATTTCCTCCGGGATGCAATTATGACTTACCATCCGAGGAATAAATGATTTGTTGATTTTTGATTTTTGATTTGTTGATTTTTGATTTTTTGATTTGTTGATTTGTTGATTTGTTGATTTTCCTCTTTCCTCTCTCCTCTTTCCTCATTCCTCATTCCTGTTCAATTCCGTATTTTTTCATTGTTGCCTCGTCGGGCTGCCAGACTGTGCCGTAGAGGTCGAGTTGGTCGATGTGCTTGGTGATGCCGTCGGGGTTGAGCATACGGAGTTTGAGGGTTTTGACGCCTGATTCGCTGCGGAACACCGCGAGCATATATTTGCCGTCGGGCGAGAATACAGCCTGTTTCACCATTCCGTCGTGTTGGAAGTCCATAATATCTTTGCCGTCAATCGTCCACAGGCGGGCGTATCCGTCGTCGGAGGTGGTGAGGATATATTTGCCGTCGGGCGAGAACACGGCTGAATTTACCTTGTTTTCGTAGCCACGGAATGTGTATTGACGCTGACCAAGAATGTCCCAAAGCACCGCAGTTTCGTCCGACGAAGTAGATACCACATACTTGCCGTCATACGAAAACGCCACCGAATTGACCCTTGCATCGTGTCCGTGGAACGTGCGCAACACCTTGCCCGAAACGTCGCAGACCGACACATCGCCCTTGGCATCACCAATTGCAAACACATTTGGCTCGGGCGACTGGCACGCCGCCGTGATGGCAGCCGCGCCGCGAATTTTGGTGACTGCATTGGTCTCCAAATCGTGGATGGCTGCAATGGAATCGTTGGAGATAGTGACAGCAATCTTGCCATCGCAGGTGAAAATTGCGTCGTTGACACTGCCATTGTGCTTATCAAAAGATTGCAACAACGTGCCATCAGCCTTCCAAAGACACGACGAGCCGTCCTTGCAAGCCGTCAAGACCATAGAGCCGTCGGGCGAAAAACGCGACGTAATTATATTGCCGTGATGCCCCGCAAATGTGGCTACGACATCGCCAGTCAGATTCCACGATTGCGCCGTCGAATCCTGCACCACCATAATGTTGAGACCGTTGGGCGAAAATTCTGCAAAACTTACGTTGACAGCCTTGTCGTAGGTCTCAAACCTCTTGCCGATGCTCCACGTGCGGATGGTGTGGTCGTCGCCAACAGTTACAATAGTTTGATTGTCAGGTTTGTATGATGCCGACCAGACGTTGGAGTTGTGTCCCTTCAATTCTTTTTCGAGCGCACCGCTAAAAGCAAACACCCTCACAATCTTGTCGCGGCACGAAGTAATTATATGCTTGCCGTCCGACGAAAAACGCACCGAATTGATCCACTCGTCGTGTCCGCCAAAAGTCATAAGTTCGTTGCCGTCGAGATCCCAAAGCCTTGCACGGTGGTTTTTGTTGCGGAAGTCGTTGGCGGCTACGAGGATGCACCTGCCGTCGGGCGAGAATACCGCCTGACTTACCATCGACATCGAAAACTGCGTGTTTTCATTGACCGAGAGCACCTTACAATCCTTGCCGTCAATAGACCACAGCCGCAGGGTATTGTCGCCGCAAGCCGAAATTATCCTATTGCCATCGGGCGAATATTTGGCGCAATAGACATCGAAATCGTGTCCTCGGAGCGTTGAAATACAATTGCCGACGCTGTCCCAGACCATCACGTTGCAATCGCTTCCGGCAGTGAGGATGCCCTTGCTGTCGGGCGCAAATGCCGCCGTCCAGATGATTGCCTTGTGTCCACGGATTTCGGAGATGAGGCGGCCGCGCAGGTCAAAAATGCGGGCTATGCTGTCGTAAGAAGTCGTGAGTATTTTCTTGTAATCGGGCGACATTGATATGGATGTCAATTCGTACTTGTGCGGAATCTCCACAAGCACATCGCCGTTTTCGTAGAGGATGCGCGCCGCGTAACGGTCGTTGAGGTCGTCCTTGACATACGTCATCACATACGCGCCATTGTCGGAAATTTCGGCTTTTATGACATTGCCCTCCATATTGCCCGAAATATTATAGAATATGTCGGTATTGTAGAACGAATTGAGCAACGCGCTATAAGCCTGAGTGTTGCAACTATCGAGCATAATTGCCCTCTGTGCCAATCGAAGGCTGAAAGTGGGGTCGGATTCCAATTTTTGGAAAGCAAATGCGGAGAGCATATTGCTCTTGGCAGTATTGGCGTTGCGCTCGGCATCACCTTTGAGCGAAAAGGCAAGCAACACCGTGGCAAGGCTCACAAGCATCACCACCACCAACGCCGCCATCATCACACGGTTGCGCGGAGTGCGAGTTTCCTTGCCTGCCTGACGGGTTTCGGTATTGGGGGCGGAAATAAGTGCGGCGATTTTAGGTTTGTGAGATGTATTTTGGGTTGTTGCTGGCAAAGATGATTGTTTAGCAGGCAGGGATGCCTGCACTCCAACCTTCAAACGACCGAAAATGTCGCCGCTGAATGGCTGGTAATATACCCTGCCGTCGTCGGTGATTTTGGATTTGAAGACGTAATGCGCCTCCATAAAATCGAGGTCGTCGTCCACAACGTTGTATTGTGCAATTGCCTTGCCGCGATATGCCGGCAACGGTTGCGACTCGCCTTCCACCACCATCTCGCCCACGGCAAACGACAACAACGCATTACGCCGCACATCGTCGGCAATGCCACTCATAGCCTCATCGTAATACGAAACCTTGAAATATTCAGAAATTTCCACCATCGGGAGAGTCAATGTATCAAAACCCTTCGCCTCCTGACGGATGTAGAGAACGGCGTTGCGCAAAAGTCCGGGGTTGACTATGCCGCCGCTCGCCGCAAAATGCGACACGATATACTCCACGGCGGTAGGCTCAATCGCCATCGGGGGCAGATTGTCGTGAGGCTCATTGGCGATGAGAGGCACGGCTATTTTGGCGGATTCCACGTCAAAGGGCAACAGTTCCAATGTGTTGCGGAAGATGTTGGGGATATAATCGCACAATTGGGAGAGCAACGGGTACGACGAATTGTCAACTACAAAAAGCAACGAAACTTTTGGCGGCTCTATCAACAGCATCATACCGTCCTGCGGCAGCGGGATGTCGCTCTCGCCAAGCATTATCTCTTGAAGTTTGTCGGAAACCTTGTTGGGCACTTCGCCGTTGGCAAGCCGGGCAAGCGACGCCGCAAACTCTCGCCGCGCAGCCTCGCCGTAGGTGAAATAATTGTCGAAATTGTCGAAAATGAAATAAAAATTTTTCTTGTCCTTATAGTTTGCTTGGAGTTTTTTGGCGGCATACCACAACGAGCCGTCGTCCTCAAACGCGAGGTCGAGGTAGGTGGGCTTGTCGCACATCTTGTTGATGATGGCAACGAGTTGTTTTTCAAGCACTTTGTCGCCAAAGTGGAATTTGGGAATATCGAACCTGACCGCCACAGCGTTGCGCTTGTCAAGATATTCGGGCGCAGTGGCGACATTGACGAGCGAAGTCTTGCCCGTCTTGGGAGCGGAGCGCAAGATGTTGGCGGCGTTGCTATCGAGCATCACCAAAAGCCGACGCATCTCGTCCTCGCGGCAAGGCAGGGACTCCCCCACCCTATATTCGTCAATTCCCCAAAACAAACTATTTTTCATTTTCATTATTTCATTCTAACAATATAAATCTCCAATAAATTTTAGGTTTACAAAAGTACAAAATATTTTACATATAAAACAAATAATTTTGCAAAATTTTCTAATAAATTTTTGAAAAATTTCTGGCCGCAAGGCCACCAACTTCTTGCATTCGACCGCCTAACGGCGGGAAATTAATAAAAAATTTGTTTCAAAATTGTTCAAAATTCTTCTTTATCCTGAAATACCCAGCGGCCGGATTTCTCGTTCCAAAAATACGTGCTACATTCGAGCATATTGCCGGTGGCGTCAAATTGGTATTCGGTCTTGACATTGTTGACCCACTTGCCCCATTTTTTTAGGTATGATGTCAATTTGGTGCAGTGACCACCAAGGTCGTATTCGTATTCAGCCTTCGACTTTTCCGCCCACTGATTGTCTGGCGCAGGCCCGCTGACAATCTCCAAGACCATCTTAGTTTTGTTGTACTCGCGCTGCACCTTCTCCGCGGGCGACCATTCGCCTTTTTCGTCGTAAACGTAATCGGTCTTTTCGATGACGTTGTTGTAATTGTCGTATTTAAAATAATGCTTGGTCTTAATCTTCCAATCCTTGTCGCCGATGAGTTCGTAAGTTTCGAGAGCGGTGACGTTGCCACGTGCGTCGAGGGTGCTGCCGGTGCGCTCCTTGGCTTTCCACTTGCCGTACTGCTCTACGGAAATGGTGCTGATAGTCATCCCCTCATCGTCGTATTCATATTCCTCCATCGAAACGTGTTCAAAATCCTGTTTCTGGCGGTTGTAGGCGGAGCAGATGGAGAGAATTTTGTGTCCGAGGGAATCGTATCCGTAGGCATATCTGAGGTATGGTTCGTGGTCGCCATTGCCTCGTGCGCGGCGCAGTTCCATTGTGGTTTCACGCTCGTCGAGCCGGTAAACTATTTTCACAAAAACGCCCGTATCTGTCCTCATTACGGATGTGAGCGTATCGAGCTTGTGAACTGTCGCATCGTCGCCCTTCGGTGGGGCACAGGCAACAGTCATCAACAATATAATTATTATCGGTAAAAAAATCTTAGTCATAACAAAAATAATTAACAATTACTGCAACGCGCCCGACGGTATTCCATAATACCTATTGATAAGTATGTCGGAAAATCTGTGACACGCCGCAATGTATCCTTCGAGCAATTCGCAACAAGTATCGGAATGAAAATCGGCGCCACTAATCCGCCTTGTGGAGAGCGTCACGTGTCCGCCCGAGACAGAGAACGTTAGCCCCGGCATCTTGTAATTCTGATGCATTAGAAATCCGTACATCCTACCGATGTCTTCCTGCGGCAACCGGCACAATATGCACGATGTGCTGATATGTCCGTTTTCAGGGCTGTAATTGATGTTGATGTCGAGATTTTCGTCGGAAATCACCCACGAATCGCGGCTCTCGCGCACAATGTTGATGTCGTAACCGAGGGTTGTGAGCATCTCCTCGATTTTGCGCTCCATAACGCCGGGGATGTACAATTTGCCCTTGAAATCGTCCTGGTTCATCTTGACACCGCAATACGGACAATAGCCCGCTTGCAATGTGTTTTCGGTGACGAGGTTGGCGCACGAGACGCACCTCACCGCATACACCTTGCCCGCCGCCTCATAATCCGCGAGTGCCTTCCTAAGCAGCGAATAGTGCAGCGCAAATCCGAGGTTCTGCCCTTCGGACATTATGAAGGTATTGACGCCAATTACCAACCCCTCCGACGAGAGCAGCGGTCCGCCCGAATTGCCGGGATTGATGGCGGCGTCGGTCTGTATGTACGTAACGCCGTCGATGTCGCGAGACGATTTGGAGACAATGCCGTTGGTATTGGTGTATTTGAGCCCCAATGGATGCCCGACAGCAAGTATCGGGTCGCCGTCGTTGACCTTGTAGCCGTCAAAAGCCAATTGCAACGAGCCGACAGCCAATCCGTCGGGCTGCTCCACAAAGGCGAGGTCGTACAACGGGTCGGCGTACAGGACGTTGGCGATGCGCTTCTTGAATGTTTCTGTCGCCAATACCACCTGACGGCAGCCCTGCACGACGTGCCTGTTGGTGACTATCAACTCGTAGTCGCCCAATAGGAAGCCCGTCCCAAGTCCCCACGGCGTCATAATCCTCACAGTGGCGTCGGCGGCAAGTTCTGATGTCTTTTGTTGTGTCATAGCGGTCAGTCGGGTATTTGGATGTTTTTAAATTCAATCAGGAACGAACAGGCAAACGTGTCAAGCGAATCGTAAGACAATTTGCCCGCGTCAAAATGCAGTCCGGGATATTCGGCGGCGTATTTGGCGGTCACGGCGTCAATCTCGGCGATTATCTTGTCCTTAGCCAATGCGTCCACCGTATCGTTGTAGAGCATATTGCGGAATCCCAATCCGTAAAAATACTCCGTGTTCAATACCCGCCACAAGACCATCAACAAGTCGTAAGCCAATTGGTGCAGTCCAAACCTTACTTCCTGACCGCCAATGATATACTCGCACATCACCGGCACGAGGTCGGGACGGCGGATGTCGGCGCATTGCACTACAAGCCTCAATTGCGACGTCACGCTGTCGGCAAGTTCCATAAAGGTCTTGTAATTGAGTTCCTGAAATACAGCGTGAGTCCTGTACATCGATTTGGCGATTTCGTGGTCGGGCATTGCCATAATGTCTTCCATCACGGAAAGCATACGGTAATTGATTTCGGTATTGTTGTTGGCGTCGGGCGCATATTCCGAATAAATATTGAGAATGCTCTCCATAATGTTGAGCAACGCACCTTCGGGCGATATTAGGTAGATAATCTTGAAGGTGGCTGACAGGATGATGTACGAACGGAGATTTTCGATTTCTGTGGTCTCCACGAGCCTGAAAGTATCATTAATCCACGCCCGGAGGAATGTTACCTTGGTATCAACTTCCTGATTGGACAACGTGATGATATTGCTGTGCCGGCATATTGCCAATTCGGGAAATTCAGCCTCCATATATTCGCCGGCGGTGTTGGCACTAAGACCAATCTCCGAAAGCATCTCAGCAAACGACGACACCGACATATCTTTGGCGGGGCAACGTTGGCACAAGACAATGTTTTCACCGTCGAGACCGTATTTGGAGTAAAGCATATCGGCATTCTGCGCCAATACATAACGCATCAGGGCGACATCGGGTTTTACGCAAGTAGCCACGACGCACTCAGCCGCCACCTCGTTGGCATTGACGGTACAAACAATCTCCTTGCTGCCGTGGCGTATGATGTAATTGTAATTGCCGCAACCGTCGTCGGCTATCTCCACCGCGTCGCCAAACATCGATTGAAGATATTTCATATAGGCGAGGTAGCCCCCAGCGCAGTCGCCGCCGTTGTACAGCGTGTCGGACTCCGTGAGCAATTGCGACTGCTCCTCGCCCGGACTCTGCGCCATACACCGCCCGAAGCGCACTTCGTTTGGGTCGCACCCCTTGCCAAAAATATTTGAGAATATGCCCATAAATTTACATTATAAACATAAATTAAAACGAATTAGAACGAATTAAAAAGAATTAAAAAAGAAATTCGTTTTAATTTATTTAAATTCGTTTAAAATTTCGTTGAAAAAACCGCCTCCGCCGCCTTTTCGCCATCCATCGCCGACGACACGATGCCGCCAGCATAGCCCGCGCCTTCGCCACAGGGATAGAGGTTTTGGATGGTGACGCTGCACATACGCTCCTCGTCCCTGACTATCCTCACCGGCGACGATGTGCGGGTCTCCGACGCCAATACTTGCGCCTCGTCGGTGAGAAATCCGCGCATCTTTTTGTCAAACTGTTTGAAACCTTCCCTCAGCCTGTTGGAGATGAACTCCGGCAACCAAAAATGCACCGGCGAATTTACGATGCCCGGCACGTATGACGTCTCCGGCAAACTGCTCGAAATACGCCCCTGCACAAAATCTGTCAACCTTTGCGCGGGCGCAGTCTGACAACTTCCGCCATTGATGTAAGTCATCTGCTCCACTTGTTTTTGGTAATCGAGACCGCAGAGGGGATTGTCATCGGAATAGTTGGGGATGTCTTCTTGGCGGATTTCAACTACGATTGCAGCGTTTGACCAACGGTTGCGCCGCGCCGCCGCCGACATACCGTTGACCACCGTCTGACCTTTTGCAGTGGCTGACGGCACTATCTGACCGCCCGGACACATACAGAACGAATATACGCCCCTGCCGTCCACCTGCGCCGCAACGTTGTAACTCGCTGTCGGCAAGTAAGTCATATCGGCTTTATGATAACGGATTTCGTCAATCAACTCACGCGGATGCTCCACGCGCACGCCCATTGCAAATCCCTTTGCCTCCATCTTGACGCCGTGACGTTGAAGCATTTTGTAAACGTCCTCCGCGCTGTGACCCGTGGCAAGAATTACGGCGTCGGTGTTGATTTCGTCGCCTTTGGAAGTAATTACAGACACAATCCTGCCGCCCTCGATGCGCACGTCGTCCATCCTCGTGGAAAACCTCACCTCGCCGCCGCAACGGAGTATCGTCTCACGCATTGCAGCAACAATCCTTGGCAACTTGTCGGTGCCGATATGCGGACGCGCATCGTATAGGATGGAATCGTCCGCGCCGTGGATGTTGAAAATTTCGAGGATACGGCTGATGTCGCCGCGCTTGTTGGAGCGGGTGTAGAGTTTGCCGTCGGAAAAAGTGCCCGCGCCGCCCTCGCCGTAGCAATAGTTGGAATCCTCGTCGAGAAGGTGTTCGAGGTTGAGGAGGGCGATGTCACGTTTGCGCTCCTTGACGCACTTGCCGCGCTCCAATACTATCGGGCGCAATCCAAGTTCTATGAGCCTCAACGCCGCAAATAATCCAGCAGGCCCCATTCCAACCACCACGACAGAAGGCTTGTTGAAAACGTCACGGTAATTGTATTTGGTGGCAATGTCCTCGGGGTGTTCACCGTCAATGAACAACGCCACGCGCATATTGACGACAATATCCCTTCCCCTCGCATCAATCGACTTGTGCAGTATTGCGTGGGAAGTGATACGCCCCATATCAATGCCCGCGCTCTTGGCGGCCTGCGGCAGATAATATTTACTGTCGGAGGCGTCGCGGGGAGTAAGTGTCAGGTCTGTATGTATCATTTATTTCTTTTTACCAAAAAGTTTAGCGTGACTTCCAATTC
>JAEEGK010018450.1_pt1 | contig 15096 bp, 10 predicted proteins | sample 8958771 | NCBI WGS metagenome assembly JAEEGK01 (sample SAMN16246547, study PRJNA631951) | gut metagenome | biome: gut microbiome; feature: rumen; material: SC-attached | host: Bos | place: Iran: Karaj | collected 2018-10 | reverse complement strand
CCCTCCCGCAGGAGGCTCCCGTCGCCGACGCTGACCTCCTCGGCCAGCACGCAGCCGGGGCGCAGCTGCGCTTCCCGCCCCAGGAGGACCCCCCGGGCCAGCACGCTGTCCTCCACGGCGGAGCCGGAGCGGAGGCAGGCCCCGTCCACCACGCTGCCCGTGACGCGGCAGCCCTCCTCCACCGTGCTGTCCGGGCCGATCACCGACCAGGAGCCGACGTCCGCGCCGGGGGACACGCGGGCTTCGGGAGAGACCCAGCTGTTGCCCTGCGCCCCCCGCCGCAGCTCCCCGGAGACGGGGAGGGGGAAACGGCCCGTCAGCACGTCCCGGCAGGTGGCGCGGTACGCCGCCGGGGAGCCCACGTCATTCCAGTAGCCCTCCCCGCGCCAGACGTGCAGCCGGCGCTTCTGCCGCAGCATCCGTGGAAAGACCTCCCCGCCGAAATCCGCGCTCCGCCCCGCCGGGATATCCCGTAGCACCGAGGGGGAGAGGATATACACGCCCGTGTTGACGAGGTCCGAGACCACCCGTTCCGGCCCCGGCTTTTCCACGAAGCCGCGGACGCGGCCGTCCTCCCCGGCAAGCACCAGGCCGAATTCCCCTGCTTCGGCGCTCTCCTGCGCCAGAATGGTGGCCTCCGCGCCGCTGAGGCGGTGCTTCTCCATCATGGCCCGCAGATCGAAGGCGCAGGCGGCGTCCCCGCTGATGACGAGAAAGTCCTCGTCCGCGATAAAATCGGCGCAGGCGAGGACGCTCCCGGCAGTGCCGGCCGCCTCCCGTTCGACGCGGTATTCGATGCGCAGGCCGAAGCTCTCCCCGTCGCCGAAGTGGTCCTGAACGACCCGGGGCAGATAGTGCAGGGTCATGCACACCTCCGTAAAGCCGCAGCTGCGCAGCAGGAGGACGATGTGCTCCAGCAGCGGACGGTCAAAGAGCCGGAGCATGGGCTTGGGTTTCACGAAACTGAGCGGCCGGAGACGGGTCCCCTCGCCGCCGGCGAGAATGATCGCTTTCATCTTTTTCCCTTTCCGGGCGCCTTTTTTCGGGCGTCCGGTCTTCATTTTGCCGGAAAAAGGCCCGGAAATACGTCCCCGGCGGGAAAGCGGCGATTTCCCGCTGAAATTTCCCGGAAGATATTGTAAACGCTTGCTTTATTTGATAAACTAAACAAATCTGGGAGGTTATGTCATGCAAAAGAAATCGGACTCCAAACTCCGGGGCGATTCGGCCCTTCTGCGTTTCCTCCGGCCTTCCATGCGTCTGTATTTCTGCGTCCTCGTGTTCTTCACCATCCTGACGCTGGCCTTCCGTCATTGGGAGCTGGGCGTCATCGAGCTGGCGGCCGTGCTGCTGCTGCTGCTCTATTACCGCGTGACCCGCCGCCGGCAGGAGCGCCTGGTGCTGGAATATCTGGGCGATTCCGTCCGGCAGCAGGAGGAGGGGACGGCGGACACGGTCCTGAGCATGCCCCTGCCCATGGTGATCTTCGATCTCCGGAACGGGACGGTGCTCTGGAGTAACGACGGCTTTCTGGAGATCACCGGGGAGCGCAGGCACCTGTTTGAGATCACCATGGCGGATATGGTGCCGGGCTTCAGCCTGAAGTGGCTCGCCGAGGGCCATCAGGAAGCCTCGGAGATCGCGGCCGTGGGCGAGCGGAAGTTCCGGGTCTACGGGAACCAGTTCACCGTGGAAAACAGCGCCGTCTCCGGCACCGTCTGGGGCATCGCCTATTTCGTGGATGTGACGGATTACGAGCACACGGCGGCGGAATACGCCGCCTCCCGTCCGGTGGTGGGCGTCATCATGCTGGACAATTACGACGAGCTCATCAAAAACCTGACGGAGAGCGCGAAGGCCGCCATCCTGGCGAAGATCGACCGCCGCATCAGCGAGTGGACCGCCTCCTCCGGCGGCTATCTCTGCCGCTACGACCGGGACCGCTACGTCTTCATTTTCGAGGAGCGCCACCTGCAGGGCTATCTGGACGGGCATTTCAGCCTGCTGGACGCCGTGCGCGCCCTGCAGAGCCCCAACGGCATCGCGGCCACCGTCAGCATCGGCCTGGGCCGCGGGGCCTCGAGCCTGGAGGAAGCCTATCAGTTCGCCATGCTGAGCATCGAAATGGCCCTGTCCCGCGGGGGGGACCAGGCGGTCATCAAGTCCCCGCTGAACTTCGAGTTCTACGGCGGCAAGACCGTGGCGGTGGAGCGGCGGACGAAGGTGAAATCCCGGGTCATGGCCTCCGCTCTGGGGGAGCTCATGGGCGACGCCTCCAATATCCTGATCATGGGCCACAAGTTTGCCGATCTGGACAGCGTCGGCGCGGCGGCGGGCCTGTGCTGCATCGCCCGCAAGCTGGGCAAGACCGCGCGCATCGTCATCAACCGGGATACCACCGTGGCCGGTCCGATGGTGGAGCGGCTGCAGCGCCTGCCGGAATATGCCGAGGTGTTCATCGGGGAGCAGGAGGCGGTCATCATGGCCGACGGCCGGACGCTGCTGGCGGTGGTGGACACCAACCGCCCGGATCAGGTGGAGTCCGAGGACCTGCTCATCAGCTGCAACAAGATCGCCGTGATCGACCATCACCGCCGCGCGGCGGACTACATCGCCAACGCGGCCCTGAATTTCCACGAGCCCTACGCCTCCTCCGCCAGCGAGCTGGTGACGGAGCTGCTGCAATACCTGGTGGACACGGCGGACATCCGAAAGGCGGAGGCGGAGGCCGTGCTGGCCGGCATCGTGCTGGACACCAAGAATTTCACCATGCGCACCGGCAGCCGCACCTTTGAGGCGGCGGCCTTCCTGCGCCGCTGCAGCGCGGACACCACGGAGGTCAAGAAGGTCCTGCAGAACGACCTGCCCAGCACCATCGCCCGCTTCTCCATCGTGGAAAAGGCGGTGGAATACAAGCCCGGCATCGCCCTGGCGGAGGCCCACGCAGTCCAGGACCGGATCATCGCCGCCCAGGCGGCGGACGAGCTGGTGAACATCTCCGGCATCGAGACCTCCTTCGTCATCTACCGCTCGGAGGAGACGGTCAATATCTCCGCCCGCAGCATCGGGGACGTGAACGTGCAGGTCATCCTGGAGAAGCTGGGGGGCGGCGGGAACCGCTCCGGCGCGGGGGCGCAGATACGGGACATGACGGAGGCCGAGGTCAGCGAAAAGCTGAAGGCGGCCATTGACGAATATTTGATTTCTGAGGACGGATCGGAGGGAAAGACATGAAAGTCATTCTGAGCGAGGATGTAAAGGGTCAGGGCAAGAAGGGCGAAATGGTCGAGGTTTCCGAGGGCTATGCCCGGAATTACCTGCTGCCCCGCAATCTGGCGGTGAAGGCCACGGCGGACAATATGAACGCCCTGAAGCTGAAGGAGCAGGCCAAAAAGGCCCAGGTGGAGCGGGAAAAGGAACAGGCGAGGGCCTATGCCAAGCAGCTGGGCGAGGCGGTGGTGAAGGTCAGGGCCAAGGGCGGCGGGAACGGAAAGCTCTTCGGCTCCGTCACCAGCAAGGAGATCGCCGAGGCCCTGAAGGAGCAGCACGGCATCAGCCTGGAAAAGAACCGCATCGTGCTGGAGGAAAACATCAAGAATTTCGGGAATTACGACGTGAAATGCAAGCTGGGCTATGAGATCAGCGGCACCATCCACGTCCAGGTCGTGGAAGAATAACCCGCGGCGGTAACGACGATAAGGAAGCGGAAAAGGGGGGAGCAGGATGGATGAGCTTTTCAGCCGGCAGATGCCGCACAGTCTGGAGGCGGAGCAGGCCGTTCTCGGCTCGATCCTCATCGACTCCCGCTGCACGGCCCAGGTCATCGCAGCGCTGAAGCCCGAGGATTTCTACACGGAGCTGAACCGGGGGATCTATGAAGTGATCTCCTCCATGTTCAACTTCGCCAAGCCCATCGACGCCGTCACCGTGCTGGACGAAATGAAGCTCCAGGGGGTCTACAACCCCCAGAGCTCCCAGTCCTACCTGGTGGAGCTCATGAACGTGACGCCCACGGCGGCCAACGTCATGCGCTATGTGGAGATCATGCGGGACAAGGCCCTGCTGCGCAACATCGCCACCGTGGCCGCCGACATCACCTCGGCGGTGAACGAGGGCACCGGCTCCAGCGAGGACGTGCTGGAGGCGGCGGAGCGGCGGATCTACGCCCTGCGGCAGGGGAAGACCCTGGGCGGGCTGGAGCCCATCTCCGCCATTCTCGGCCAGGTCTACCAGAACCTGGCGGAGCTGAGCAAAACCAAGGGCGGCATCCCCGGCCTGCCCACGGGCCTGGGGGAGCTGGACGAGACCATCATGGGCCTGAAAAACACGGATTTTATCATCCTGGCCTCCCGTCCCGGCATGGGCAAGACCAGCCTGGCCCTCAACATGGCCCTGAACGTGGGCAAAAAGACGGGGAAGGCCGTGGCCATCTTCTCCCTGGAAATGTCCAAGGAGCAGCTGGCCCTGCGCCTGCTTTCCAGCGAAGCCTATGTGGACTCCAAAAAGCTCCAGACCGGCATGCTGAACCGGGAGGACTGGCAGAAGCTCAGCGGCGCGACGGCCACCATCAGCCGCACGAAGCTCTATATCGACGACAATTCCGTCATCACCGTCTCCGATATGAACGCCCAGTGCCGAAGGATCCAGGACCTGGGCCTGGTGGTGGTGGACTATCTCCAGCTCATGACCTCCGCCACGGGGGAGAGCAGCGAGAACCGCATCCAGGCCGTGGCCGAGATCAGCCGCATGCTGAAGATCATGGCCAAGGAGCTCAACGTGCCGGTGCTCTGCCTCAGCCAGCTGAGCCGCGCCAGCACCCAGCGCCAGGACAAGCGGCCCATGCTCTCCGACCTGCGGGAATCCGGCTCGCTGGAGCAGGACGCGGATATCGTGCTGGGCCTCTATCGCGAGGATTATTTCAACAAGGAAGCGGAGGAGCACAACACGGCGGAGCTGATCGTCATGAAGAACCGCCACGGCAACACCGGCACCATCCCGGTGCAGTGGATGCCGGAATACACCACCTATGCCTCCCTGGAGCGCTACCGGGAGGAACCCTGATGGACGTGCGCGCCGCGGTGCTCTCTGCGCTGGAGGAATATGGGATGCTCCGGGGTGCGGACAGGGTCGTGTGCGCCCTCAGCGGCGGGGCGGATTCCGTCTGCCTGGCGGATGTGATGCTCTCCCTGGGGCCAAAGCTGGGCGTCCGGGTGGAGTGCGCCCACTATAACCACCTGCTGCGGGGGGAAGAATCCCGGCGGGACGAAGATTTCGTCCGCGCCTGGTGCAGCGAGCGGGGGGTGGAATGCCATGTCGCCTCCGGCGACGCGGCGGCCTATGCCCGTTCCCGCGGCCTGGGCGTGGAGGAAGCCGCCAGGACCCTGCGCTATGCCTTTCTGGAAGGGCTGGGGGATGAAGGGACGCGGATCGCCACCGCCCACCAGGCGGACGACCAGGCGGAGACGATGCTGCTGAACCTCGTGCGCGGCAGCGGCCTGAAGGGCCTGGGGGGCATCCCCCCGGTGCGGGGAAGGGTGATCCGCCCGCTCCTTGCGGTGACGCGGCAGGAAATCCTGGCCTATCTCCGGGAGCGGCGGCTGGCGTATGTGGAGGACAGCTCCAACGCCGACCCTTCCTTTCGCCGCAACAGGCTGCGCCATGAGGTGCTGCCCCTTCTGCGGGAGCTGAATCCCGCCTTTTCCGAAGCCTGCGGCAGAACGGCCCGGCTCCTGCGGGAGGATGAGGCGCTGCTGACCGGGCTGGCGGAGGGGGCGGTGTCCGCGGAGGGCGGGGACGCTGTCCTCCGCGTGCAGGAGCTGCACGCCATGCCCGGGCCGCTGGAAGCAAGGGCGCTGCGCCTGGCCCTGGGCCGTTTCGGCCTTCAGCCGGAGGAAAAACACATCGCCGCACTCCGGAAGCTGGCCGCCTCGGCCAACCCCTCGGCACGGATCGCCCTGCCCGGCGGCGTCGAAGCCCGGCGGGCGTATGAGCTTCTGCGCGTCGGCTTCCCGCCGGAACGTGCGGCGGCCCCGGAAAGGGTCCTGCCCTTCGGAGGGTGGACGGAAATCCCGGAGCGGGGCCTGCGGGTATTCTGGGGCGAAGCGGGGGAAGAAACAAAAATTCACGGTAAATTCACGACTTTCTTCTTCAAAAAGGACGGGATCTGTGGTAATATGACCGTCAGGTCTCGCCGGGAGGGGGATGAACTCCGGCTTCCCGGCCGTCCCGGCAAAAGCCTGAAAAAATGGATGATCCAGGAAAAGGTCCCCGCGGCGCAGCGCCTGAGCGTGCCCGTGTTCGCCGACGGGGCGGGCGTCCTGGCGGTCCCCGGCCTCGGGGCGGACGCGCGGGCTTCTTCGCCGCCGGAGACGGCGGATGCGGTTCTTGTCATCAAGGAAAGGACATAGACATATGGATGCGCGCTATTCATTCGAGACGCTGATCAGCGCCGAAGCGCTGGCAGCCAAGGTCTCGGAGCTGGGAAAGCAGATCACCCGGGACTATCGGGACAAGGACACGGTTTTTGTGGGCATACTGAAAGGGTCCTTCATCTTCATGTCCGATCTGGTGCGGCAGGTGCAGCTGGATAAGCTGGAGATCTGCTTCATGATGGTCTCCTCCTACGGCTCCGGCACCCGCAGCTCCGGCAACATCATCATCAAGAAGGATCTGGAAAACGACCTGGAAGGGAAGCATGTGCTGATCGTGGAGGATATCATCGACAGCGGCAACACCCTGACCTATCTGAAAAAGTATCTTGCCAACCGCAGGGCCGCTTCCGTCAGGGTCTGCACCATCCTGGATAAACCCTCCCGCAGGGAGACGGAGCTGGTGCCGGACTACCGGGGCTTCGAGATACCCGACGCCTTCGTGGTGGGCTACGGCCTGGATTACGACGAACGCTTCCGCGAACTCCCGGAGGTGTGCATCCTGCACCTGGACGGGAAGCAGGCGTAGGGCATACAAGCAAACACGATCCCAGAGGAGGGATGCTTCTTTGAAGAAAGACAGAAAGAGAGACATCGGCTTTTACGTGCTGATTCTGGTCGTCCTGGTGGCGGTCATTTTCCTGATGCTCTCCAACAACACCCAGGAGGGCATGAGCTATTCCGAGGTCCGGCGCCTGTTCGAGACCGAAGCGGTGAAGTCCTTCGTGGTGGACGGGGACACGCTGATCCTGTCCTTCCGCGAGCCCTATGACGGGCGCTACACCGCCAGCCACCAGCTCTATAATTTCGGCGTGTTCTATGAGGACCTGCATGAGCTGATCGACCAGCAGTGGCACGACGGCGTCATCACCGACTACAACTATGACGTGGGCTGGCAGGCCCCCTGGTGGCTCAGCTTCCTGCCCTACCTGCTCATCATGATCGTTTTCGGCGTCCTCTGGTTCGCCATGATGAACCGGGGCATGGGCGGCGACAAGGGCGCCATGCGCTTCGGCAAGGCCCGCACCCGCGTGGGCGCGACGGACAAGAAGGTCACCTTCGCCGACGTGGCCGGCGAGGACGAGGAGAAGGAAGAACTCCAGGAGATCGTGGAGTTCATGAAGAACCCGCAGCGCTATGTGGAGCTGGGGGCCCGCATCCCCAAGGGCGTGCTGCTGGTGGGCCCGCCGGGCACCGGCAAGACCCTGCTGGCCAAGGCCGTGGCGGGGGAGGCGGGGGTGCAGTTCCTCTCCATTTCCGGCTCCGATTTCGTGGAGCTCTATGTGGGCGTGGGCGCGAGCCGCGTCCGCGACCTGTTCGACCAGGCCAAGAAGGTGGCCCCCGCCATCATCTTCATCGACGAGATCGACGCCGTGGGCCGCCAGAGAGGCGCGGGCCTGGGCGGCGGCCACGACGAGCGGGAACAGACCCTCAACCAGCTCCTGGTGGAGATGGACGGCTTCGGCACCAACGAGGGCGTCATCGTCATGGCGGCCACCAACCGGCAGGATATCCTGGATAAGGCTCTGCTTCGTCCCGGCCGCTTCGACCGGCAGATCTACGTCGGCATGCCCGACGTGAAGGGCAGGGAGGAGATCCTGAAGGTCCACGCCAAGGGAAAGCCCCTGGCGGAGGACGTGAACCTGGCCACCATCGCCAAGACCACCATCGGCTTCACCGGGGCCGACCTGGAAAACCTGCTGAACGAATCCGCCCTCCTGGCCGCCCGGCGCGGCCGTCGCTTCATCACCATGACGGAGATCGAGGAGGCCATGATCAAGGTCATCGCCGGTCCGGAGAAAAAGAGCCGTGTGGTGTCCGACAAGGAGCGCAGGCTCACCGCCTATCACGAGGCGGGCCACGCCGTGGTATCCAACGCCCTGGAGCACAGCGATCCCGTGCACCAGATCAGCATCATCCCCCACGGGATGGCCGGGGGCATGACCATCTACCTTCCCGAGGAGGACAAGAGCTTCAATTCCCGCAGCGAGATGCTGGACGATATCGTGTCCCTCCTGGGCGGCCGCGTGGCGGAAAAGCTGGTGCTGAACGATATTTCCACCGGCGCCAGCAACGACCTGGAGCGGGCCACCTCCATTGCCAAGTCCATGGTGATGAAATACGGCATGAGCGACGCGCTGGGCCCCGTGGTCTACGATTCCGGCTCCGGCGAGGTGTTCCTCGGCCGGGACTACGGGCATATGAAGAGCTACTCCGAAAAGGTGGCCGCGGAGATCGACGAGGAAGTCAAGCGGATCGTGGAGGAAGCCTACGCCCGCTGCCGCAGCATCCTGGAGGAGAACATGGACGTCCTGAAGCTGACGGCGGAATACCTCCTTGTGAATGAGGTCATGGACGGGGAGACCTTTGCGAAGGTCTGCCGCGACCGGGCCATCCCGGTGAAGGACGAGGCCCCGCAGCCGACTGTGCCGGAGCAGAAGGAAGCGGAACGGCAGGAGCCTCAGTTCATCGACGCGGAGGCGCCGGAGACGGAGCCCATGCCCGGGGAAGCGCCGGAGGGAAGCACGGAGCTCCCGGCGACGGATCCCCCCGCCGACGAGCCCTGAGCCGCCCGAGCGACCGAATCACGGAGAGCGCACCGCGGGAAATGCCCTGCGATGCGCTCTTGTCTCATTGCCCGCATGCCGCTCGCTTCACGGAAAATGGAAAATTCTGCTGCATAAAACCGGGCAGGTTAAATAATTCTTTGCCTGTTCGCGTCTTATGTGTTATAGTAACGGCAAAAACAGCTCCAAAGGGAGCGGAAGGAGACGCCGATGAAGCTGCTGTGGAGACTCAGCCGGGAAGCCGTGCGGTACAGATTCCTGTACGTCGTCGCCATCATCTCCACCTTTTGTCTGACGGGGATGAATCTGGCGGCGCCCAGGGTGCTGTCTTCGATGACGGGGATCGTAGCCCGGGGTGTGGACGACGCCGCCCTCCGGCGCATCTGGGGACTCACCGCCATCCTCACGGCCCTGTACCTCCTGCGGGTGGCGTTCCGCTTTATGAGCAATTACCTTGCCCACAAGGCTGCCTGGTACCTGGTGGGGGATATGCGCACACGCACCTACGATAAGCTGGAGCGGATGCATCTGGGATATTTTCACGACAAACAGACCGGCGACCTCATGAGCCGGGTGGTGAACGATACCCGGGATTTCGAGCTGCTTTACGCCCACATCATCCCGGAGAGCTTCACCAATCTCGTGACCTTCGTCGGCGTGCTGGCCGTGCTGCTGACCATCAACTGGAAGCTCGCCCTCATCACCTGCGCGCCGATCCCGCTGATCCTCCTGTCCGGCCTCGTGTTCGCCAAAAAGGTCCGGCCTTATTTCAAGCTCTCCCAGGACAAGACTGGGGAGCTGAACGGAAAGCTCCAGGACAACCTCTCCGGTCTCCATGAGATCCAGTCCTTCGGCCGGGAGGACTATGAAAAGGAGCGGGTGAACGAAAAGAACTTCGAGCACGTGAACGCCCAGCTCGTCGCCCTGCGTCTCAGCGCCATTTTCCACCCCTCCGTGGAATTCATCTCCTCCGTCGGCACCATACTGGTGGTGGCCTTCGGAGGCCTGCTGGCCTATCGGGAGGGGCTGGCCGTGGAGGACGTGGTGGCCTTCGTCCTGTATCTGGGCCTCTTCTACGCGCCGGTGACCGGGCTTGCGAACCTGCTGGAGAACATGCAGCAGTCCCTGGCCGGCGCGGAGCGTGTGATGGCCGTGCTGGACGCCCCTCTGGAGATCGTGGACAAGCCCGCGGCGAAGGAACTGAAGGACGTGAAGGGGGCCATCGAATTCCGGCACGTGGACTTCTCCTACATCGAGGGCATTCCCGTGCTGAAGGACGTGTCCTTCCGCTGCGAGCCGGGGAAGATGCTGGCCCTGGTGGGGCCAACCGGGGTGGGGAAGACCACCCTCACGCAGCTCATTTCCCGCTTCTACGAGCCGGACGCGGGGAGCATCCTGATCGACGGACAGGATATCCAGAGCGTGACCATCGAAAGCCTGCGCAGGAACATCTCCCCCGTGCTGCAGGACACCTTCCTCTTCAACGGCAGCATCGCGGAGAACATCGGCTACGCCGTGCCGGAGGCGACGGAGGCGGAGATCCGCGCCGCGGCCGTCGCCGCCAACATCCACGAGGACATCATGGCCATGCCCCAGGGTTACGACACCCAGGTGGGGGAGCGGGGCCTCCGCCTTTCCGGCGGACAGAAGCAGAGGGTCGCCATCGCCCGGGCCATCCTGCGGAAAAGCCCCATCATCATCCTGGACGAGGCCACTGCCTCCGTGGACGTGGAGACGGAGCGGCAGATCCAGACGGCCATCGCGGGGATCGCCGGACAGCGCACCATCGTGGCCATCGCGCATCGGCTCTCGACCATCCGCAACGCGGATATGATCCTCGTCATCGAGAACGGGCAGGTCACGGAATGCGGCACCCATGCGGAGCTGGTGGCCCTGGGCGGCAGCTATGCCCGCATGGACCGGATCCAGGCCTCCGCCGCCGGAGGCATCGCCTGATCCGCTTTTTCGGCAAGCGCCGGGAGGGAACCGTGTCCGTCAGGCAAGGAAACTCTTGAGTGAAGATAAAAACGGTGTTATAATAACAATTATTGGATTTGCAGCGACGGAATAAAACGCCGCTGTCTCGGGGAAAAACGAGACGCAGCGCGATTCTTTTACATGGAGAAGTGATCTTATGAAACTCGGCATCGTCGGCCTTCCGAACGTGGGGAAGACCACCCTTTTCAACGCCATGACCGGGGAAAAGGTGGAAACGGCAGCCTACCGCTCCTTCGACGTGCAGCCCAACCTGGGCGTCGTCAAGGTGCCGGACAGCCGCCTGGACTGGCTGGCGGAGCTCCACCAGCCGGAGAAGGTGACCCCGGCCACCATCGAATTCGTGGACATCGCCGGTCTGGCCAAGGGCGAGGGCCTGGGCAACAAATATCTGGCCGCCGTCCGGCAGACGGACGCCCTGGTCCACGTGGTGCGCTGCTTCGACAACGAGGAGATCTTCGACGAGGAGGCGGACGCCCTCCGGGACGTGGAGATCCTCAACATGGAGCTGATCCTGGCGGACATCGAGGTGGTGGAGCGCCGGGTGGAGAAGGCACGCAAGAACCTCAAGGGCGGCGACAAGAAATACCTGCACGAGGCCCAGCTCTTCGAGGGCCTGCTGGAGCACCTGAACGGCGGCCTGCCCGCCCGCACCTACCCCATCGACGACAGCGACATGACCTATTTCCTGGACGGCGGCCTGCTGACCCTGAAAAAGGTGATCTACGTGGCCAATCTCAGCGAGGACGGCTACGCCGACCTGGAGCACAACGAGAACTATCGGAAGCTGAAGGCCTTTGCCGAAGAGGCGGGGGAATCCTGCATGCCCATCTGCGCCCGGCTGGAAATGGATATCATGGAGCTGCCGGAGGAGGAGCGGGCGCCCTTCCTGGAGGACCTGGGGATCACGGAAATGGGCCTCAGCCGCCTCATCAACTGCGCCTACGACCTTTTGGGCCTTATGAGCTTCCTCACGGCGGGGAAGCCCGAGGTGCGGGCCTGGACCATCCGGAAGGGGAGCAAGGCGCCGGAGGCCGCCGGGAAGATCCATTCGGACATCGAGCGGGGCTTCATCCGGGCGGAGGTCGTCTCCTACGACGATCTCGTGCGGGTTGGCACGATGCAGGCCGCCAAGGAGAAGGGCCTCATCCGCAGCGAAGGAAAGGACTACGTGATGCGGGACGGGGATATCGTCCTCTTCCGCTTCAACGTCTCCAAATGACGGAGCAAAAGCCCGGACGCATCCAGAGCATCGACGCGCTGCGGGGACTCTGCGTGGTCCTCATGTGCGTCCACCATTTCCTCTATGACCTCACGGCCTTCCTGGGCGCGCCCTGGGTCCTCTTTTCCAATCCGGTCTTCGACGTTCTGCACTTTATCTTTGCCGGCTGCTTCATCCTCCTGTCCGGCGTCTCCTCCCGCTTCAGCCGCTCCAACGTGAAGCGGGGCCTGAAGGTGATCGCCGTTGCCCTGGCGCTGACCCTGGTCACCTGGCTGGGCGATTTTGTGGCGGAGAGACTGTGGGACGAAAGCTGGGGACTGCTGATCGTCTTCGGCGTCCTCCACCTTCTGGGCTTCTGCATGCTGTTCTACGGCCTTACGAGAAAGCTGTGGGACCGGCTGCCGGACAAGGCTGCGCCGGTGCTGTATATCCTCCTCACCGTCCTTACGGCGAAATACGTCGGCGGCGTATACGGAACGAAGCTCCCCTGGCTCTTTCCCCTCGGTTTTCTGACGGAGGGCTTCTATTCCGCGGATTATTTCCCCATCCTGCCCTGGATCTTCGTGTTCCTGCTGGGTACCTGGCTGGGGGAGAAGATCCGGCTGCGGAAGCTCCCGGAAGGGTTTTACACCGCGGAGTTTCCCTTTTTCCCCATGCTCGGCAGGCATGCCCTGCTCATTTATATTTTGCATCAGCCGATCCTGGCGGGGCTGACCCTGCTGATCGGCGCAGTATTCGGCATATTATAGGCGAAGAGCCTGTGATATAGATTTACCGGGTAGTCTTTCGTATGGACGCCCAAGGAGGTTATTATGATACACATTACCCTGAAAGACGGCAGCGTGATCGAGGTCGAGAAGGGAAGTACCCTTCTGGACGTAGCCGGGAAGATTTCCGAGGGCTTTGCCCGCAAGGTGCTTTCCGCCACGGTGGACGGGAAGGTGCACGGTCTGCCCCTTCCGCTGGAGCATGACTGCGAGGTCACCTTCAACACCTTCGAAGATGCGGACGGGCGGCTTGCCTATCGCCACACGGCGTCTCACGTATTGGCGCAGGCGGTCAAGCGGCTGTACCCCGATTCCAAGCTGGCCATCGGTCCCGCCATCGACGACGGCTTCTACTACGACATCGATTCCGAGACCGTGTTCACCCCGGAGATCCTGGAGAAGCTGGAGATCGAGATGCGCAAGATCATCAAGGAGGATCTGCCGGTCGTCCGCTTCGAGATGCCCCGTCCCGCGGCGCTGCAGTTCGTGGAGAGTATGGACGAGCCCTATAAGGTGGAGCTCATCAACGATCTGCCCGAGGACGCGGTGATCAGCTTCTACAGCCAGGGCAGCTTCACCGATCTCTGCGCCGGTCCCCACCTGGCCAGCACCGGCAAGCTCAAAGGCAACGGCCTGAAGCTCACCAGCTGCACCGGCGCCTACTGGCGCGGCGACAGCAGCCGCAAGATGCTCCAGCGCATCTACGGCACCTGCTTCCCCAAGAAGGAAGGACTGGACGAATATCTCCGGCGCATCGAGGAGGCCAAAAAGCGGGATCACCGCAAGCTGGGCAAGGAGCTGGGCTTGTTTGCTTTCCGGGACGAAGCCCCCGGTTTCCCCTTCTATCTTCATAACGGCATGGTTTTGCGCAACACCCTGATCGAATATTGGCGTTCCGTGCACAAAAAATGGGATTACCTGGAAATCATGACGCCGCAGATCATGCGCAGGACCCTTTGGGAGACCAGCGGTCACTGGGATCACTATAAAGACAACATGTATACCACTTTGATCGACGGTGAGGATTTCGCCATCAAGCCCATGAACTGCCCCGGCAGTATCCTGGTCTATGATACGGAGCCGCACTCCTACCGCGAGCTGCCCCTGCGCTATTCCGAGCTGGGAACGGTCCACCGCCATGAGCTGTCCGGCGCGCTTCACGGCATGTTCCGCGTCCGCTGCTTCACGCAGGACGATGCGCATATCCTTCTGGCAAAGGAACAGATCAAGGATGAGGTCATGCGGATCGCCCAGCTTTTCGACGAAGTGTATTCCCTTTTCAAGCTGCCCTACACCATAGAGCTGAGCACGATGCCCGACGACCACATCGGCACGGAAGCCGATTGGGAAGTGGCGACCAACGCTCTGGCTGACGCGATCACGAGCCTGGGGAAGACGTACACGATCAATCCTGGCGACGGTGCTTTCTACGGGCCGAAGCTGGATTTCCATATCGAGGATTGCCTGGGCCGTACCTGGCAGTGCGGTACGATCCAGCTGGATTACCAGCTGCCCGGCCGCTTTAATCTGGAGTACGTGAACAGCAGCGGAGAAAAGGAATGCCCCGTGATGATACACCGGGTGGTCTTCGGATCCATCGAGCGCTTCATCGGCGTCATCACCGAGCATTTCGCCGGGGCCTTCCCCCTGTGGCTGAGCCCGGTGCAGGTGAAGGTGCTTCCCATCACGGACCGTACCCACGGCCGCTGCGAGGAAATCGTGCGTATGCTGGACGAAAAGGGCTTCCGGGTCGAGGCCGATTACCGCAACGAAAAGATCGGCTATAAGATCCGGGAAGCGCAGATGCAGAAGATCCCCTATATGCTGGTCATCGGCGACAAGGAAGCGGAGGACGGTTCTCTCAGCGTCCGTACCCGCACCGGCGAACAGCTGACCATGCCCGTAGAGGAGTTCCTTGCGAAGATCCGGAAGGAAACCGACGACAAAACCATCTGATTTTTCCTGACATAGTCCCTCGGCTCCTCCGTACAATAACGGTACGGAGGAGCCGATCTATGAAAAAAGCAAAGCTGACGGCGGCCATGGCCGCCCTGTTCCTGTTGAACGTGCTGCTCATCAGCCTGAGCCAGCAGGCGGACGCCGTTGCATATAAGCAG
>JAEEGK010018448.1_pt1 | contig 15097 bp, 13 predicted proteins | sample 8958771 | NCBI WGS metagenome assembly JAEEGK01 (sample SAMN16246547, study PRJNA631951) | gut metagenome | biome: gut microbiome; feature: rumen; material: SC-attached | host: Bos | place: Iran: Karaj | collected 2018-10 | reverse complement strand
GCCGCAGCCGATGCAGCGTTCTGTGTCCACCGCCGGAACCATCCGCCCGTTTTCCTGCCGGACAAGCTGTATGGCACCGGAGGGGCAGTGGCCGGAACATGCCTCGCAATGCACTCCGTCCCTGCTGGCGATGCAGTTTTCAGCCACCCAGACCGCATGTCCCGTCTGGATTGAGGATTTCTCCTCCACCGTCACACACCGTATGGCGCCGGTCGGGCACAACTCCGAGCAACGGGTGCATTCCGGACGGCAGAACCCCTTTGTGAAATCGAGTTCCGGGGTCAACATGGTGCGCAGCTTTGAGGATGGTTTTAACACCTTTTGCGGACAATTGCTCACGCAGAGCATACATGCGGTGCAGTGACGCTCAAAATGGCGGCAGTCAATTGAACCTGCCGGACGCACCGGATGGGAGCGCACAGGCCTTTTCTTCTCCTCAATCACCGCCAGCCCGCCGTCCACCTTAAGGGAGGCCGACTCCAGGAGGGCACCTCCGGCAACCAGTGCGGAGACCTTCAGGAAATCGCGCCGCGAACCGTCCGCAGGGGCGGAAGGCTGCACCTTTTTCACATTTTTACTCAGACCGTAGCGGATGGCGCCGGCATGGCACTGCTCCAGACAGTCCATGCAGCCCACGCAGCGGCTGTAGTCAACAAGGCCGTTCCCGCTGTCAACGCAGGAGGCCTTGCAGTTTTTCTCGCAGCGTCCGCAATGAACGCATTTCGTATTATCAATTATCGGTTTGAAAAGGGAGAAGCGGGAGACGAAACCCAGCACCGTCCCAACCGGGCAGATTGTGTTGCACCACATCCGCCCGTTCCGGAACGACCATACCGCCACCACAACGAATGTCAATGCGGCCACAACGAGCAATGCAAGACTGTTCACTGCAACATCCACCGAATGGAAGACATAGCTGTCATGGCGTTCAGCCATGGCGGCCAGCAGGTTGTTTCCCCAAGCATACAGCGGCGCGAACAGCTGGGAGGCGATGCGGCCGTATGCGCTGTAAGGGGCGATAAGCATCACAAGGGAATGCACTCCTGCCAGCATCAGCAGCACAAAGAGGCAGAGAATGCCGTAGCGCAGCCACGTATGCGGTTTCCGGTAACGGAACCGCCCTTTTTTCACCTTGCCGCCCAACCAGGAAAAGACATCCTGCATCACCCCCAACGGACAGATTACTGAGCAGTAGACCCGTCCGAAGAGCAAGGTCAGCAGCAGCAGTCCCGCCACAACCAAAAAATTGCACGCCAGCATGGCCGGCAGGAACTGAATTTTCGCCATCCATCCCAGCCAGAGTTGAACCATGCCGGTAAAATCCAAAAAAAGCAGTGTGATCCCTATGAAAAAGAGAACCGCAATAACAACCCTTATTTTCCGTAACATCTTATTGTCTATTAATTATTTTCAAAACAAGCCGGAAGCTCTCCGCCCCACCCTCTGTTTTGAATTTGCAAATATAAACATTTTTCGCATATACTTTCACTGTTTCGCACGCAAAAAATCATTACTTTTGCACCGTTTTCAGTAATAGGGATTTTTATGGGCAACTTGAAGAAACTGTTGGGAGAATCGGTCATTTACGGACTGAGCAGCATTATCGGGCGTTTCCTGAACTACCTGCTGGTGCCGCTGTACACCTACAAGATAGCCGCAGCATCAGGCGGATACGGCATCGTCACCAACCTCTACGCATACACCGCGCTGCTGCTGGTGCTGCTCACCTTCGGCATGGAGACCACCTTCTTCTATTTTGCCAACAGGGAGAAGGACAAGTCCGGACAGATTTTCTCCACCGCCTTAGGCGCGGTGGGCACGGTCGCGCTGCTTTTCGTGACCGCCTGCTTCATATTCACAAGTCCGATCGCCTCCGCGCTGCACTACGATGCGCATCCCGAATTCATCCGCATCATGGCCGCCGTGGTCGGGCTGGACGCATTCCAGGCCATACTTTTCGCACGGCTCCGTTTCGAGCACCGCGCCTGGAAGTTCGCCATCCTCAAATTAGGCTTCATCATTTTCAACATCGGGCTTAACCTCTTCATTTTCCTGCTCGCCCCCGCCCTGGCGGAAAGCAATCCCGCCCTGATGGGCTGGTACCGTCCGGACTACCAGGTGGGATATATTTTCATTGTCAACCTGATCTGCACAGCTTCCGTCACCTTCGGCTTCATTCCTGAGCTAAAGGGGCTCCGCCAAGGCATTGACTTCACACTGCTGAAACAGATGCTAAAATATACATGGCCGCTGCTGCTTATGGGTGTGATAGGCATCCTTAACCAGGTGGCTGACAAGATCTGCTACCGCTTCATCGTGCCCGGCAGCGAGGGTGAGGTGCAGCTGGGCATCTACGGCGCATGCGTCAAAATAGCAATGATCATGGCCATGATAACCCAAGCCTTCCGTTATGCATACGAGCCGTTTGTCTTCGGAGGCAAAAAGGGTCGGGAGAGCCTTGATGACCAGAGCGCAGTGATGAAATATTTCGTTATTTTCACCCTCTTCGCCTTTCTGGTGGTGGTGCTTTACATGGACATCTTCAAATATATCATCAAACGGGACTACTGGGAAGGGCTGCGGACCGTCCCCATCGTCATGATGGCGGAAATTTTCATGGGCATATACTTCAACCTCTCATTCTGGTACAAGCAGGCGGAGAAGACCTGGTGGGGCGCAATATTCTCCGGCATCGGATGCGCCGCACTGCTGGCAATAAACTTCATCTTTGTCCCGAAGTACGGATATATGGCCTGCGCCTGGGGCGGCCTTGCCGGATACGGCATCTGCATGACGCTCTCCTACTTCACCGCACTGCGGCTAAAAAAGAACCCAACCTACCAACCCTATATCGCCGACTATCCTGTAAAAGCCCTGCTCGGCTATTTCGCGCTGGCGCTCGCACTCTACGCGTGCAGCCTTTGGCTGCGTCCGGAAAAGACAGGCTGGATGTTCGCCTTCAACACATTGCTGATGATTGTCTACCTCGCCGCCGTCGTCTGGAACGAAAGGGAGCTGTTCCGCAGTCTGGTAGGGAGAAAACGGTAGTCACATGTTTGTAGGGGAAACACTTTCACTCATTGTGGCCGCTGCATGGACGGTGACCGCGCTGTACGCAGAGGTCGGCTCCAAACGCATAGGGTCGCTGCCATTCAACGCCGTCCGCATGAGCATGTCGCTTGTTTTCCTTGCACTGACGCTCTGGCTGACCATGGGTGTTCCTGTGCCGCGCTTTGCGGACAGTGCCACATGGATGTGGCTGCTTCTCTCCGGAGTGGTCGGATATGTGGTCGGGGATTACTTCCTGATGCAGGGATACATCATCATCGGGTCGCGCTTCGGACAGCTCTTCATGACCCTTTCCGCACCGACAGCCGCCCTGCTCGGACGGATGTTCATCGGGGAGCAGATGCGTCCGACAGCCATTGCCGGCATGTTTGTCACACTGTGCGGCATAGCCATCTCCATCCTGTCGAAAAAGGAGGAACCGGCCGGCCGTGACAGGGATGTTTCCGCCTTCCGGCTCCGGCTCAAACTGCCGCGCAAGGGCATTTTCTGCGCCGCAATGGCCGGCATCTGCCAAGGGGCAGGACTTGTGCTGAGCAAAATCGGGATGGCAAGCTATGATGCTGCGCTGCACATCCGGGGAATCTCCGCCGATGCAGTTCCTGAAGGGGCGTTGCTGCGAATTCCGCTCAAGATAAGCATTCCGTTCGCCTCCACCATGATGCGCGGCACCATCGGGCTGGCCGGATTCCTCCTGCTGCTGTTCCTGTTTTCAAAAGGGAGTGCCGCACCGCTACGTAAGGCATTGAAAGACCGCAAAGCGCTGAAATGCGCCTTCTGGTCGATGTTTTTCGGTCCATTTGTCGGGGTAAGCCTTTCGCTGATGGCGACGCTGTACACCGCCACAGGCATTGCACAGACCCTTTTCGCCCTGACGCCGGTGCTGATCATCGCCCCCGCCGCACTGATTTTCCACCAGAAGGTGACCCTGCGCGAGGTGATCGGAGCCGTCATAAGCGTAGGCGGAGTATGCCTGTTTTTCATTTAGCATCTTTCACCTCTCCGACCAGATGCTGTTGTTTTTCACAACCCTTTTATTTCCTCCACTGGAATCCCCGTGGATTGGGCAATATTGCACATCGGTTCGTATTGCCATTTTTATGTAGAGACGTAGCACGCCACGTCTCTACATTTTAATATGGCTTCTGTCTGGTGTTTTTTTCAATACCCAAAAATTGTTTTATCCTCATGCGTCGGTTCCATTTCCTACAAACGGACCTGAATACTTTCTTATCTTTGATTTGGTTTAATTCAACAAACATGTTTTCACTATTATCACAGAGCATTTTCTGTTGGGTCAATTGAGTGGATGTCTGGTATACTGTAGGTTCTAATATGTACATGCTTGACTCCATATGCAGGGAACAGTCATGCGTCACATGAAATATTTGCTTTTTCAAATTGACATTAATAATGTTAAAAACAACATATGAACTGAGAATCAGGTTTTTGTTAACACAAAACGGATATGTGTATGTTACACTGCACAGATGTTTTTCTCCCGCAATCTTTTGGTAACTGTGGTCAACATAGTGTAGAAGGACCTGTATCTGTTTGAAATCATTATTGTTAATATACTCGTAGTCTTCCTTTGAAATAATTATGTCACCAATGAGATAATCGAATGGTATGATTTTACTTTCTGAGGAACTATCTGTTTCACAGATAAATTCTCCTCGCTGTCTCAGATAATTCGGGATTTTACCATCCATGAGAATAATCCAGTTCAAATGTACGGATTTCTGTTTTTCATCCGTTTGATAACAAAAAAAAGTCTCCGGTTTGACTGCAATATTTGTATCCTCAGTAGTAAAAACGCAAATGGAGTCAGTTGCGATACATTGTGGCTTGTCCTGTGGAAACAGGGCATTATAATGTAGGATAAAAACCAATAATAATAATATGTGAATCTGTTTCATCGCGTATTAAAACAATTACGCTGCAAAAATACTCAAAATCGGGATACGAACTTCCGCTTTCACGGAGAAAAAAAGACCATCTTAACACCTTCACATCTTAGCATCTTAACTTCCTTTTACAACTGAAGTGTCGGATTTTGTTGCAAGTTTGCTATGATATCTTGATATAGCATAATATCCTCCACTTGGGTTATGGATGTTATGCGTTTGCCGCTATCCTTTGACGAACCGCCGCAATGGAATATTTTCTCACTGGCCGTTCCATGGTCTATGATAATGTATCGGTCATGAAAAATGCCACCATTTTTCTTCAATGTAATATCAACCTTCGGGTATTCATGTTGAAAATCATTGAATTCACTTCGATGGAGATTATGGTTCCTGTTATCGGTGAAAATGGTTATTTTTACGTTTTCCGCAACAGATTTGAGCAGCACCAAAGATTTCAACCCGATATAATCATCTATAATATAGACTGATTCCTTTGCTGAGGAATATATTTCATTGTATGCTATTGCAGCTTCCACTGTCTGACCGTTATAAAACAGATAGTCTTTTTTTATTTTCGGATCAGTGAAATCCCTGATGATAATTGAAATATCGTCATGTGTCACCATCTGTTGCCTGATCTGCATGATGTCATTAGTATTTCGTTGGGTTTGAAGGGAAAGTTTTAACAATGCAGGGCTTTCCATCACATCCTGACTTTGGACTATGAAATCCTTCATCTGCTTGAAAAGACGAATCAGTATCTTGCTCTGTTTCACAGCAAGGTCTCCTTTCAACACGGTCATCAGCATATAGATGCCCTGTTCGGTAAAAGCGTATGGAAGTTTGCGCGTGCCGCCCCAACTTGATATCGAAAATTTCGACATCAAGTTTTTAAACTCCAAGTCTGTTAGTTGGAACCGAAAATCAGTATCAAAACGCTCAATATTGTTCTTGACCTGTTCATTGAATCGCGTAGTTGTATATCCGTAAATTGTAGCCAAATCGAAATCCAACATAACTTGAACACCCCTGATAAGGTGTATCTTAGATGCTATAACATCTTCTGTGAGAAGTAACAACTCATTCTTTTCCATTTTTTAATCCAAAAAAATATTACGCTGCAAAAATACTCAAAATCGGGATACGAACTTCCGCTGCACGAAGAAAAAAAAGACTCCACGGGGCGGAAAAAACATTCCGCCGCCCGTACCTCTTCATCACCTCTCCGACCAGACACCGCTGCTGACCTTCCAGCGGCGGCCCTCCTTTTTAAGCAGCACAAGCCGGTAAAGGGTATCCTCCCGCTGTGACGGTTCGCGGAGCAGAATCACACAGGTGGCGATTGCCGAAGAGTCGCTCAGACGGTCAACAGCAACATCACGGACTCTGACACGCCGCTGCCGCAGGCGTTTCTTGTCATCCTGACGCAACTGGCCGGCAAAATCCGAAAAAGCCTCCTGCTGCGATACCGTCACATGGTTCCGTGCACGGACATAATCACCCGTCAGGTACGCCCTATAAAATTTTTTTACCGCCTGATCGGACGAACAGGCGGTAAAAAAAGTCATGAAAAAAATGAAAAAAATGAAAAATCTAATCCTTAGCATGCGCTTAAAAAACTTTGGCGCGATAATCTGACAATTTGTACATCTTGCGCAATGTGGCGGTCAACCCTTGAGAGAGCTGGTTCTGCACCATCATCTGCTGACGTTCCACATAGCTGTTCAGCCGCTCGCTCCTGTCGCCTGCAGCTGACATGGCCTCAGGCTGTTTGAAGCTGACAGGGCAGAGCACGTAGACACCCATTTCACCTTTGCTGACCATCTGCTTGTTTGTTTCGGACTGTCCGAACAGTTTTCCGATCACCTCCGCCTCGGCACCGTAATGGCCAAGGTTCCGATCAGCAAAGCGCACGGAGACTGTATCCACCTCCGCACCGAATTGTGCGGCGATCTGACTCAAATCGGAGGTTTTGCTCATGGTCTCATCCAAAGATTTTTGCAGAATCTCGGCCTTCTTGTCCCTTCTGACCATGGTTTCCGCATACTGGCGCAGATTGCCCTCCAGCGGTGCGTAGCCGGCAGGATAAATGTCCTTTAGTGCGGCCACCACAAACATGTTTTCAAAAGAGAAGACATTGGAGACATCCCCTTTCTTAGTGTCCTTGTCATAGGCCCAACGGACCACATCGCGCGAAGAGGAGGCGTCCAGACCAGGAACAGAATAGGAGGTTGCGGAGGCCCTCTCAAAGGAACGGCGGTTCAGTTTCTCCGCAGTCACCTTCTGGTCGAACTGCTCATAGGTGGTTGTGCCGTTAGCAAAGTTGTTGGCGGCGCTTTCAATGTTGTCAATTGTCTCCGAAGAGGCGGAAATCTGCTTTCTGCCAATGGCCAGCTGAACCTTAGGCGAGAAAGGAGTGTTGGCATTCACCCGGAAAATGTAAGTTCCTATTGGATATTCCACCTTCACCACACTGCCCGGCGCACGCATGTACAACGTGTCAAAGAACATTTGGACAGGACTACCATCCACAAAGAAACGCTCGGCACTGCCGTCCGTCAACCATAAACGTCCGGAATCCGGCAACTGGGCCTGGGGAATGTCAGAACGGAGGGTGGCCACATCATAAAAGTCACCACCGGCCAACAGTTCCTGATAGGCGCTGTCAACAATCTTCTTGCTGGCAGATTCCTTCCGCTGCGCATTCTGCAGGCCATGCTTGGCAACGAAAATGAAGCTGACATTGATGGAATCGGGACGGATCTTGGCATTAAGCAGCTTGGCAAAATACCAGTAATCGGCGTCAATGAAAGGTTCGATATAAGAACCGACAGGAATACGGAAAGCAATGCTGTCCAGACCTGCAGGCAGCTGCCCCTGCTTGTAATAGGTGCTGTCGTAACGGGAATCCACCATGCGGGAGATGAAGTTACGCGGGTTCTCCGCCGTCTTGAACTCCTCAAACTGCTCACGGAAATCACGCTCGATGGCCGACAGGTCGGCGGCGGAAGGCTCGATGGGGAACATCACATACTCCAGGTTGCGCCATTCCTCATCCTGCTCGAAACGGTATTTGTTATCCTCATACCATTTTTCAATCTCCTTGTCGGAAACCGTCACCTTGTCATCGGAAACCGAAGAGTGGCTGTATGGAACCTGAACCAGCAGAAGTTCCGCAGTGGTCTCATCCTCGTCAAGGCTCATTTCGGCAAAGGCCTTGGGAAGGTAGGCACCTTTGGCCAACAGTGTGAAATATTTGTTGTTGAGCGCCTCCTTCTCAATATAACGTTCCAAATCCATATAGGCCTTCACAATGTTGGAATCGTACTGGGACATGTTGTCCAAAAATCCCTGTGCCAACTGGCTGTTGTAATTTCCGCTGGCATCCGAAAAGAAGCGGCGGGCATAGGCGTTCGGATTCTCACCGGCCACCAGGTCACGCAGCTCATCGGTGGTGACGGTGATGCCCAACGCATTCATCTGGGAATAGAGCGTCACGGAATCCACCAGTTCGTTGTAGATGTTGTCCCGCAACTGGTATTCCTCCTCATGGGAGAGGGTCCCGCCGTTCTGCTGGCGGACCAGATCATGGTAATGATTGTATTTTTCCTCGAACTCCAAGTAGGATATTTTGGTTTTTCCCACCTGGATGAAATTGCTGTAGACCTTGTTGCCGGGTTTCTTCAAATCACCCACGATGAACGCAAGAAGTGCAAGTGCCACAATGGTTAACAAAATCACAGAATGCTTTCTGATTCTTCCAATAACTGCCATTTTCCTTAACTGTTTTTATATTTTCGTCACATGTTAAAACAAGATGCAAAAGTAGTCAATTTCCCGCTATCTTTTTTCATTTTCAAAAAAATATTTTCAATGCCGCTTCCTATCCCCTTTTTTATTACTTTTGCAGTTTGAAATTAAACACAAGCGAACATGAAAAAAGTAATGATTATCGGAGCCGGCGGCGTTGGTGCCGTGGTGGCCCACAAATGCGCTTCCTTGCCGGAAGTGTTTGAAGACATCCTGTTAGCCAGCCGCACCAAGGAGAAATGTGACCGCATCGCCGCAGCCATCGGCAAGCCACACCTGCATACCGCACAGATTGACGCGGACGATGTGCCCGCACTTGCCGCCCTCATCAGCGAATACAAGCCGGAAATCGTTATCAATGTGGCCCTGCCCTACCAGGATTTGCACATAATGGATGCCTGCCTGGCAACCCGCACCAATTATCTGGACACAGCCAACTACGAGCCTCGTGACAAGGCCAAGTTCGAATACAGCTGGCAATGGGCCTACCAGGACCGGTTCAGGGAAGCCGGAATCATGGCCGTCCTCGGCTGCGGATTCGACCCGGGTGTCTCCGGTGTATACACCGCATACGCCGCCAAGCACCATTTTGACGAGATGCACTACCTCGACATTGTCGACTGCAACGCCGGCGACCACGGCAAGGCATTCGCCACAAACTTCAACCCAGAAATCAACATACGGGAAATCACCCAGCACGGACGTTATTACGAAAACGGCAAATGGGTTGAGACCGAACCGATGGAAATCCACAAGCCCATCAGCTACCCGAACATCGGCGAGCGTGAATCCTACCTGCTGTACCATGAGGAGCTGGAGTCCCTCACCAAGAATTTCCCCACAATCCGCCGGGCACGTTTCTGGATGACCTTCGGACAAAAATATATTAATGTATTAAATGTATTGCAGGAGGTGGGCATGACCTCAATCAAGCCCATCATGTACGAAGGCAAGGAGATTGTGCCGCTGCAGTTCCTCAAGGCGGTGCTGCCGGAACCCTCCACACTCGGCGAAAACTACAAGGGCGAAACCTCCATCGGCTGCCAGATCCGCGGCATAAAGGACGGCAAGGACCGCACCTGCTACATCTGGAACAACTGCAAACACGCCGAAGCCTACAAGGAGGTCGGAGCGCAGGCTGTCTCCTACACCACCGGCGTGCCGGCAATGATCGGCGCCAAGATGGTGATGACCGGAAAATGGGGCGGCAAAGGTGTCTTCAATGTCGAGGAGTTCGATCCGGATCCCTTCATGGATGACCTGAACCGCTACGGACTGCCGTGGAACGAACAGATTGACGAAGCTTTACCGGTTGAACAGTAGCATGAACGAAAGGCTGCACCTGCACAAGGGGGAGACCCGCATCCGGACTGTCATCTTCGATTTCGGCGGCGTACTGCTGAACCTTAACCCCGACAAATGCCGGAAGGCTTTCCATGACCTCGGCATCCACCAGATTGAGGAGTTCATAGACCGATACCGCCCAAAAGGCCTTTTCTTCGAGGCCGAATGCGGCAACATCGGCCAGGAGACATTCATAAGCGAGCTTCAGAAACTGGCGCCCCGCCCCACCACACGGGAGGAGATCATCGCCGCCTACACCTCGTTCCTTATAGAACTGCCTCCACAAAAGCTGGAGCTGATCCGCCGGCTGCACGGCAAATGCGAGGTCTTCCTGCTCAGCAACATCAACGAGCTGTGCTATAATTTCTGCAAGGAGAGATTCTTTGCACAACAGGGCTACCGGATGGAAGAATGCTTCAACCGGATGTACCTTTCATATCAGATGCGGATTTGCAAGCCGGACCCTGGCATATACGAAGCGATGCTTGCCGACTCCGGCCTGAATCCCTCCACCACCCTGTTTGTGGATGACAGCCGCGACAACACCGAAGTCGCGGACCGGTACGGCATAAACACATATCTGGCGCTTCCGGAAGAGGATTTCCGCCCGCTGTTCGAATATCTGCATCTCGTCTGACAACCCAAAGCCATGATTTTTGCAGACACACATACACATTTATATTTAAAAGAGTTCGATGAGGATCGCGAAGAGGTCTGGCAGCAGTGCCTCAAGGCAGGGGTGCGCCACCTGTTCCTTCCGAACATAGACCTTTCGAGCATACGTCCGATGCTAAATTTCTGCGCCTCGCACCCCGGATGCCACCCGATGATGGGGCTTCACCCCAGCGAAGTCGACGGACAATACAGGGAGACCCTATCCATTATGCAGGAACAGATGGAAGGTGTGGATGTCTCCGCTATCGGGGAAATCGGTATGGACCTGTACTGGGACAAGAGCTACACGTCAGAACAACAGCAGGCGCTTCATGACCAGCTTGAGATGTCCGTCACCCGGAAACTGCCTGCCATCATCCATTGCCGCAAGGCCTTTGCAGAGACATGGGAGGTGATAAAAACCTTCCGCGAACCGTTAAAAGGCATTTTCCACTGCTTCGCCGGCGACACCGCACAGGCACAAAAGGTGATTGGAAAGGGATTCATGATTGGCGTGGGAGGCACTGTCACATACAAGAACTCCGGCATACAGGAGGTGGTGCGCAACATCCCGCTTGAACACATTGTGCTGGAGACAGACTCCCCCTTCCTGCCGCCGGTGCCGTTCCGCGGGCAACGCAACGCCAGTTACCACATTCCGATCATCGCACAAAAGGTGGCGGAGATAAAAAATATTCCCTTGGAAACCGTTGCTGAGGCAACAACAACCAACGCAAAAAGGCTGTTTGGCCTCGGCACATGACACAAACATATCAGAAAATCAATTAGGAACCCCCTATTGATTTTTTTTTGTGGAAAAAGCCGATTTGTATTGGGATTATGGCTACTTTTGCATATTCTTTTTGGCCGGAGGAAAGGCCGGAAAGGTTCAGGAGAGGTGTCCGAGTGGTCGAAGGAGCACGCCTGGAAAGTGTGTAAGTGCCAAAAGCGCTTCCAGGGTTCGAATCCCTGTCTCTCCGCCATCATCAAGTAAAATTTTACGTATTCAGTTAATTAACGAAATTAAACCTAAACAGCGTTATGAAGAAATTAATTGCATTATTTGCGATCGCAGGTTGCTTAACCTTCGGAATGTCCAATGTGGTGATGGCACAGGAGCAGAATGCTCCCGCCAACGATGCGGAACAGGTGGATGCGGAAGAGGAAGATAAGGCCGCAGCCGCTGAAGCTGCCACAACTGAAGAGGAAGTGGTTGAAGTTTCAAAACCCTTCAACCAAGTTTTGAAAGACAAATTCATCGAGGGAGGTCCCGGATGGATGACCCCCATCCTGATTGTCCTTATCCTGGGTCTGGCTCTCGTTATTGAGCGCACCATCTACCTGAACCTCGCCACGACCAACACAAAGAAACTGCTTGAGGATCTGGAAGCTGCCATTTCCACCGGTGATGTGGAGAAAGCCAAGGATGTATGCCGCAACACCCGCGGACCTGTTGCAAGTGTCTTCTACCAGGGATTGCTCCGCTACAACAACAACATTGACGATATCGAGAAGGCGGTTGTTTCCTATGGTGGCGTGCAGACGGCACGGCTTGAGACCAACATGTCCTGGCTGGCCTTCTGTATCGCAGTGGCCCCCTCGTTGGGATTCTTGGGCACTGTTGTCGGTATGGTGCAGGCATTTGATAACATCGAAAAAGAGGGTGACATCTCCCCGACCATTGTGGCTGGCGGTATGAAAGTGGCTCTGATCACCACCGTGACCGGTCTGATTGTGGCCATTATCCTCCAAGTCTTCTATTCCTACCTCATTGCCAAGGTGGACAGCCTGATGAACGACATGGAAGACTCCACCATCACCTTCATGGACATTGTTGTAAAATATAAAAAATAACTGAAGGCCTGAATTACAAGGCTTTTTGTTAACTAAAGTTTCACACTTTAATTTTTACAACCATGGAAAAGACAAAAAAAGTAAGAACCATCTGCAACATTGCCCTGCTGGTGGTAGGTGTGCTGGCCGCATTGGCCTGCCTCATCTTCGCCATGGGCGACCAAAAGAGCACCGGCGCGCTGGATTTCAGCATGACCTTGATGTACATAATGATAGGTATTGCCATTGCCCTGATTCTCTTCTTCCTGATCATGCAGGTGATTTCCGACCGGAAAAAGATGATCCGGTTCGGCCTGCTTCTTCTGATTGCCGTAGGTGTGGTGCTGGTCGCCTACCTTGCCGCCAGTTCGCAGCTCACGGAAAAAGCGATAAAATTGGAAATCAGCCAAGGCGTTTTCAAATGGTCCGGTGCGCTGATCAACATGGCCTATATTCTGCTGGGCGGTGTAATTGTCGCCTTCTTCGGTACCATCATATACTCCAAACTTAAAAAATAAGACACCATGGCAAGAGGAAAAACACCGGGATTGAACACGGGTTCCATGTCAGACATCTCATTTCTGCTGCTGACCTTCTTCCTGCTGACCTCTTCCATAAACACGGACCAGGGTATCCAACGCAAGCTGCCGCCCCCACTGATCGCACAGGGGGATGACATCCAGATGCACAAACGTGACGTGCTGGTCGTGTTGGTCAACATGAATGACCAGATTATGGTCAACAGTGAATTCCTGCCAGATGTCAACATGCTGAAAGAAAAAACAAAAGAATTCATTTCCAACCCCAGCGGGGATTTAAACCTTTCTGACAAGAAGCAGCTTTATGTCCAGGAACTGGGTACGGAGGAGACCGTTTCCAAAGGGGTGGTTTCCCTGCAAAACGACCGGGGAACCTCCTATGAAATGTATATTGCAGTACAAAACCAGCTGACTGCCGCATTCAACGAATTGAGGGACGAATTTTCCAACGCACGTTTCGGAAAACCCTTCAACAACCTGAACAACATTCAGCGGAAAGGTGTGCAAAAGGTAATCCCCATCAACATTTCGGAAGCGGAACCTGTTAATTATGGAGGAAACAAATAATGGGTAGGTTTAAAAAAGAGGTCAGCAAATCGACTCCTGACCTGAACATGGGTTCCATGTCAGACATTATCTTCATGTTCCTGTTCTTCTTCATGGTAATCACAACCATGCGCGAATCCACCCTGTTTGTTAACATCCGGTTGCCAAAGGCGACGGAGGTGCAGAAACTGGACAAGAAATCCCTGGTTGCAAACATCAACATCGGTGAACCCAACAAGAACTATGTGGCCAAATTGGGACATGAACCCCGTATCCAATTGAACGACCAGTTTGCGGAAGTGAACGACATCGCCCAGTTCGTGATGACGGAAAAGATGAGCCGCGATGAGGCATACCGCAACAAAATCACATGGTCCCTGAAAGTGGATAAAAAGGTGAAGATGGGTATTGTGACGGATGTCAAACAGGAACTGCGTCTTTCAAATGCTTTTAAAGTAAACTATTCCAGTACGAAAACGAAATAATCCCTACGATTGGGAGAGATTTTTACACCGGCATCCAGCCGGTGTTTTTTTTTATATTACCATCACCCATAAAAGTACTCTTTACAAACATTTTCATGTTTATAAATCATTGCATCGGAAGAGAGAAAGCTCTTTCCTTTATCATTAATTTTGTAAAAGGCTTCCCTTGCAAAAGGAGAGAATTTGTAATATTTAACAATATCAACAGTTTGAGCATAATAAACAAAGGATTGGGAACGATATGGCCAACCATTACATTCAAAACAGGCAGGTGATTGCGGATAAAAAAAAGAAAAAAGGGAAACGCAAAGCTGCAGGAAAGGGACAGGTGTCCAATGGAAAAACAAGGGAGAAAGCAACGGCAACATCCTGGATACACAACCGGAACGTGCAAGTCATTACAGGATGGTTCCTGCTGTTTTTCACCATTTTTCTCTTTGTCGCCTTTTGTTCTTTCTTCAACACGCACGCTGAAGACCTCACAATCGCCAACAGCAATCTTTTCAAAACCCTGCACGAAGGAAGTGCCAGCACAGAAATCGGCAACAAAATGGGCATCCTGGGCCTTTATCTCTCCTTCCTGTTCATCCGGTACGGTTTCGGCATCGCCTCGTTCGGCTTCCTTTTCCTGTTTTTTCTCTGGAGCGTATACCTGATATGGGAAAAAAGCCTGCTCCCCCTTTTCAAATCATTCATGGGGGCATGCCTCAGCATAATCTGGTTCTCCCTGCTGCTCGGATGGGCTTTCGGCAAAAACTCCAGGACAGACTGGCTGGGCGGGAACATCGGCAACACGCTCAGCGAGCAGTTAGTGACCATAATGGGGCAGATTGGTTTTCTGCTGCTGCTGATTTTCATCGCCATTGTAATTCTGGTCATCTTCTTCCGCATGACCTTCAGCCGCCAGCAT
>JAEEGK010018447.1_pt1 | contig 15097 bp, 14 predicted proteins | sample 8958771 | NCBI WGS metagenome assembly JAEEGK01 (sample SAMN16246547, study PRJNA631951) | gut metagenome | biome: gut microbiome; feature: rumen; material: SC-attached | host: Bos | place: Iran: Karaj | collected 2018-10 | reverse complement strand
AAATAGACACTCTCCTTTATATCAAGAACTTGACAGCATCCCGGAATCAGATCTTATCGGCAAACTCTCAGAGCTACTTATATGTTATGTCAAAGAGGTAGAGGCAAGAGACTCCAAAGGTAAGATTTGTATGAATTACGAGATTGTAATAAAATAAAGAAATAATGATTAAAGCTATGAATATTACAGAGAAATCAAAAGAGTATGCTGAGGGGAAAGCTATAGACGCAATCTCTGCTGCAATTGAGCAAGCCTATGCAGATGGGTATAAAGATGGTTACAATGAAGGCCTATCTAGTCGTGATAATTTTTCTTCAAATGAAGTAGAAGATGGGGTAGAGTATGCTGATTTAGGTCTTCCGAGCGGAACAAAATGGGCTATAGACTTTCTAAGAGATGATAAAGGGAAAGTGAAATTTCTACTATATGAAGAGGCTCGCAACTTAAAACTTCCAACTCCGCAGCAGTTTCGTGAGTTGGTTGAATATACACGTAGAGGTGGTTATTATTCGGACAATAAGGGTGGTAAATTAATTAAAATTACTGGAGCAAATGGTAATATCATTTATTGGAAGCAATTAGGCGCAACTATCGCTATGTATTCGCCTTCCAATTATAGTTATATGTTTTGGCTGAAAGATTTATCTGGGAAAGGAAGCGAGAGGAATGCAGCCAAAGATTCAAAAATTGAGAATACATTTATAGGCTATAAACTACCTATAATATTAGTCCGATGAATGATTTCCTCATCAATGATGTAGTAACAGGTAAAATAAAAGTAGTATGAAGAGAGTAGTTCAGCAAGAGTTGACATTTAGAGATGGTAGCAAGATTAGCTATGCAACTTCTCCCAACGGAGAAGTACGCAGGGTTATAGATTACGCTGCAACTAAAGATAAACCTGCTGAGCATAAAGATAATGCAGGAAAATATTACTACTTAAAAACGCTTAAAGATTTTAAGGAAATAGGCAGAGACATCTATTCAGAATTAGAGTATATTTGCAGTAAAACAACGGCTAAATTTGATATGGATCTATATAGAGACATATATCAAAGGATTGAAGCCCGAGGTTTTTTCGAGCAGGCAGAAGTCTTTTTCTGTGCAATATACTTGGAAATGGTAGACTATGAGGCTACAAAGCTTTACGAAGGAAGGCTTAGTAAAGAAATGGTGTTGGAAGGGTGTAAGGCTGTGCTTTTGGATAATGTTTACTTCAGAAAAGCAGCAAATCTATACACAAACGACGAATATTAAGAGTTGTATAATATATGGAAATCAGTAAGACGAACGAACAGGCTTTTGAGTGGCTGATAGAGCGGGCACTCGTAGGTTCAACTAAGGAAGAGCGCGAGGCAGCAGGGCTGACGGATGTGGATGCCCAGCAGCCTGATGCCCAACAGTATTATTGGGGCTTACCCAAGGATCTGGACAAGAAGTGGGCTGTGGATATGCGCAGGCTCTGGTCGTTTCTCGAAACCACCCAGAAAGAGGAGCTGGAGAAATATACTGGCTCTGACATCAAGACGGAGGTGACAAAACTACTCTCAAAGGAGATTGAAACGTTTGGTGTGATAAAGGTGCTAAGAGAAGGCTTTGAGGTGAATAATATGAAGCTGAAACTCTTTTTCCCCAAGCCATCAGCTGCTGACAGCACGCTTTCGCATGTAAAGTACAGCCAGAACCAGTTCTCGCTCACACGCCAACAGACTTATTCGATTTTGAAGCCTGGGGAGGAGATTGATATGGTGCTCTATGTGAACGGCATTCCTCTCTTTACTTTTGAACTGAAGAACCCATGGACTGGGCAAACTGCCAAATACAATGGAAAGAAGCAGTACGAAAAAGACAGGAATCCAAAAGATACGCTGTTGAGCTTTGGCAGATGTCTGGCTCACTTTGCAGTAGATAAGAATGAAGTGCTCTTTACCACGAAGCTGGCACTCGACAAGACCTATTTCATGCCCTTTAATAAGGGACTGCCCAACGGACAAGGTGCAGGAAACCCTGTGAATCCTGATGGTGGTTATAAGACGTCGTATCTTTGGGAACATGTGCTGCAGAAAGATACGGTGGCGGATATCATCATGAACTATGTGCTCTTTGATTATGGGGAAGCTAAGACCCAGAAGAAGGTGCCCCACATCATGAAGAATGCCAAGAAACTGATATTCCCTCGTTATCATCAGCTGGATGTAGTGACCAAGTTGGAGGATGATGTGGCAGAGGTTGGCGTTGGCAAGACCTATCTGATAGAACACTCTGCTGGCTCTGGTAAGTCGAACTCGCTGACATGGTTGGCTTTTAAGCTGATCAAGACCTGTCCTAAGTCGATGGATGCCCTGAGGGCTAAGGCTACGAACCTGGCACTGTTTGATTCTGTGATTGTGGTAACGGATCGCAAGCTGCTTGATAAACAGATTACGGATAACATCAAGGCTTTCGGACAAAGCGACAAGATTATTGCCCACGCTGATTGTGCAGATTCTGGAAGCAATACCAATAAGACAGGACTGAAACAGGCTATCGAGCAGGGAAAACGTATTATTATCACCACGATACAGAAGTTCCCGTTTATGTGTAATGCCATCAGTGATGTGAGTGATAAGAACTTTGCCATCATTATTGATGAAGCACATAGTTCTCAAAGTGGTATCGCTGCAGACAGTGTGAATAAGGCAACTCAGAAGAATGATGATGAAATTGAGGATACTGACGACCTGATCTACAAGTTGATGAAGGAAAGAAAGATGAGCACAAACTGCTCGTACTTCGCCTTTACAGCAACCCCAAAGAAAGAGACTTTGGAACGATTTGGTACCCAGCATAGCGATGGGAAATACTACCCTTACCACCTGTATAGTATGAAGCAGGCCATAGAGGAAGGCTTTATCCTGAATGTGCTATCCAACTACACCACCTATAAGAGTTATTATGAACTGACAAAGAGCATCGAGGAGAATCCACAATACAACAACGAGAAGGCTCAGAAGATGCTGCGTAGAGTGGTGGAGCGTGATCCCAAGACCATCAGGGCAAAGGCAGAGGTGATGTTGGATCATTTTGATGCAAAGATCTTCCGCAACCACAAACTTCTGGGGCAGGCTAAGGCGATGGTGGTGACGAAGGATATAGAATGTGCCATCACCTATTATCAGGCTTTGCAGGATATTGCCAAGGAAAAGAAACTGCCTTATGGCATTCTGATAGCGTTCTCTGGTTCAAAGACCATCAACGGAAGGGACTATACGGAGTCTGACATGAATGGCTTCCCAGAGTCGAAGACTGCTGAGGAATTTGAAAAAGACGAGAACCGTATCCTGGTTGTGGCCAATAAATATCTGACAGGTTTCGATCAGCCAAAGCTTTGCGCGATGTATATAGACAAACCTCTGGATGGCGTTTTGGCTGTGCAGGCTTTATCACGCCTGAACCGTTCTGCGCCAGAGCTGAAAAAGGTGAGTGAAGACCTCTTCATCATGGACTTCTATAATTCCACCGATGGTATCAAGGAAGCCTTTGATCCCTTCTTTACTGAGACAACGCTTGCTGGCCCAACGGATGTGAATATTCTCCACCAGTTGAAAACAACGCTCTTACAGTTTGGTGTGTTCGATATGGAAGAGGTGTATGAGTTCTCAGCACTATATATCCAAGGCGCAGAGGCAGACCAATGGGCTCCTATTCTGGATACTGCTGTAGAGAGATTCGACCATGAGATAGAGTGGCCAGAGAATGGCAAGGCAGATTTCAAGATGAAGTGTAAGCAGTTTGTGAGGGTATACTCTCGCGTGGCTGCCATCATCGATTATGAGGTCTTGGATTGGGAAAAGCTGTTCTGGTATTTGCGCTATTTGATTCCAGACTTGCATGTAGACAGTAAGGGTGAAGAGATAAAGGATTTGCTCGACAATATTGACTTGAATACTTATGGATTGCGTCGCACAGCACTGAATGAAACTATCGGCTTGGATGCTGGGGAGGCTACTCTGAATCCCAATAAGCCAGTGATGGTGAATGCTGGTGATGATGACGACGACAAAGACCCTTTGGACAAAATCTTGGCTGAATTCAATGAAAGATGGTTCAAAGGATGGGAAGCCACGCCTGAAGACCAGAAGACGAAGTTGCTGAGTATTTCGAAAGCTGTGACAGAAAATGAGGATTATCAGAATCTTGTAGTTGGTAATCCAGACCAGCAGGCTGTGGATGACTTAATGGCAAAGATCATCGATGGCATTATTCGCCAAAAGCGCAAGGGCGATATGTCGCTTTATAAGGAATATCAGCAGAATGAGGGCTTCAAGGTAAATTTCCGCGACCTCATTATCAGGATGGTAAGTGATACGACAGGAGCTTTGGCTATTCAGTTGCGTAAATTGCAAAGCGTGGAGGATGACAGAGAAGTTAGGGATCTTGTATATAACCGTATGCTTATGGACAAGGAGATTTCCAATTATGAGCTGCAACGAGAGATCATGGAATTATTCGGAGAACGTTATGGAGGTATGAAGCCTAGAGACTGGGAGCGCATTATTAATGAGTATACCCAAAAAGCAAGAAACAACAAATCTGTAAACGAAGATACCCCATCAATGGATATACCTTTGGATTTCTCTAAGGCCGCAGAACCATTATCGCCACCAGATCCAGATTAAAAATGATTAGCTATAGCAATGGAAAAGCCGCTGACATTCACATGCCAGCGGTTTGGACTTAACAAAAATTAGCGGAAAATCGTTCGTCTTTTCTTTCTGAGGATAGATGATTTTTATTATCTTTGCAGGCTGAAAGGAAGAGACCTAAATCTGACTTTTTAATCACCATTAAATCCTACTTAAGACGTATGGAAATTGACATCAACTGCATTCGGGGCAAGAGTCCTGACGGTGGCACAGACGGCCTCTGCCAGAAGACTCAGGCAGTGGCGTTGGTGGAAGGAATGGTGCGCTCGTGCAAGGCTGTATCGAATTATGAAACGGCTTCTCTGCAGGAAGGCATCTGTCATGGGATTGCCCGGAAGGAACCCTGCGTGCCGCGTTCAGGGATAATTCTTATTTGAAGTTGCCTGTAGACAAGTGGCGAGATAACGGTGTTCCTGACAGAGTAATCAAGTTATTGGATAGATTTGAGGAGCAGATGACCTAAGTCTTTCACAATTACTTTCACAGTTTCACATATAGTTTCACAACCCTCGGAGACTCCTTCGAGGGTTAATTTTTTGTGATTAATTTTGTCCTCCGAAAGCCGCAAGTAGGGGAAAGTCCGGACCCCCGAACGCTGGCAAAAACGTTCAAAATTAAACAAAACAAAATGAAAAGGAAATTTCTCACTAAGAGAATCGCACGTAACGTGCAAATGGACAACACGGACCTGAGCGAGTACTACGACGTGGACGAGTGCGCCAGAGAGGTCATGGAGTTTTTTTCGAAAAAGGTCAGCCCGCAGCTCTACGGCATGCTGATGCAACAGCTGCTGGGATTCCATCATGACATGCAGCTGGAGATGGCCGCGAACCTGATGGACTTCACCTGCGAGCATATCGCACGCACGACGGGATGCCCGAGCGTGGACGGCGTGCTGGACGTGTGCTATGCCTGGATCTCCATCGAGCAGGGCATCATCAAACCGGGTTATCGTGAAATCTTAAACAATGTACGCGTATGAACGAGGGAATATGTCAGCAATGCCACATCAGGAAGAAGATGACCATCCACGTCTTCGCGACGATCATGGCGCTCTACACCGTCAGCAGCGCAAAGAAGATTGCCGAGGAGTTCGGACTGTCAACCTATCAGGTGCAGAAAATGGCAAGGATCTGCCGCGTGAAGAAGGAGAAGAGTTACCTCAGGGAAATCTGTAGCCGCAATGCCATGGTCTCTGTCAACAGGAAAAGGAGACTGCGCAACCGTAGGATCGCAAGGGCCGTCCGACTCTTCAACGAGGGACACACCAATGTAGAGATTGCCCGTATCATGAAAGTGAGCGTGGCAACGGTGAGCAAGTACAAGAAATTATTAGAACAAAAAAAACAAACAAAATGAAAAAGGAATTCAGAAACCATTTGCAGAAATATTGCGACATCAGCAACTGGAGTCGCATGCACAAGCCCAGAAGGGGCAAGGAGAACTATGAGGCCGGAGTGGCACTGTGTGAGGACATCCTCAGAATGATGCTGAGTCGTGAGCCTGGTGAGGACGGCGTGGCCGTCATACTGACCGCCTTGGCACTGGTGAACTCGTATATCAGAAAGGGAATCGGCTTCACGCCTGCCTTCGATGTGAGCAGCGATATCAAACTGATAGACCAATACCAGAAGCTGTTTCAGGGCGACTGGTGGATGGGTGTCAGGGAGGACACGATCCAGTTCCAGATAGAGGACTTCTTCAGAGGAAAGAGGATTCCCATGCACAACACTCTCGGGCTGGAGACAGAGTATCTAATTAAAGTCAAAGGACTCGCTTTAGCGCTTGCTACCGAAGGGACGCAAGAACATATTAACAAAAAAAACCAATAAACAGAATGACTGACAATTTTATTGAGAAGCCGGAAGGGAAGCCAGTGAAGAATTTCAGGGCAAGGGTGAAGGTCTACGGCAATGACGTGGTGGTGGTGAATCCTCAGACCCAGGGTGAGAGCAACCGCAAGATGATCAAGCAGAAGGGCAAGTGCTCGTTCTACAAGAGTGAGGGCGAGAAGGAATCATCTTATTCTATTCACATCAACGTGGATGCGAACGATCCGGACCCCGTGGCCACGATGCAGGAACGCTTTGCGGAACTGACGAAGGGCGAGCTGAAGAGCGAGCTGAAGATGCAGGTGAAGGGCAAGCTGCTGTATGAGACACCACAGCTGAAGGTGTATCTGAACAAGACGCAGAAGAAGGTGGTGATTCAGACGACGCTGGACTGTGGCCCCACCATAGAGCGTGAACTGTTGCAGCTGCAGGGCGACATGGGACGCGTGATCGGCGCCAACTACTCGGAAATCATCAAATCGTTTAACAAATCCTAAAAACATTTTATGTTTTGTTATCAAAAGAACTTTACTAATCCTACGTTGCCCGTTGACGAAGCGCAGTTTTATGCGCTCGTCAGGGCCACGCAGTGGAACGAGAACATCGACAAGTATCGTGAGACGGGCGAGGCAAGTCTGAAGAGGAAACTGCCGGCCTTTATCTTCCAGGCTACATTCGACGAAACCACCTCGAAGACGGGCAAGACGGGCCGCTGGCGAAAACAGGCGGCCACACGCCTGACGGGTCTGGTGGTGATGGACGTGGACCACGTGGAGAATCCCTGCGAGGTATTCGAGGGATGGGGAGTGTTGTCGCCGGATATTCTGTTGGTGTATGTGACGCCGAGCGGGAAGGGCCTGAAGGTGGTGTTCAAGGCCGATACGCTGAAGGGTAATCTCATCGACAACCAGCACTCGATGGCGAAGCTATTGGGTGTGGAGGTTGACGAAAGTTGCAAGGATGCAAGCCGCATGAGCTTCATCTGCAAGGAATCGGACATATTGTATATTAACAAGGAACTATTTACTTATGAAAACAGGGAATTTGCTGAGAAATATAATGAGCAGTATAGAGGCGGTCGTACTCAGCCCACTCTACATTTTGATGATGCTCGCGCTGTGGCTGGTGGTGATACCCATGAATGCGCTGTACGTGGGACTGAAGCTGGCGGCCAGGGAGATGATAAGACGCTACCGCTGAGTTTCAAGGGGCGGCCCTATAGCGAGATCATCGAGGAATGGTGGAAGCGTCAGGGCGGTGAGCCGCAAGAGGGCGAGAGGAACGTCAAGCTTTATCAACTGGCCGTCAACCTGAGGGCCATCTGCGACAACAACAAGGCACTCATGCTGCGTGTGATGCCTCGTTTGGGACTCGAAGAAGAGGAAGTGAGGAGCATCGTGGAGTCGGCCTGCAAGGAGCCGCCAAAGGGCATCTCTAAGGTGATGCGTGAAATCACGCAAAACGAAGTGCTCGTAAAGAGTGATGACATCACTAATTTGCTCGACAACTGGGGCGCGGAGATAGAGAGTCTCTTCACGTACTTCCCATTATTAGAAGATGTGTGCGCAGGCCTTAAGAGATCACAGTATCCGGCGGCGGTGTTCACGGCTGGCGGTGCGCTGATGACGCTGATGACGAGGTGTACTTACCGCTTCTATCATCGTCCGGAGAGGGAGCGCAGGCTCAACTGTTCGCTGCTCATCATCGGACACCCTGCCTCGAACAAGTCGATGGCCGATGACATCTGCGACATCCTGATGTCGCCCGTGGAGACGGCTGACAAGGCGGGACTCGCCGCACTGAACCGCTACAAGCAGGACACGAAGAAGAGGGCCGCCAACAAGGAGGGCAAGGACAGACCGCAGGGCATCATCCGCATACACCCTGCCAGAACGAGCAACGGCCAGCTGATACAGGACATGCTGAATGCGAAGGAGGTGGTGGACGGCAAGGAGATGCAGCTGCACATGTTCACCTTCGACACAGAGCTCGACAACTCGATCACCCTGCAGAGCGGCGGATCGTGGATCAACAAGCAGAGCATGGAGCTGAAGGCCTTCCACAATGAGGAGGACGGACAGATGTACCAGAACTCGGACTCGCCCGTGGACAAGTTCCACGTCACCTGGAACTACATCTACACGGGTACGCCCATCGCGCTGAAGAAAAAGGTGAATGAAAGGAACTTCGGCTCTGGACTGAGTACACGCCTCACGGTGATACCCATGCCCAAGACGAACTACGAGATGATCGCCTTTCAGGAGGTGACGACCATCGACTGGCAACGGCTGGAGCGCATGAAGACGTGGGCCTTCAAGCTGGACGTGAGGGCTGGAGAGCTGCCCATGTGGCCGCTGGTGAAGCGGCTCTACGACTGGACGAAGAACCGCATGGCCGATTGTGCGGAGGATGACTCGGAGGCCAACGAACTGATGCTGAAACGCGTACCCTATCACGCCCTGAACTATTCGGCACCGTTCATCGACATGCGCCACTACGGGAGCCTGCATCAGGAAGGGAAGTTCTGGGAGGGCTCGTACGAGGTGGATGAGACGGACTGGAAGCTCTGCGAACTGATGGCCCGCATCCAGTATGCCACGCAGCAGCACTTCTTCGGGGTCTTGGCAGAGAAGTATTTCGACGACATGAACAACGACGTGCAGATCACGGGCAGGCGTCATTACCAGAAGTCGCAGGAGGGCTATCAACGCCTGCCGGAGGTGTTCACATTGGAAGATGTCAGGAGATGCTACGGCTATGACAAAGACGCGTCTGTCTACACAAGGATCAGAAGGCTGACTGACAGCGGTAATGCCGAGAAGATCCAGGAAGGTGATGATAAGGGCAAATACAGGAAGATTGTCAAGATGCTAGCCTAGAAATTATTCAATTATTCATTTATTCAATTATTCATTTCGTTTTAGAAAATGATCAACGTAGAATTAAACAAGCAAGCAGAACTCTCCGAGCACTTTAAGCTCGGGGAGTTCACCAAGACGAGTGTGAAATCTCTGGATGGGAACATCCCGAGCCATGAGGCGATTGAGAACCTGAAGCGGCTGTGCCCGTGGCTGGAGGAGTTGCGATATACGTACAATTCGCTCTACTGCCTCAAGCCGGGCGAGGACTATGAGACCTCAAAGAACGTGGAGCCGATTATCATCACGAGCGGCTATCGTTCGCCTGATGTGAACAGGGCCGTGGGCGGGGCTAATTCGAGCAACCATCTGACGGGCTGTGCCGTAGACATCCGTTGCGTAGGTGTGGAGCAGGCCATCCGCTATGCCGCCATTCTCCTCGATGCCGTCGATGACCGAAAGGAAGACTTCGACGAACTGCTCATCGAGCGCAACAGAAAAGGTCGCTACTGGGTTCACTTCGCCGTCAGGCCGCCGAAAGAAGGGAACCGCAGAAAGGTGATGTTCATCCAGATGTGAAACGGATAGAAACAGAAAAGCCACATCCTCTCGGGTGTGGCTTTATTATGGTGACAGAATGTTGTTTAGAACGGAATCTTGTAACCAATGGTCAGCATGATGACGCTGTTCTTCTGGCTGTAGTCAGTGTGATCATCATCGATCAGATTGCTCAGGCCGAGGTTGTAGCGGGCGTCGATGACGAAATCAGAAATCTCGTAAGAGAGTCCGAGGGGAACAGAGAGGTCTAATGACTTCAGGCCATCCTTCTCTGTGTTCTCATGCTCGTGGCCGTTCCTCGTGTATTTTTCCTTTTTCGCGAGCAGGAATCCTGGCTGTATACCAGCCTTGACAGCGAGACCGGGGATGATGTAATAGTTGGCCAAGATGGGGATATTAAGGTAAGTTAATGTGGTGCTGTAATCCGTAGTGCGGTCATTATCCTTAATGCCAGTACCCTGCATGGAAACCAGAGCACCTGCTGTTACAGCAAACTGCGGAGCAATCATGTAACCAAACTCTGCTCCGGCAGCCAGGCCGAGCTTCATCTTACAGTCATCGGTATAATCACCTGTAATAGTGGCCAACGTTCCACCGACCATCGGCTTTACAAACATCTGTTGTGCAAATGCGCCCATGCTCATAAGCGACATTGCTGCAATAATGAATAATTTTTTCATACTTGTTAATTTAAAGGGTTAATAATACTAATATTTAAAGTGCAAACTTGTAGCCTACTGTCAGCTGAACCACGTTGTTTCTCAGGTCTTTATGACCAGAGACGCTCTCCTTGTTCACTTTCGACACACCGAGGTTGTAGCGCATGTCAATCACAATGGGGACGGTTGGAACCTGATAGGAGATACCCATGGGGATTGAGATGTCTAACTTGCTGCAGCTGTCCTTGAAATCGTCGCTGTTATCTTCCAGATCCATAGTAGCGCTGTATTTGCCGTTCACAACCTTCATGGTGCCCTTCTCCTTTGCGTTTAACAAGAATCCGAACTGCACACCAGCTTTTACGGCAAAGCCCTTGAAGAGATAGATGTTGGCAACAACGGGCAGGTTGAGATAGTCGATCTGGATCTTGGCATCTTTCAGTTCAAACTTATCATCGTCTATGGATGTGGAATAGTCTTCCCATCCGCTACCCTGCTGGGCATAGCTGACACCCGCGGCAAGGCTGAACTTCCGTGCTATCTGATACTCTGCTTCTGCACCAATGATGGCTCCGACAGTGGGGGAGTTGTCTATTTCAACAGTACCTGTACCTAATTTCGGCATGTTCGACAGCCAAGATGCGGTGGAACCAATTTTCGGTTGAATGCTGAATGTTCCTGGCTCAAACTGTGCATGTGCACTTATTGCGCCTATCATCATGGCTACAACCATTAATAATTTCTTCATACTTGTAATTTTTTTAGTTTAGTAATTAAACGATGGGACAAAGATAGTAAAAATGTTCTAAAGTTCCAAGCAAAATGCAAAAAAAGAAGTAATAAATGTCGAAAAAGCACATTTTTCAGATAATTTTTCGTAATTTTGTGCAGAAAATCAATACAAAAGATAACCATATGAAGAAATTATTATGTTCGTTCCTGGCCATCGGCTGTCTGACCGTCGCCAGTGCCCAGACCAAAGAGGGTGGCATCTCGCGTGAGATGCTGCGTGATATCCAGAAGGAGATGAAGGCGGAGCCCGTGAACCAGGCTCTCGTCAATGCCGTTGCCACCAACAGCATCGACGCCCTCACCGCCAACCGTCAGAACGCAGGGGCCCTCGACACGTGGTTCTCAGTAGAGACGAAGAAGCAGTCGATCACTGATCAGAAGTCATCCGGACGCTGCTGGATGTTCAGTGGCTTTAACGTGCTGCGCTCCAATTACACTCAGGCTCACGGCGACTCCATACAACTCGAGTTCTCGCAGGCCTACCTCTTCTTCTGGGATCAGCTGGAGAAGGCCAACCTGATGCTACAGGGCTGTGCCGATACGGGTAAGCAGCCCATCGACGATCCGCGCGTGCAGTTCTTCTTCAAGTCGCCCCTCGGCGATGGCGGCACCTTCTGCGGCGTGGCCGACCTTACGGAGAAGTACGGCCTCGTACCCGCCGAGCTGATGCCCGAGAGTTTCAGCAGCGACAACACTTCGCGCATGCGAGCCCTCATCTCGTCGAAACTGCGTGAGTATGGTCTTCAGCTACGCGATATGGCGCAGAAAGACCGTAAGCAGTCGAGCATCGACAAAGCCAAGACGCGTATGCTGAGTCAGATTTACAAGATGCTTACGCTGACTATCGGCGAACCGCTTCAGGAGTTCACCTATGCCTTCCGCGACAAGAGTGGCAAGGCGGTGGGAGCTGCCAAGAGGTACACGCCGCAGTCGTTCTATCAGGAGGTGGTGGGCGGCCCCATCAACGGCACTTTCATCATGGCGATGAACGATCCGCGCAGGCCTTACTACAAGACCTATGAGGTGGAGTACGACCGTCACACCTACGACGGCCACAACTGGCGCTACGTGAACCTGCCGATGGACGATATCGAGCAGATGGCCATCGCCTCGCTGAAGGACGGCCGCAAGCTCTATAGCAGTTACGACGTGGGCAAGTTCCTCGACCGCAAGCGTGGCTATGCTGACACTGAGAACTTTGACTACGCCTCGCTCTTCGGTACCACCTTCGGCATGGACAAGGCACAGCGCATTTCCACTTTCGACAGCGGTTCAACACATGCAATGACCCTGACCGCCGTTGACCTTGACGACAATGGTAAGGTGAAGAAATGGAAGGTAGAGAATTCATGGGGCGCCTCATGGGGGCAGCAGGGCTGTCTGATCATGACTGACCGCTGGTTCCGTGAGTTCATGTTCCGTCTCGTGGTCGATAAGAAGTACGTGCCTGAGAATATCCTGAAGGCCGCAGAGACCGAACCCGTCATGGTCATGCCCGAGGATCCGCTCTTCCTGCCAGACGAGTAGGGAATGAGTAGTTAAGAAGTTAGATAGTTAAGGTAGTTAAATTGTTAAGCCAAATGAAAATAATAAAGACCATTATGTCAATGACTATGGCATCAGCAGTGCTGTTGCAGTTTAGTGCCTGTCAGCAGGCACAGCGTGAGAACCCGCTGTTAGTGGAGAGTACGTTACCGTTTGGTGCGCCTGATTTCAGCAAAATCCAGACCACCGACTATATGCCAGCCTTCGAGACGGCCATCCAGCAGACGCGTGAGAACATCCAGAAGATCGTGGACACTCCGGACTCGGCCACGTTCGAGAACACCATCCTGGCCTACGAGGAGAGCGGACGGCTGCTCGACCGTGTGGGCCGTGTGTTCTTTGCCCTCGTCGAGGCCGACAAGACGCCTGAGATTGGTGAGATAGAGAAGAAGGTGCAGCCGATGCTGACGGATCTGGAGAACGAGATTTCGTTCAACAAGCCCTTGTTTGAGCGCATCCGTCAGGTGTATGACCGTGAGCACGACTCGCTCAGCGGCGAAGACCAGAAGCTGCTGGAGGAGATTTATAAGAGTTTCGTGCGCAGGGGTGCCCTGTTGCCCGACGATAAGATGGAGCGCATGAAGGAGATTAACCTCCGCATCTCCGACCTCCAGACGAAGTGGGGCGACATCGTGCCCGACGCCACCAACGATGCTGTGGTGTGGGTAGACAAGAAGGAAGAACTGGCAGGACTGAGTGAGGCCGACATCGCCCAGTGTAAGAAAGATGCCGAGAGTCGTGGCGGTAAGGCTCCTTACGCCATCGTCATCGTGAACACCACCCAGCAGCCCCTCCTGGCCAGCCTCGACAACCGCGACCTGCGCAAAAAGGTCTATGAGGCTTCCATACACCGTTCAGACGGAACCGGCAAGTACAACTCTTTCTCCATTGTCTGCGAGATTGCCAAGCTGAGGGCTGAGCAGGCTGAGATTATGGGCTATCCCAACTACGCCTCGTATTCATTAGAGAAGGCAATGGCCAAGACGCCTGAGAATGTGTATGCCTTCCTGAAGAATCTGATAAAGGAGTATTCGCCGAAGGCCGATGCCGAGACGAAGGCCATTGAGGAATTCGCCCGCCAGACAGAAGGTGCCGACTTCCAGCTGCAGCCCTACGACCGCTTCTACTACTCGGCGAAGATGAAGAAGCAGCTGCTCGATATCTCTGACGACGAGGTGAAGCCCTATTTCAACGTCGACAGCGTGTTGACGAACGGTGTGTTCTATGCCGCCAACCGTGCCTACGGCCTCACGTTCAAGGAGCGCAAGGACATCCCCCTTTATCATCCTGACATGAAGGCCTTCGAGGTGATCGACAAGGACGGTTCGACGAAGGCCCTCTTCTACTGCGACTACTACCGCAGGCCCACGAAGCGCGGTGGTGCCTGGATGGACGGCTTCGCCAAGCAGAGCCGTCAGTGGAACCAGATACCTATTATATATAATGTATGTAATAGCGCCAAGGCACCCGAAGGCCAGCCGTCGCTACTGACGTGGGACGAGGTGACGACGATGTTCCATGAGTTCGGGCACGCCCTACACGGCATCCTCTCCGACTGTCAGTATAACACGTTGAGTGGCACTTCCGTGGCACGCGACTTCGTGGAGATGCCCTCGCAGTTCAATGAGTCGTTTGCTTCGATCCCGGAGGTGTTCGACCACTATGCCCGCCATTACCAGACGGGTGAGCCGATGCCTGCCGACCTAAAGGAGCGCATGCTGAAGAGCATCAACTTCCAGACGGCCTATGCCTTGGGTGAGAACCTCGCCGCCACTTGTGCCGATATGGCCTGGCACATGCTTGCCTCGAAGGATATTCCCACGCCGGAAAAGGCCGCAGCGTTTGAGACAGAGGCCCTGAGACAGGTGGGACTGCTCAATCCCCAGATTCCGCCACGTTACTTCACCAGCTACTTCAACCACGTGTGGGGTGGGGGCTACGCAGCCGGCTACTACAGTTATCTGTGGACGGAGGTGCTGGCCGTGAACATCGCCGACGTCTTTGCCCAGCGCGGTGCCCTGAAGCCTGAGACGGGCCAGGAGATGCGCGATAAGATCCTGAGTCGTGGTAATACGGGCGACCTGATGCAGATGTTTACAGACTTTACGGGTATGCAGCAGCCCGATGTCTCCAGCCTGCTCAGAGCCAGAGGACTGTAACCGTCACTT
>JAEEGK010018446.1_pt1 | contig 15097 bp, 11 predicted proteins | sample 8958771 | NCBI WGS metagenome assembly JAEEGK01 (sample SAMN16246547, study PRJNA631951) | gut metagenome | biome: gut microbiome; feature: rumen; material: SC-attached | host: Bos | place: Iran: Karaj | collected 2018-10 | reverse complement strand
CTTATCTATTCCTTGAAGTGACGGATTGTTGCAATTTAAAATGCAAGCATTGCGGAAGCGGTTGTCTGTCAACAAACCGGAACTATTTGCCTTTTGAAACCGCTCAAAGAGTCCTGGACGAAGTCGCTAAAGAATACGACGCATCACAGATTTTCATTTGCATTACAGGCGGCGAGCCTATTTTGAACAAGGAGCTTTTCAAAATCATCGCCTATTCCAAGCATTTAAATTTTTCTTGCGGAATAACGACTAACGGAACCTTATTGTCCGAAACCGTCGGTGAAGAGTTCAAGAAAGCTGGACTGGACACAATTTCTATCAGCTTGGATGGTCTAGAAGATACTCACAACAACTTTCGATGTTCCCCAAATGCATTCCAACAAGCGCTGACAGGTATCCGAAATGCGAAAAAAGCAGGGTTATATCCCGAAGTTGTGACCGTTGTCCACAAAAATAATCTAAAAGAACTGGATATCCTATACGAATTCCTTTGCGATGAGAAAATCGAATCATGGAAAATTGCAAACATCGAGCCCATCGGCAGAGCCAAAGAAAATTCCTCGATGATCCTCGACGCTCACGAATACAAAATGCTGCTCGATTTCGTTAAACAGACCCGATTTAATCCAAGCAACTACATGGAAATTAATTTAGGTTGTTCACACTATCTCGGAATGCAATACGAGTACATGGTTCGCGATTTTTACTTTCAATGCGGAGCGGGAACTAAAATCGCAAGCGTCATGGCAAATGGCGATATCGGAGCATGTCTGGACATTGAACGGAACGATTTAACAATACAGGGAAACATTTATAAAGATTCTTTCGTAGATGTTTGGAAAAATCGGTTTGATATTTTCCGTCAAGATAAAGCGGAATTAAACCCGCAATGCAAACAATGTAGCGAAAGGGAATTTTGCATGGGAGATTCAACCCATACCTGGAACTTCCAAAACAACGAACCCAATTACTGCGTTTTCAAAATGCTGGAGGATCATCATGGTCAAGATAAATAAAAAGCCAAAAGAATATCGTGGACGTTGCGGAAACTGCCAAGCGCCTCTGTTGAAGGGGGCTCGATATTGCGACCAATGCGGCACCAAAAGGGGCGATGGGGAATTTAAACCTTTTGAAAATACAATACGATTCCTTTACGGTCCACCCATTAAAATCATCCAGCATTGTGAAGCATGCAATCATAAATGGTTGAAGGCAGGGATTGGCGTAAAAAAATCTTCATACTGTCCCAAATGCAATTCACCCTCTATAGAAATGCTAGAATTTTCGCATTGGCATTATGGAGAAGCCCTAGGTCACTATTTAGAAGACAACGAGCCACTGCAATTATTCACCGAAGACGAAGTGAATAAAATTCTGAGTTTGCGCGAAGAATACAAGAATTTTCAAAACCGTAACGAAGATTACAATGCAATACACAGGTTCATGAATCAAAATGGTTTCGAAGAACATGCGAAAGAATTGAAAGATACAATTTTGTCAAATCGTGAAGCGGAAAGAATAAATTTATCAAAAAAGATTTTAATGGTTGTCGGAAATGCAAACGCTTTAATTGCAAACAGCGTTTGCCCCAAATGCGAAGGCGTAATAGCTAGTCAAATAAAAATCGAGAAAAAAGCGAAATCCCCCAAAGCGAATACACTGAAAGACGGCGAAATTTATTCACTTTCAGAGGATTATGTCAATCAAGATGCCCGTAAAGACGATTTAATGTGCTTACAATGCGGTCATGTATTCAAAAATCCTAAAAAAGAAAAATAAGGATATACACATGGGCGAAGAAAGAAAAACAAACAAGAAATATTGTTACCACTATTCCCCCTCCCAACAAAAATGCCCATACAAGACCGATTTTGAACGAATCGCGTGGGAATGCGAAAAGCAAGTCTGCGAAGCAAAAACATCTCCGCAAGACATCTCGGAGTTTCTGCATTTTGTAGCCAACACCATGAGCAATTATGACAAAAAAATCCTTGCTCGGTACATTGCAGAATATGCCTGTTATGACTCCGACGACAGCATCATAAACGCAAAGAAATTCATTTGTGAAACCCACAAGCTGCAAGATATTCTTTTCTTTGAAAAGCCGCTAGGCCAAACGATCTACGAAACCATTGATGAAGGGACCTACGTACCTGAAAGCGAAGGGACTCTTCTTTACGATGACGGAAGAATATACACAATGTTCGGGAACAGCGATAGTAAAAAACGCTCTTATGTGCTAGAAGCAACAAGCAGGCCGTTCGCAGATAAAATAAAGGCATTCATAGAAAAAAATAGGGAAGTCATTCAAAGTTTTCCTGACGAAACCACAGAAGCTCCATTTTGCGACGGAAGCTACCAATACTATAAATTTCTGAACAAAAAATGTCACGGCTATATGATGTATTGTACTGATGACGGTCAAAAAATTATTTCCTTTGCAAAAAAGATTGACGCACGTTTCCGCAAGCACGCATTTCCGATAAGCAATAGTGCAAACTTTGCCGCAGTTGTATGTTTTTGACACGTTTTTTATCTCCAATGATTCTATCGAATATCAGTATCCTTTTGAAATTTCTTGAATTCACTCGAAATAAATAAAATGTATAATTGAAGGTAGAGAGGCTTTGAAAATGGCAGATTTTGATAATATTGAACTAGACGAAGAAAGTGGTCTTCCCGAGGAATCCATTGGAGAAGACAATTCGGAACTTGACCGTTTATATAACGAATTTAATGAAAAGTTTCCAATTGAAAAATTGAGAAATCTTTCGATTGAAGAATACACTAATCTGAAAGAACATTCGGAAGACTAATTTTGCACTTGGGTCGAAAGACGAACTGGAAAATTAGGCAGCATTCAAGGTGCAACCTCTCTAAAATTCGGAATATACAAATACAGTGAGCCACCCAGAAGAGAATGTGAGTGCGACCAAATAAACGGTTATGCTTGGCCCCAACGCTATGGAAAAGATGATGAAAATCATACTCATTATAAGGAAGTTTTTGAAACAGTAAAAAAAGAAATTATAGCCATAGCAGAAGCTGCCCAAAAAGACGAAATCGATTATAACACAATAGACAAATCAAATCTATCGACAATGTTCAAATGGAAAATAGCATTTCTTTATTCCAGAAAAAGATTGTTGCCGATATTTGCGGAACCAATGCTTAAATATTTAGCATTCGAAAAAGATTTTTCTTTAAATAAAAAAACACAACTATCCGAAATACAGAAATTTCTCCTTCAGGCAACAGGACAATCAAATTTTTGGGATTATACAAGAAATTTATGGCAGGTATGGAATCAACGTAATAAAGCAGCCTATAACGATTTCCCGGTAAATCAATGGCACCGGCTTTTTGGCGATAGCGAAGTATTCAGTGATCAAAACTTCGATGTGCTAAGAAAATATCTTGATTTGGGTGGGAAAGCGACATTTCGTCAGATATCTGATGAATACGGAAATACCCCAGATCATTATAAGCTAATAAACACCAAACTAGCAGGAAGAATCGCTGAAAGATTAGGGCTCGATTTGGAAAAGAATTCTTCTGGCAACGACCTTCGCTTAAGAATTTTATTCAACGAAAAAAAAGTTGATTCAAACAAAAATGACTCTGAGGGTATTATTTGGGAATTGAAACCTAATTTAAAAATAGCTTTAGAAAAATATGATTTAACCATATACAATACATTTTGGTATGTAGGAACACAACCGGGGAAAGCCGACTTGAATAGCTTTATAAAAGAAGGATATTGGGAAGGTGGACAAGTTAATCGAACTGATGTAATGAACAATATAAAATCTGTGCGAAGAAAACACATTTTTATCGCAAGAGAACACGGCTATAAAGGAGAACATCGTTCAATCCCCTTCATTCGACCTATAGCTATTGGAATTGTTGGGGAAGACATTAAATTAGTTAATAACGATTGGTATTTTTGTAAAGTAAAATGGTTTACAATAAAAAATCCGAAAGAATTCATAGGGGCTTCTTACAAACGTTTTTGGACGACAATGGATGCGTGCAAAGATATTGAAATAAAGAAATACATTAGTCAATTTATAACAGATAACAATACTATGAAAGACAAGAACCTTGAAAAACAAAAATCTTTGCTGGAAACAAAAAGAAACATCATTCTTCAAGGAGCTCCCGGCACAGGAAAAACCTATAGCACAGCGGCCTTGGCGTTGTCAATCTGCGATGACGAACTTCCCAGCGATCATAAAGACGTGATGAATCGCTATGAAGAATTAATTAAACAAGGTCGCATCGGATTTGTCACATTCCACCAATCTATGGATTACGAAGATTTTATTGAAGGGATTAAGCCGAAGACTAATAGTGGACAAATTTCTTATGAAATTGAAGATGGTATTTTCAAGATAATTTGTAAAAACGCATCACAAATTAAATCCTCTAAAAAATCAGATAAAATTGATTTTTCTAAAACTCGCATTTTTAAAATGTCCCTTGGAGAAAAAGGAAAAACTGATTCGGCAACTTTTGATTACTGTCATGAAAAAAATGTAATTGCACTTGGTTGGGGGCGTGATATAGACTTTAGCGACTGCGATACAAAAGAAAAAATTAGGGAAAAAGACCATACATGGGGTGCTTTTGCAATAGAAGTTTTCAAACTTTGGATGAGAATTGGTGATATTGTTTTAATCTCAGACGGAAATAGAGCTATAAAGGCCATTGCCAAAATAACCGGCAACTACGAATTCCATAATGATAGATTAGAAAGAATGAAGCAATACCGTAATGTTGAATGGTTATACACTGGAGATTCTATTCCCATATCTAAAATTTATGACAAAAATTTAAGTCAGCAAAGTATATACGCCTTTGGAAACCGAATTGACGAAAACCATGTTGAAAACGGTAGTATAAAAGAAAATATTCTTAACGACATTATTACAGGAGATATTGAAAAAGAAAAGCTCCAAAATTACGTCCTTATCATTGATGAAATCAATCGTGGAAATGTTTCCAAAATTTTCGGAGAATTGATTTCCTTGTTAGAAGCCGACAAACGTGTTGGTGGCGATCACCCATTAACAGTTACTCTCCCCTATTCCAAAGAGCCATTTTCAGTCCCATCAAATCTCTACATTATCGGAACAATGAACACAACGGACCGTAGTGTAGGCACCATTGACTATGCCGTACGTCGAAGATTTGCTTTCTATACACTTAAAGCAAATAAAGAAGCTCTAGGATCTTACTATAACGATAAAGATTCTGCACTAAAACAAAAAGCAATCAATCTCTTTGAAACTGTAGAAAATTTTATCAAGGATAACCAGTGTAGCGGAATCGACTTCAACGACCTTATGGTTGGTCACAGTTATTTTATGGCACAAAGCCTTGACGAATTAAATTTGAAATGGGATTATGAAGTCATTCCGTTGTTGGAAGAGTATAAAAAAGACGGACTGCTGAAACAATCCGCTGACTTGAACAAGATCAGGAATTTTGAAAATCATTCCGAAAATCAAGATACCCAAACGACACAACTCAATCAGCCTGAATAATAATGCGCGCCCCCATCGTCATCGCAGAACATGAATCCATTAAAGAACTTGGAGATCTTGCCAAATACAAAGACAAGATTTCTAAGGCTTTTGGTGACGCTTTAAAAACAGAAAAAGATAAAGTCAAAAAACATCTTGGTGTTGATGCGAATCTTACGGCAAGCTATTTCATCGGTGCAAGTTGGTTAAATATAGACGAAATTGAAGAACCAATCCCATTTCAGGTTATTCCAAAAAATATTGACCGAACAAATGACGTAAACCAGACTGATTACGTCAAAATGTTCGCCACGGCATTGGAAGTAGATTCTTCAGATGAAGCAGAATATTTTTCTGACTACTACCATATAGATTTTGATTCACCCAAAATCGAAGTAGATGCAGAATCAAACCTAATGACTCCGCTTCTGTTGTTGCATTATCTATCCATCTTGACCCAACTTACAAAAAGAGGACTTCGCAGGGGATATGTGCAACGAGAAGAAAATCTGCAATCGAAAGTTCGTGGGCGAATACTCTTCACACAGAATCTTCGCAAAAACATTCTAAATAAACGTGAAGACCGTGTATATTGCAAATTTCAGGAATATACCGTAGATACGCCAGAAAATCGATTTTTAAAGAGAGCTTTGCTATTTACAGGATCAGTCCTTAAAAACATACCTAGTTTGCAAGGGGACCTTGCCGATGATATTTTTCAGCGAATCGGGACTCTTGAAACGTCATTTGCTTTGGTATCGGAAGATTCTTCTTCAGCAAAAACATTTACATCATCTTCAAGCAAACTTTATTCGCATTATTCAGAGGCTATTAAAGTTGCTGAAATGGTCTTGCAGTTCTGCGACTACGATATGGATAAGTCGGGAAAAAACAAATATTCCATTCGACCATTCTGTATCGACATGTCTCGACTTTATGAAATGTATGTATTCCATCTTCTGAATACAGCTTATCCAGGACAGATTAAATTTCAAGTCAAAGGCCGTCACGGAACACAAGTTGATTTTATCAAAGTCAGTAATTACGAAAAAATTATCCTTGACGCAAAATACAAACCAAAGTATGCGAAAGGCAACAGCGGCATTGTTGATGACGTACGTGAAATCAGCGGATATGCAAGAGACAAGAAAATTTTAAAAGAACTCGGTTGGTATAATGAAAACGGTCTTACTGTAGATGGGAAACTTGGAAAGTTATTCCCTGATTGCGTAATCATTTACCCCGTTGTGCAAGTTGAAGAAAATGATGATGAAGATTCTCCAAACTCGGTTGTCGAAAAAGACTGTGCTTGTCAAAACGACTTTATGGAAAATACAAGCATAATCCACCAATGTGATGAAATAAAAGCGTTTGAAGGTTTCTATAAAATTGCAATTCCTTTACCAGTAAAAAGAAATAACACAAAATAATCAAACCTACAGAAATTTCTATCATTACACAATCCCGAGGCCTCACATGAACGAACAGCAGCAAATCCTTTTTATGCAAATTCGATGTTCTTAGATACATCCGCGAAGGTTTTGGGATTTTCCATGTAGAAGGCGATGAGGCTGTTTTTTGAAGATGTAAAGTCATATCTCAAATTCAAAGGGGCTACCGTTTGATGCAAATTTCAGACTGGTTTAAAATCAGCGACAAAACTTTATTTTCAATGGATCTTGTGGCCATGATGGCCGTCGAAGACATCGCAGAAAGAGAGCAAAAATCCAAAGAAGATGTCCTCATCTCTTTCATGGAATCAAACACAGCGAAGATGCTCTACGACGACTCCACAAAGCTCTGGTGGGATGGGCCAGCCGCAACAGCAGAGGAATACGAGAAGGAAACAAAGAAACTCTAATTTTATTTATGTTATACGCATTGTAAAATTTCACCCGTTGCGCAAGCGCCAAATGCTAGGCTCGATCATATCCATGCAAGAGCATACAAAGCGAATGTCGCAAAAAATGCTTGCATTTTTTTATGACTGAGCTGAAGTTGCGGACGCGAAGCGTCAACCATGGCTGTGACACTCGCCTTACGCATTTGTGCCAACTTTTCAAATATTAGGTACATTAATGCAGCACGTGGTTCTCTGTCAAATGGAGAATCGCGTCTTTTTTTATTTCGGAATAAAGGGACGCCTCTAACATCAACTGTCCGTAATATGCGGAAAATGGAGGCGATTATGTCAATGCCTATAGATATCGAAACCTTGCTGAACAAGCAGCGGATCGAAAGTGAACGGATTGAATTCAAGAGGGGATGGAATCCGGCAAGCGTCTATCGCACGAATATTTTATTTGAAACGGTGCAGAAAGTGGCTGGTCGTGCGGAGGCCAAACGTTTTTGGAACTATCCGTACGAGGCTCTAGAAGAAGCTGTTGTAAATTCGCTTTACCATAGAGATTATAGTTTGCATGAACCGGTGGAGATATCGATTGAACCCGATGGAATTGACATTTTGAATTGTCCCGGTCCAGATTACAGCATTCCAATGGCAGCAATTGAAAAGGGAGACTATCTTAAAAGCAGACGCTATCGCAACCGCCGTCTCGGCGACTTTCTAAAGGAACTTGAGCTTACGGAAGGTCGTTCAACGGGTGTGCCCACAATTCAAGAAAAACTAGCCCAAAACGGCTCGCCACGAGCAACATTTGAAACGACCGAAGATAGGCTCTATTCTAATCCATATTCCCGTGCACGAAGGCTGCGGAGATGTCGTGGTGATGAAATCGGCGGAAGGATCTTTGAAAAATTCGGATAATACAGAAAAGTGGCCTAAAAAGTGGCCTAAAAAGTGGCCCGAAATTGCATCAAAAATTATGGAAATGATAAGCAGCAATTCTAAAATTTCTGTCATCGAGATGGAATCGTTATTGAATGTGGGACATACCACTATAAAGAAAATTATCAATGAGATGCAAAACGAAAAAATGATTCAACGTATAGGCCCTAATAAAGGAGGCCATTGGGAAACGATAAAATGATTGTACGCAAACAAAGCATTCTCCACTTGTAGATTTGCATCAATCAAGCATGGTGAACGTCAATGAGCATATCAAGCACATTTTTTGAAAAATACGAACTTGATGAAAAGACAACTGTTCGGAAATTCCGAACAATTCAAACGGATGGCAATTTTTGCAATAAGCGATGGGTTATGTAAAATTTTATTAAATACCTTGCCAACTTTTCAAATATTAGGTACATTAATGCAGCACGTGGTTCTCTGTCAAATGGAGAATCGCGTCTTTTTTTATTTCGGAATAAAGGGGCGCCTCTAACATCAACTGTCCGCAATATGCGGAAAATGGAGGCTGTATGGCTAAAAATAAAGAGAACATCCCTGCAAAAACGGTGGAGTCGCTGTTCAATAAGGTTGCGAACTTGATTGAACAAGCCCGAGCCCGTGTGGCTACAGCAATGAACGTTGCCGAAGTTTACACGAAGTACCAAATTGGGCGATACATTGTAGAAGAAGAACAATCTGGGAAAAAACGCGCAGAGTATGGGAAACAGGTTCTTGAATGCTTGTCAGAGCGTCTTACAGCTCATTATGGGGATGGATGGTCTTACTCGAACTTGAGACAGGTACGGCAATTTTTTCTGACCTATTCAAATTTGACAGACACTGTCTGTCAAATCTCGGACACCCCAAATTTCACATTAAGCTGGAGCCATTATCAGGTGCTCATGCGCATCAAGAATGATGAAGAACGCCGTTTTTACGAAATAGAGGCCACATCCGGGAACTGGTCCGTTCGTGAATTGCAGCGGCAGTATGGTTCAAGCTTGTACGAGCGTCTTGCGTTAAGCCAGGACAAGGAAAAAGTTGCTCGTCTGTCACAGGTTGGCAATGTGGTCGAAAAGCCCGAAGACATCATTAAAAATCCGGTGACACTGGAATTTGTGGGTTTGAAGCCAGACGCGTCGTATTCAGAAACAAGTCTGGAATCCGCCATTATCAATAAACTGCAAGAATTTTTGCTTGAATTGGGGAAAGGCTTTTTGTTCGAATCTCGTCAAAAAAGGTTTTCCTTTGACGAAGACAACTACTATGTGGATTTGGTTTTGTACAACCGACTTTTGCAGTGTTATGTGCTTGTTGACTTGAAGGTTGATAAGTTGACTCATCAGGATCTCGGGCAAATGCAGATGTACGTAAACTACTATGATCGCTATGTAAAGCAGGATTTCGAAAAGCCAACCATTGGCATTTTGCTCTGCAAAGAAAAGAAAAGAAAGACGCCTTAGTGAAATTGACCTTGCCTAAGGATGCAAATATCTACGCTTCCGTTTATGAGTTGTATCTGCCGGACAAGAAGCTTTTGCAGGCGAAGGTCAAAGAATGGATTAACGAATTTGAGAATAAATGATTCACTGAAAATAATTCTATTTTACACTATCCCAAAGTCGCACGAACGTTTCCCGAATTTAAAGCAATGCCCACCGCTCACGAAATTTTAAAATCGGTTTTTGGCTACGATTCCTTCCGCCCCATGCAGGAAGATATCATCAATCATGTTGTCGCACGCAACGACGCGTTGGTTTTAATGCCCACTGGCGGCGGAAAATCCATTTGCTACCAGATTCCGGCCTTGATCTTCAAGGGTATCACGGTGGTCATCTCGCCGTTGATTTCACTGATGAAAGACCAAGTGGACGCGCTGAACGCAAATGGCATCGGGGCGGATGCGCTCAACAGCAACAACGAAGAAGGCGAAAACGCGGCCATTCGGGAGCGTTGCAAAGCGGGCCAGACCAAGATTCTCTACATTTCGCCGGAGCGTCTGCAACGCGAAATCCCGTGGTTGCAGCAGCATTTGAACGTTTCGTTATTCGCCATCGACGAGGCGCACTGCATTTCGCAATGGGGGCACGATTTTCGTCCGGAATACACGCAGCTCGGCGGGCTACACCAAGCATTCCCGAAAGCGACCATCATGGCGTTGACGGCAACGGCAGACAAGCTAACGAAAGAAGATATTGTCCGGCAGTTGAATTTACGAGATTACAAACTTTTCGTAAGTTCTTTCGACCGCCCAAACTTGAGTCTCGATGTGCGACGCGGATATTCCGGCCAAGACAAGTTAAAGACAATTCTATCCATCATTTCGAAGCACGAAAACGAATCGGGAATCATCTATTGCCTTTCACGCAAGAACACGGAGAAGGTCGCGGCAGACCTTATTGACGCAGGGGTTTCTGCAAAGGCGTATCATGCAGGGATGAGCGCCGAAGAACGCAACCAAGTGCAAGAGGATTTCATCAACGACCGCATTGATGTGGTTTGTGCCACCATCGCTTTTGGCATGGGAATCGACAAAAGCAACGTCCGTTACGTCATCCATTATAACTTGCCAAAAAGTATCGAAAGCTTTTATCAAGAAATCGGTCGTGCGGGCCGCGACGGACTCCCTTCCGAGACGGTGCTGTTCTACAATTTTCAGGACATCATGACGCTTCGCGGATTCGTAAACGAAAGCGGGCAACGGGATATCAATTCCGAGAAGCTAGACCGCATGCAGGAATACGCCGAATCGCAAGTCTGCCGCCGCCGCATTTTGCTCAACTACTTCGGCGAAAACAACAGCAGCAACTGCGGCAATTGCGACATCTGCAAGCACCCGCCACAGCGATTCAACGGCACGATTCTCGTGCAAAAGGCTCTCTCGGCCATCAAGCGAACCGGCGAACAAGTCGGCTTTTCGATGACCGCAGAAATCCTCAAAGGATTCCGCAGTGAAGAAATTATCCAGAACGGTTACGACAAAATAAAAACGTTCGGCGTAGGTTCCGGCACAACGCTCAAGCATTGGCACGATTATCTATTGCAAATGCTGCAACTCGGCTACATCGAAATAGCCTACAACGAATCGAACCACCTTAAAATTACCGAAAGCGGTAACGAAGTGCTGTTCGGAAAGAAAACGGCGGAACTCGCCGTGCCACCGAAAATCGAAACAAAGCCAGAGACCAAACAACGCAAGACCCGGTCCAAGTACGCACAGTCTGGAGACGCTCGGTTCAACACCGACGACACGCGGCAATACACCGACGTTCCCGACAATGCCCCCACCGCAAGCGAAAGCAACAATGCAGACAAAATCTTATTCGAGGTTTTGCGAAAAGTCCGCAAGCAGATAGCCGACGAAAACAACTGGCCCGCTTACGTTGTGCTCTCCGACAAGACGCTGAAAGACCTCGCCTACAAAACGCCCTTGTCGCTAGACGAACTGCAAGACGTTTTCGGTTTCGGCGAAGTGAAAATCAAAAAATTCGGGCAGCGGTTTATTGAAGCGATTCACAACTACATGAGACAATGAAAAGCTCCGCTAATAACGAACACCCCCATAGCTAAAGACTAACCGCAAATAACTAAATTTCTATATTTGCGTCGTAAAATTAAAGAGGAAATTATGTCTCAGTTTAACGCTCATTTCAGAAACATCAACGGCGACGATACGTACCCGCTGACCGACGTCATTTACCGCAGCAAGGTCGATGGAAGCCTCTTGGAAGTCGAACACGACCGCGCAGCGCTCGCCAGCAAGAGCCCCGAAGAATGGAAGAAGCTCTTTGCTGAACGCCGCATGAGCTTCAAGCCCGAAGACATGAGCGGCATCTGGAGCAAGCGTGAAATGGTGCTCCCGGATATTCCGGTCGAAGACATCGTCACCATGCGCGAAGGTTGGAGCCCGCTCTTTGACGCAGCCCCGCTCGCCAAGGATTTGGGCATCGGTAGCCTCAAGGTGAAACTTTGCGGCAACTCCCACACGGGCAGCTTCAAAGACCTCGGCATGACGGTTCTCGTGAGCCAGGTGAACCACATCATCAAGAAGAAGATTCACCCGATTGACGCTGTCGCTTGCGCCTCCACCGGCGACACCTCCGCAGCACTCAGCGCCTACTGTGCCAAGGCCGGCATTCCATCTATCGTATTCCTCCCGGCCGGCAAGACCAGCACCGCACAGCTCATCCAGCCGATTTCTAACGGCAGCATCGTGCTCGCCCTCGACACCGACTTTGACGGTTGCATGAAGATCGTGCAAGAAGTCACGAAGGACAATCGCATTTACCTCGCCAACTCCATGAACAGCCTCCGCGTGGAAGGCCAGAAGACGATTTCTCCAGAAATTTGCCAGGAACTCGGCTGGACGGTGCCTGACACCGTGATTATTCCGGGCGGTAACCTCGGTAACGTGAGCGCTCTCGCCAAGGGTTTCGAAGACTGCAAGGCCATGGGCCTCATCGACCGCATTCCGCGCATCATCGTCGCACAGGCCGAAAATGCAAACCCGTTCTATCGCGCTTACACTCGCGGCTTCGACAAGCTCGAACCGGTTCAGGCCAAGAAGACTCTCGCAAGTGCCATCCAGATTGGTAACCCGGTCAGCTATCCGAAGGCCGTACGCGCCATCCAGAAGACAAACGGCATGGTCGTGAGCGTCACCGAAGAAGAACTCGCAAACGCAGCCCACCGCGGCGACCGCATCGGTCTTTACTGCTGCCCGCACACGGGTGTCGCTCTCGGCGCTCTCGAAAAACTTTGTGCCGAAGGCAAGATTGCGAAGGACGAAAACGTGGTCGTCATCAGCACTGCTCACGGCCTCAAGTTCACGGAATTCAAGGTCGGCTATCATGAACAAAAGCTTGCCGACATTGCAAGCAAGTTCGCAAACCCGGTTTTCAAGGCCCCTGCCGAAATCGGTGCCGTCATGGACATCCTCACGAAAGAGATGGCTGCACGCCGTCGCTAATGTGCAAACATTAGCTCAATGGCCTTGAGCCGTCGCTAATGTGCAAACATTAGCTCAATGGCCTTGAGCCGTCGCTAATGTGCAAACATTAGCTCAATGGCCTTGAGCCGTCGCTAATGTGCAAGCATTAGAATTGTTCCAATTTGGGAAACTGATGCCGTCCCCATTCGCGGACCATGACTACTAAGCAGCAGAGCTGCAAGTGGTCAAAGTGAACAGAGTCCGGCATGACAGACCATTTTAGGAAAATTTAACATCGTTTATTAGAAAAGCCCGCATCAATTGATGCGGGCTTCTTATTTTGACTAAATCAACTCTCCAATCCACGGGAACAAGTTATTTTTTTGTTCTAGCTTCTTGAGCAACTGCATATCCGGTTTCGCCTTGACCGCCTCAGCATAAAGTGCACAGACGTTTTCGTAATGTCCGCTCAAACGGGCACGAGCGTAATCTTCCGCAGAATGGTTATGAATCATGAACGCCCAGTCCGAAGCTTGGAACAGCACGAGTTCGCGAGCTATTTGCGACAAGAACCGTTGGGCAGTCTCGATTTTAAAATCCGCCGCAGTTTTGCAACCGCGAACAGCCGCAGACGTTCCGGCAGACTTTACACCACTCAAACCACGCGCAACCCCAGCAGCTTTAGAAATGCGCGACTTCAAATCATTCATCATTCCACGCATTTTAAAGAACATCGGGTACTGGAAAGCGACTTCATCGTTCATCCAGACTTCGCCAAAGCCGCCCTCGCCCCACGACGAGAAAATCGGTGCATGGACATCTTCATCTGCGATTTTTCCAGCAAACTTTTGCGACGACGGCACAGAATCTTCGAGCGAAGCCATTTCAACAACGTTCGAGCTTGCCGCACGTTCAAACATCTTTTCGATGAACAGCGGACCTTCGAACCACCAATGGCCAAAAAGTTCCGCATCGTACGGGCAAAGGATAGCAACCTTGTTGCCATCCATGTTCGGAAGCAAATTCGAAACAGTCTCTTCGCGGTTAGCAACAAACAAACGTGCATGGTCTTCAACTAAACGCAACGCATTCCACGGGCGATACACCTTCTTGTCTTCGCTCCCCGTAATGCGGTAATACTTGAGGCCCGTTTCGATATGCGCTCCTGCAGCAAGGAAGTAATCGCCTAAATAATCGCTTTCGCGTTCATGCGCAACATCCCTGAAGAACTCGCGATATTCAGGATGCCCCGGATAGCCCGTCTTACGGCTCCAGACTTCCATGGAACTGCTCTGTTCGCGACCAAAGCAATACAGCCCCGCAGGCGTTTTAATCGGAGCAAACACGCCATACTTCGGAGCCGGTTTCGCAAGCAGCACACCATGCGTTTCCAAGAAAAAGTATTTGAATCCGTATTCCGCAAGAATCGCATCCAAGCCTTCGAAGTATCCGCATTCCGGCAGCCACAAGCCCTGCGGCTTTTTGCCAAATGCATCTTCGAACGCACGGACTGTAATTTTCAGTTGCAAGCGAATCGCTTCGACATCGCTCTGGTACGCAGGCAAAAACGGGTGCGTCCCCACGCACGTGAGCAAGTTGATTTTGCCAATCTGCTCCAGACGCTTTAATGATGGGATAATTTCGCAACCGCAATCGCGTTCCCACGTATTGATTAATGCAATTTGTCTGCGGTAATAAAAATTCACCACTTCCAAGAACTCGGAATTGTTCTGAAGGCGGATTTTTTCGCGTTCAATCAGATCCAGTTGCTTATGCAAATGATTCGTAAAACGATTAAGCAAAAGCTTATCCGTAAGCATCGCGAGGAGCGCCGATGAAACGCTA
>JAEEGK010018445.1_pt1 | contig 15098 bp, 17 predicted proteins | sample 8958771 | NCBI WGS metagenome assembly JAEEGK01 (sample SAMN16246547, study PRJNA631951) | gut metagenome | biome: gut microbiome; feature: rumen; material: SC-attached | host: Bos | place: Iran: Karaj | collected 2018-10 | reverse complement strand
GACGAAGGCCTCTTCATGAGTACCGCAGAGTCTGCCGAAGGCCCTTGGAGCGAACTGCACTGCGTCAAGGCCGTTCCGAAATGGGAGGATCCCTGTCCATTCTGGGATGACGACGGACAGGCATATCTGGGACGGAGCCAGCACGGGGCCGGCCCCATCATCGTCCATAAGATGTCTGCAGACGGCCGCCAGTTGCTGGACGACGGTGTCACCGTGTACACCGGACCAGTGGCAGAAGGCACCAAGTTTCTCAAGAAAGATGGGTATTACTATCTCATCATACCTGAAGGAGGTGTCGGCGGCGGATGGCAGACGGTATTGCGCTCGAAAAATATCTATGGACCATACGAGAAGAAAGTAGTGCTGGAGACCGGCTCCACGACAATCAACGGCCCGCATCAGGGGGCACTGGTGGACACTCCTGAGGGGGAATGGTGGTTCTTCCATTTCCAGCAGACACAGCCTCTCGGAAGGGTTGTCCATCTGCAGCCCGCACGCTGGGTTGACGGCTGGCCGCTGATGGGAGTCGACATCGATGGCAACGGCATCGGAGAGCCAGTGATGGTGTGGACCAATCCATATATAAAGCTTGAGAAGGAAACGGTTCCTTTTTATCCGCAGACATCGGACGATTTCAGCGGAAAGAAACTCTCCCTTCAGTGGCAGTTCAACCATAATCCCGAGATGACGGCCGTCAGCCTTTCAGAAAGGGCGGGATGGCTCACCATCCATCCTCTGCCGGCTCCGGTCCTGCCTATGGCGAGGAACATGGTCACCCAGAAGCAGATGGGCTTTGCCGGCACGGTCACTACACTGGTGGATGTCTCGCAGTTGGCTGAGGGAGACCGTGCCGGTCTGTCCTGTTTCGGGCATCTCTTCAATGGAATCGGAGTGGAACGGAGCGACGGTGTCAACCATATTTATGTGGAATACAACGGGAGAGCCGAAATCATTGCTCCACTCAAGGGGAAGAAGATATGGCTCCGTGCAGATATGGATGCCAAGAAAAACGCCCATCAACTTTCATACAGCACAGACGGAAAGACTTTCATTCCCTGCAAGGAAGCCTATCCGCTATATTTCGGTTCCTGGAAGGGCGCAAGGGTAGGCCTTTATGCCTATTCAACATCTGAAGGCAGTGCAGGGAAAGCTCAGTTTGACTATTTCGAATACACTATTACAAAATAAGCCTGCAACATGAAAAAACTTTTGCTTCTCATCTGCATTCTTCTGCCGTTGTCTCTGGCAGCACAGGAAAGACTTGTACGCAATACGGATCCTTCTGCATCGGTGCCAGACTATATCCGGGCTGCATCGCTCTACGGAAAGACTATGGTTATCTTCGGCGACAGCTATGTGCAGAACCACGTCCGTCCTATCGAAGAGTCGTGGCACTACAAGATTGCCGACAAATACAATATGGAATACCACAACTTCGGCTGGAACGGAAACTGCGTAGCATATGACCGCACCGCCGAGAATTTCGGTCCTCCGATGTACGAGCGTTACAAAGTCCTTCCCGACAAGGCAGATTACGTGATAGTATGCGCCGGCCACAACGACGCCGACCGGATGGCGCGCAACGGTGAAGGCACCGATCTGTTCAGGGAGAAACTTATTGTGCTATGCGAAGGACTGATCGCCAAGTACCCCGGCGCCAAACTATGCTTCGTCACTCCGTGGCGCGTCCCAAGGGAGATGTTCCCCGAGATGACTGCTGTACTGCTGGAAGTGTGCGGCTCATACAGTATTCCGGTCTTCGACGCCACCCGCAACAGTGGCATCTATGTCTGGGACGAGCAGTTCCGTAGCCTGTATTTCCAGGGGCTCAGGGATACCGCCCATCTGAATGATGCTGGGCACAACCTTTTCCTCCCTAAGATGGAGCACTTCCTGCTCGGATTGTAGATGATGTCCGAGACCCGAGTCGGGTATCAGAAGAACCTCACAAATTCATCAAGCGGCTTATGAACAGGGTCGCGGGGTTCCTCTGCCCTGTAGCCTAGGGCGATGACGGCCGTTATGGTCTCGTTTTCCGGGATATTGAACTGCGCGCGAAGTCCGTCGCTGTCGCGCATACCCATTATGAGGGTGTCAAAACCCATTGCTCGCGCTTTGAGAATCAAATAGGCATTGCTGAGACCATTGTCGTGGGCGCCCCATTCATCAGCGAGTTCATTGGTCTGCTGGCCCTGGAAGAATCCGGATTTGCCCCTTTCGAATGTTGAGATCAACAGCACAGATGCATTGACAGCACTGTTTTTGTTTCCGCCAATCAAGTCAAGAACGGCTTCACGCGCCTCTTTGCTGACAGCAGCATAGTACTTGGTGGGCTGGAAATTAGCCCACGAAGGAGCGTTCTGGGTGGCCTTGAAAAGTTCATGCAACTGGGCCTCGGGTATTTCCCTTCCTGGTTCATAGGCCCGGATGCTTCGTCTGGAAATAAGCACATCATCAAAAGATGGAGCGGTGCTGCTGTTTGTGGAGCAGGCTGAAAGGACAGACAGCGAAATGACGGCACTTAATAAGACAAATCTTTTCATAATGGAGACTTATTGATTTTAACAATCGCAAGATACGAAAAGATATGCTTACTTTGTTGTCTGTCTGATATTATTGTCCTATGACCCTTGCCCAGTTATTCAAAAGGATTGTACCATATGTCAAGCCTTATCGCCTCCTGCTGGTCGCCACTTTGTCCCTTACCCTTCTAGGATCCCTTCTCGCACAGGTCAATGCCGTCGTGCTTGACCGGACCGTGGATGCGATCAATGCCCTCGTCGGATCCCAGGATTTTTCCTGGGGCAAGGCGGCGCGGATACTTACCATCGTCAGCGTTGTCCTTCTTGGCAAGGAAATACTCAGGGCAGGCATTTCATTCGGCCAGAGCATCTTCGGTGAAAAGCTCCGTATCAATATTTCCCAGCGGCTGTCTCTTGGCGTGGTGGAACGGATCCTCCAGTACCGTATGGCATTTTTCGCACGCAGCGACAATGCTCCCGGAATGCTTCAGGCCCGCATCGACCAGGGAGCAAGCAGCATCTCCCGTACCATCCAGAACTTCTTCATCAACCTGCTGCCGATGATTGTAAGTTCCGTTCTGGCCCTTGTGCTCATCTTCGCTGCGAACATATATGTTGGCCTGACCGCTCTTGCCATCGTGCCCATCTACTTCTGGATAACCTCAATGCAGGGCAAGAAACTGAAGAGTTCACGAAAGAATATGCGAGGATTCAACGAAAGGCGCAGCGGCAGCATAATGAGTATCCTTGAGAGTATGAACGTGGTCAAGTCTTTCAACCGCGAAGAAATAGAGTTGGGCAAGCAGACCGAACTCCAGGAAGGTTACTATGGGAATCAGTTGAACATACGGAAAGCCTCATTCGGGTTTGACGCGCTGAAAAGTTTCGTCAGCCAGACCGGTACGGTTCTGATTATCATACTGACATCATATCTCGTACTTATAGGCTACCCCGGAATGACCATCGGTAAGATTATGTATCACATTATGCTGTTCTCCAACGTGACTGCTCCGATCACGTCTCTTCAACGCATTTTCGATGACCTGAACGATGCCCTGGTCTATGCTGAAGGATACTTTGACATTGTCGATGCTGACGGAGAACTGGAGCCGACTGGCAGTTACCGCCCCGAAAAGGTGCAGGGCAATTTCGAGATGAAGGGTGTTGACTTCACATATCCCAACGGAACGAAAGCACTGTATGACATTTCCTTGAAAGTCGACAGCGGCAAGATTACCGCCCTTGTGGGGTTGAGCGGTGCAGGCAAGTCGACCATCGTGAATCTGCTTGACAAATTCTACGAGCCGGACTGCGGAACCATCACCCTGGACGGAGTTGACCTGCGGGAGTGGGACACCCGTTTCCTCAGGGAGAACATCGGCCTGGTATTGCAGAAGAACCATATCTTTGATGGAAGCATCGAGGAGAACATACGCTATGGAAAGCCCGACGCAACCTTCGAGGAGGTCGAGGAAGCCGCCCGGAAAGCCAGCGTCTACGACCAGATCGTCGCCCTGCCGAAGGGCTTTGAAACGGCTGCGACCCATCTTTCCGGCGGACAGCAGCAACGCATCGCTCTCGCGCGTATGTTCCTCAAGAACCCGCCCATTATCTTCCTTGACGAACCCACGGCCTCACTGGATGCCATCGCCACGGAGCAGATAAAGTCAGCCATCGATGCAATCAAGAAGGACCGCACCGTCATCATAATATCACACTCCATCTCCCAGATCATTGACAGCGAAATGGTATACGCCCTGAAGGAGGGACACCTCGAGCAGAGCGGCGACCCGGATGAACTGTATCGCAAGGGTGGAGTATACAAGGATATCGTAGATGCTTCCGCCCGAAGCCTGAACATCGAAAAACTGGCTCAGACCATTTCGCAGGGGGAAGCAGGCGAAGCGTGATTATTTTTTCTTCAATACGACGTCCTCTTTTGCCTCGAAGGCACCGTTGTACCAGTTTCTGTCACCTTTTTTTGTGCGCTTTACCTCCGGCTTTGCTTCGGCGGGGTTGAATTCTCCACCGTGAGCGTCACCGTCGATGTCTTCGAAAACGATCGTTACGTCATCCGGTCCATCGAAAACGCTCCGTTGCAGGAGCCAGGCGCCCGAGGCGTCCGTGAAGAGAGTGTCATCTACGTTCTCGTAGTGCCTGTGCTGGCGGACAGCCACTCTTATACCTTCAACTGGTTTGCCTGCTTCATCTTTTACAGTGCCAAGTGCCTTGAAATCAGCGTGAGGCGAGCCATACATAATCAGAGGTTCGCAGGAGGCGAATCCGAGCAAGCCCAATATGATTGTCAGCAGATGTTTCCAGGTGTTTTTGATACGGATTTTCATATAGTTTGCATTTTATGTAACAGACATTGGATGAGATTCCCTTCGGAGTCACGCAGATGCATCCCGTTGCCCTTGCAGTATTTCCAGTATCTGCAACTTCCGCAAATATCCTTCTTCATCCAACTGCGGTCACGGTAAGGTTTGAACCGGTTGTTCCATACCTCCATAAAATCATCCTTGTAGATATTGCCCTGAACGTAATCGGAACGGATACTGGCGCAAGCGGATATCGAGCCGTCAGCAAGGACGGACCCTATGGTGATGCCGGCGTTGCATTTAAAGAGATAGTCCCTGACATCTCCCTCGTAATTTCCCAGGAATCCTTCGCAGGCAAAGGAAGCCTTGATACGGCCTTCCTTACGGGTGTCCTTGATGAAATCCATCAGGCTGCGGAGTTCGCTGCCCGAAAGCTGCAGTTCGGGATCATTAGCCGCACGTCCCATAGGGAAGATTGTGAACAGCCTCCAGGCTTTCAGGCCGAGGCCGATAAGATATTCTTTCAGTTCAGGGAGTTGAGGCAGGCTGCGCTTGTTGACGCAGGTCACGACGTCGAACTCAATCTCGCCGGAATCTATCACCATCTTGATGGCTCTTGACGCTTTTTCAAAGGAGCCGGGACGTCCTCTCATCCAGTCGTGAACCTCACCGAGGCCGTCGAGGCTGATGGTCATAGCACGCAGGCCGCTGGCAAGCAGGCTCTTGTAGCGCTCTGGGGTAAGCGCAAGGCCGTTGGTAACCATTCCCCAGGGAAACTCGCGTTCATAGATGGCACGTCCGCAGGATTCAAGGTCCTTCCTCACCAGTGGCTCTCCACCGGTAATTATCACCATTACCTTATGTGAATCGTAAACCTTGGCTACTGAATCGAGTGCCTTGCAGAAATCTTCCACAGGCATGTCTTTCACCAGAGAATGGACGCGGCAGTCGCTGCCACAATGCCTGCAGGACAGGTTGCAGCGCAGCGTACACTCCCAGAACAACTGGTGGAGTTCGTGCCTGGCAACTTCCTCTTCGTGGAGCTTGCTTGTTATGTCCAGCGCTATTCTGCGCCTCAGCGAAAGAGATTCCATTATTTCTTATTCAAAACGACATCCGCCTGGGCCTCCATCCTGCCTCTATTCCAGGGGCCTGTGCTCTCTTCGGCATATTTGACATCTGGCTTTAATTCTGCCGGTTTGAATTCACCTCCGTGCTCCACTCCGTCGATATCCTCGAAGACGACGGTCAGATCAGGCACTGTCGGCCAAATCCTTTTCTCGAGGAGGTATCCTCCCTTGGAATCTGTGAAGATTGTGTCGGCCTCATAACCGATAATGGGATTCCCTGCGCGCGACCATTCCCGGCGAACGGCTACTCTTATGCCCTCTATGGGTTCCCCGGCCTCATCCTTTACGGTTCCAAGCAGTTTGAAATCCGCATACGGACTGCCGTACATCGCCAGTATTTCCTGCCCTTTGTCTGGATCCAGGACACCTTCTCCGCAGGAAGAGAAGCCGAGTGCCCCAAGTATGGCTACTGCCAGATGTTTCCAAATGAACACGATTCTACTTTTCATAAGATATCATTGTGCTTTCACTATATAAACGCACAAATGCCGGGAATACGTCATCTAAAAGTTGAAAAAATCAACTAAAACGTTACAAGAGGCCTTGACGAACAACACTATTTGTTGAAAATAAGCTGCAGAAATTCATAGAGGCTGCGGCGCCAGGTCTGCCATTCGTGGGCCGTGTCGGGAGAAACGTAGGTCGCTGCGTTAAAACCAAGGCCACGGAGCTGCTCAGCGTTCTGCTGGATACGCTCAGGATATTCCTCGGAGCCACAGGTCTCGAAAACTAGTTTCACTGTGTCCTTGCGCAGCAGCTCAGGATTGGAAACCACGCCGCCGCTGAAGATGCCCAGCCAGCCGAACATATCGCTGTGCCTTACACCCACCGTGCCAGTAATCATCCCGCCGAGCGAAAGGCCGGCCATAGCGCGATGGGCGGCGTCGGTCATCACGCGGTAATGTTTTTCGATGTCAGGGAGGGCCTCATTGAGGAACATTTCTTCGTAGTTCTCATTCCACCTGTCTGCGAGGGCAAGCCGTCCGCGGTTGTCACCGGGGCGATAGACGAAGTCGTTGTTCATCACGATGATGAGCGGCTCGATCTTGCCGTCGGCAATAAGGTTGTCTGCGATGATGGCTGCAAAGCCTGTGTGCGTCCACTCGGTCTCATTTTCGCCGGCACCATGCTGGAGATATAGTACAGGGTATTTCTTGCCCGGCCGGGAATCGTACTCGGCAGGGGTATAAACATATGCCCTGCGCCATTTGCCTTCTATGGCAGAGAAGAACCAGTGCTCGCGTACGTCCCCGTGAGGCACATCTCTCATCAGGTAATAGCTGTCTTGCGGCGATGGAATCTCAATGGTGCTCACCCAGCCGTTCGAATAGGTGAACTCCAGGCCAGGGTCGGGAACCTTGACTCCGTCAACAATCCAGCGGGCAATCTGGTATCCTACCTTCGGCGCCTTGGCGATGACGTTCCAGTTGCCTTCGGCATCTTGTTGCGCCGGAAATTCAACAAAAGCGAATTCCAGCTTCACGTCTCTGGCTGTAGCCGGGGCACTGAAGCGGAACCAGTATTCTCCTGCGTCATTGACTTTCGGGAACTCAGACTGGCGCTGCGTACTGGGAGTGCGCTGCCAGCCGTCAGGAGATGGGGGAGCAAAGGTGCCCTGGGCAAAGGCCGATCCGCACAATATGCACACGGACGTAATGGAAATAAGAAAGTGTTTCATCGGAATACGCGAAATAATGAATCCTTTTAATCTTCCTAAAGATAGTTAATAATCCGGGGAGATGCTACAAAGAGAAATGCAAACAAGCTAGTGAGATGAATTATGGAAGCCGCAGGCTGGGGAGGAAAGAGGACGAAAGTCCTCCCTCCGCTACGAGACAGAAAAGCCAGCCTCAATGGCTGGCTTTTATAGTAGACCAAACACTCCGAATCTCGAACCTCCGCTTCCTGGAAGGTCTAATGGGAATCCAGAGGTTCATTGATGATTTACACCGATATGGGATTCTTTTATGTAAATCGTAAATATAATTTATGTTTTTCGTAAAATTGGCACTATCTTTGTCTATCGATACCGCAAAATAAAAATGATAAGGATATGAACAATTCTACGCAAAAGAGTATCAAGAGACTCTCCATCGCCATTCTCACCATAGGTGGCATTACGCTTATTTACACCTACGTTCAGATGATTTCACAGTTGTGGCTGAACAACTTTATCATACCCATAACCTGGAATCCGGATATCAAAGGTTGGCAGATCTTTATCCTGGCGGCCAGGTTTGTCGGCATCACGCTTCTTTTTGCCCTGTGCTGCATCTTCCTGTACCGCATCAACAAGGGGCTGAAAGATGGAGAGATCTTCCCTAAATCCAACATCTCCCTCATCCGATGGTCGGCTTTGGTCGCCGCGCTCCTTGCCTTTGTCCACTCCAATTACGACGCCGTGGTGAAAGGCGAATCGGAGTTTATGCTCGATTCCAACACCATCCTAATTCCTCTCATCGTCCTTCTCTTCGCGGGACTCTACAAAATGGCCTATCTGGCAGCAAAAGATAGCAAGCTCGCGATATGATTACCGTCAACCTCGACAAAATGCTCTGGGAGCGCCATATGAAACTCTCGGAGCTCTCCGAAAAAATCGGCATTTCCCTTACCAACCTTTCCCTGCTCAAAACGGGGAAAGGCCGTGCCATCCGCTTCACTACCCTCAACAAACTCTGCAAGGTACTCGACTGCCTGCCGGGCGACATCCTGGACTACAAACCAGACCCGGAAGGAATTGAAATGGAGGAAGATATCTATGAGGATTAAACTACTGCTCGCCCTCGCATTCTTCCCTGCCCTGCTGGCGGCACAGGAGCACGTCACCGTCAGGGGGAGGATTATCAATGATCAAGGCGACGCTGTCGAATATGTCCAGCTCGGTGTTCCCAAACTCCAGATAGGGTCCATTTCGGCCGCTGACGGCCGCTTCGAAATAGATATGCCCTGTGATACGTTGGAGTTCTACCACGTATCCTATCAGAGAGCAGCCTATCCTGTCACCGGCCCTGCCGATGACGTGGTCATCGTCCTGCACGAACAGGAACTGCCTCCGGCCGTTTTCATCGGTGGAGACACTAAAGAGAAGTACTTGCTTAAGCCCGGAACGGGTTTGCTGAAGAGCATGGGAATCATCACCACGTCCATGCGGAGCGGACATCCTTCGGGACGGGAAATAGGTTCCGTCGCCCAGACTAAAAAGCCATTTCTTGTGAAAGAAATCCTGCTTACCGTCCGCAGCAACCATATCCCCGGCTGCGTGGCATCCATCAACATCTACCGCATCGAGGGTAAGAAGGAATCGTTTGTCAACGTACTCCACAAGCCCATCTACTTCGATGTCGCCGTTTCGAATGATCCGAAGGATTACGACATCCGGCCGGAAGAAACCCTTCTGCTGGAACCTGGCAAATACTTCATCGCCTTCCAGATTGTCGGATGCAATAACGAAGCTCTACAGGAATTCCGGGAGATGAGTATGGAATTCAATATCTACCTCAAGAGCAGCTATATCAGGGAAGTAGCCCTGGGGGAAATGGAACATCTGCCCGTCAACATCGGTGTTGCAGTTAAGGGGCTGGAGTATCAATGATAAACGAGATAACTTACGATGGTATTATTCTCCCTTTTCTTATTATATTTGCGAGGTTAAACCATAATCTAATGAAACTCACAAGATTATTTTCGTTCTTCCTCATCCTGTCGGTCGTTCTGTGCGCCTCAAGGTGCAAGGAGCAGCCCTCCAAATCCCAAGGCAGCGAAGAGGCCGTACCCCAGATAGTTGTTCCGTCAACTCCGGCCCCGACCCTGCGGCGCCCACGGTGTATTTCACTTCCGACATCAGCGCCGAAGGTATCGTGAGAGTATTTGAGGCGCTCGGCGTGCCTGCAAGCGAGCGCGTAGCCGTCAAAATATCCACCGGCGAGTCTGCAAGGAGCAACCATCTGCGCCCCGAGCTAATAAAGAATCTGGTACAGAAAGTAAACGGCACGCTGGTAGAATGCAACACGGCCTACGGCGGCAACCGTTCCACCACCGAGAAGCACCTTAAAGCCATTGAGGAGCGCGGCTACAACGACATTGCCACAGTGGACATCATGGATTCCGAAGGCACTTTGGACATACCCGTAAGTGACTCAAAATGGATAAAATACGACCGCGTAGGCAGCCACCTGCAGAACTACGACTTCATGATCAACCTGGCCCACTTCAAAGGGCATGCTATGGGCGGATTCGGCGGCGTGCTCAAAAACCAGAGCATAGGTGTGGCCTCTTCTGAGGGCAAGCTGTACATCCATTCGGCCGGGCGCAGCACCACCCGCTGGATGTCGGACAACCAGGACGGATTCCTGGAGTCGATGGCCGCAGCAGCGCAGGCAGTGCACAACTACTTCAAGCAGGAGGGCAAAGATATAGTCTATATCAACGTGATGAACAATATGTCGGTCGACTGCGACTGCGACGGCAATCCGGCATCGCCCAAGGTCAAAGATATGGGCGTTCTCGCATCTACCGACCCCGTGGCCCTCGACCAGGCCTGCCTCGACCTGGTATTCGGCCACACCGATTCCACAGGCGACGATGCCAAGCCCCTGCAGCAAAGGATCAACCGCCAGCACGGCACTCACATCACCGAGTATGCCGAGGAAATAGGCCTCGGATCAAGGAAGTACAACATAGTCAACATAGACGGCGACTAAATCAAATAAGCAAGCGGAATGGCCCTGAACAATATTCCCAAAGACTACACCCAAAGGTTTCTCCTTTCGCTGGCGGCTACTACGGTCTCCATCGTACTTACATTCGGCACCACCGCCATCATTGATCGCAAAAAGGAAAAAGCCGAGAAGCGTGAGATAGTAATGATGATCATGTACGACATGCGGGAAACCCTCCGTAAGGCTGAGGAGTGCGACAAAAATATGAAAGGCTTCTTCGACATTCAGCTTGACCTGATAGCCAATCCGCTGAAGTTCAAAGACAGCTATCTTCAGTTGCTCTCGCTCTTGCCGGCTTTCGATTACAGCACCACGACAGAAAACATCTTCCGGTCAAACATCGAGACTATCAACACCATCGGAAATGTTCTCTTCGTGGAAAGCGTGTCATCTTTCTACGACAAACGGAGCATGTATAAGACTCAAGTCATCGACAACTTCCGGACGGAGGGAAAACAATCTGCCGATGATTACAAGAGCCTGACGGAATTCAATTCCTCAATCTACCCTTTCAACAGCCAGTTGTACATTTTGACAATGAAGCGGGACTTCAATCAATGTATGCTCATGATGAAGGTAAGCGATAAAGACTTGGATGTATTCAGCGCAGAACGCGACAAACTGCTGGAGGCCACAAACGCCAACAACATTAATGAAGATATCAAGCCGATCATCGAAGAGAAGCAACAGCGCGACCTCAAAATGGAGCAAGCCCTTAAAGCAGCAGCAGCAGCTTCCAAGGACTTCTGAAAGAGGCAATCGCGGCGCTCAGAGCCTTAGGAGCCTGGCGAATTGCTCGCAGAGCCGGCTCCGCGCCTGCTTGCTCACCTCGCGGCCGGGCTGCACCATATCAAAGGCGTGCACATCGCCTTCGTACACATCTACCGAGGCATCTACCCCGGCCTCCTGCAGATTGCGGACATAAGTTAGAGTCTCGTCGTAGAACGGCTCGCCGTCCATAACAAAAGTGTAGCAACTCGGCAGGCCGGAATAATCTATTTCACGCGCGGGAGATGCATATTTGCTCACGGAATCCGTGCCGTACACATCGCCCAGATACATCCTCCAGCCCCAATGATTGAGCCTGGTGTTCCACATCTTGCCGTGATTGTCGGCCGACGAAGGGGTATCTTCGCTGTCGAGCATAGGATAGAGCGGAAGCTGCAGGGCAACGGGAATCACGCCCTTGTCGCGGGCATACAGGCACACCGCAGCCGTGAGTCCCCCGCCGGCACTCTCGCCACCCACCACGATACGCGACTTGTCGATGCCAAGTTCGTCGGCATGCGAATACATCCACTCCAGCGCAGCATAACAGTCGGTCAGCGCCGCCGGATAGCGGGCCTGCCACGAGAGTCTGTAGTCGGGATACACAACTACTGCCCCGAAGCGCTCCGAGAGCATAGGCGCGCACGACATGCCAAGCATATACAAACCTCCGTTCACATATCCCCCGCCGTGTATCCAAAGTATCCCGGGCACGGGGCCCGATGCTTCCTTGGGCTGCAGGACCATCATCTTCATTTTCCACCCCGGCGTCTCTATGCGTACGATGTCGGATGAATACGATCGGGCTATGCTGCTGAGTGCCATCAGGCTTGCAAGTACTATACAGACAAACTTTCTCATTTGACCTCGGCAAGCTCTCCTGTGGCCGAATCGATGATAAAGCCCCGCACAGTCACGTCCGAGGGCATAAGCGGATGGTTCACCACAGCCTCCACGGTGCTGCGTACCGAGCGCTCAGTATCGTGGAAGCCCTCCAGCCAGGTGTCAAGGTCAACGTCGCTGCGGGTCAGTTCCGCCTCCGGGATGCCCCGGCGGAGCATCTCTTCCTTAAAGTGACCGAAGCTCATATGGCAAGCCCCGCAAGTAGTATGCGCAACTACCATAATCTCCGTCACTCCCAGCTCATACACAGCCACAATAAGGCTCCGCATAGCCGAATCCCACGGCGACGGAATCACTGCCCCAGCATTCTTGATAATCTTGGCATCCCCGTTCTTCAGTCCCAATGCCTCCTGAAGCAGCACCGACAAGCGCGTATCCATACAACTCAGCACTGCCAGCTTCTTACTCGGATACTTGTCGGTCAAATGCCTCTCGTAGCCCTTACTAGCCACAAACTCGCGGTTAAACTCAACTATTTGGTCGATGGTGGACATATTCTTAGTGTTAGTATTAGTGTTTCTTTACGACCCAGACTCCATTTCGTCTGCCATTTTCACGGGCAATAACTCCCTTTTCAACCAAGCCGGCCATTATTCTTTTGACAGTCCGAAGAGATTTTCCAATTTGACGGGCGATATCTTCCTGTTTAGCCTTACAGTTTTCTCTCAGAATCTTAACAATGGCTAATTCTTCCAAAGTGCAGTCCAAAGTGTCATTTTGGCACTTTGGATTATAGCTATTGGCACTTTGAATTACCCCAACCGATAAATTGCGGTTCTTTAGCTCATTCTTCTCGTTAAGAATTAGATTTCGGAAGAAAAGAATTAGATATTCATCAGTAGCATGGATCCCTTTTGGGTAATTATTATAATTTGCTCGTACAAGAGCATTTCGGAAATACCAGGAGTGGTCCTTAAACATATCGTTCTTTACTTCAAATCCGAACGATTGAAGATACTTCATGGTAAACACTGCAATCGTACGCGTATTCCCTTCGCCGAAAGGATGGATTTGCCACACGCCAGCAATAAACTTGGCTATTTGTTCAATGGCCCTAGCCGTATCAAGAGAAGCATAATTGACCTTTCTCTCCTGAGAAAAGTCATAGTTCAATGTCTCTTGAATCATTGACGCGCTGGCATACAAGACCGTATCGCCATCTAAGACCCATTCCCGCTTGGTGATATCATAATCACGATAACGCCCTGCGAACTTGAATATACCCTGAAACAAATGACGATGAATTCTTGCCAAATACTCCGGGGAGAATGAAAAGGATTTTTCCGTAAGCAGCTCTTCTATACGCGCCGACACCTTATCAGCTTCCTCCGTTCTTTCGTCCTCAACTTCCGCCCTGGCGGCTTTGGACTTATAATAAGCGTCCAGCATCTGTTTGACATCATCAATGGTGATGTCTCCCTCTATGTGCTTCCTGGCGGTATCAATCAAGTAAGCCGACGGCTTCAGCCCATCTACATCCTGAAGGCCAATAGCCGTCTGCCAAGCAGCAGCTTTCTCTCTCCTTCCCGGTTCCCCCTGCCGGATATATTCATCAAATTCGCTCATGCTTTCGGTGCGCATATTTTTCTTAAAGTTAAGAAAATAAATCCACATAAACAAAGATTTGCAAAAAGTCTCGGGATGAGACATTACAACAGCATAAGCCAAAAACTCCTCAAAACAAAAGAGGCCTAAGCCAAGTAAGCTTAAGCCTCTCAATCTGAATTGGGCAGGATTCGAACCTCCGATATCACCGTCTCTATTGAGAAAGTGCCCGCTCCCGTGCGACCATCAATTCAGATTCTATTATGGTTCATCCGGCCCTAACATAGTATCATCTTTTAGCACTATTTCGACGTTCTTTTCCGGCTCAAGATAAAAGACTTGCTGAATCCAGTAGTGTTTGGTTGAAAGGGTGGTGGACATTGACGCATAAAGCTTAATCTTTACCGATTTACTGTTGGCAGTAAACGTGTGTATATCACCAGTGTTCGTCTGATTCATTGAATTACTGGCTATCTTCTCATTCTCTTGGTTGTATTCAAAGGCTATAAGATCCAGTTTTACCTTTGATTCAGGGGTGACGCCACTCAACTGCATATTGATGGTGTAAGTAGTTGGATCTGGAGCAATTCCTCCCTTCTCACAGGCATTGAAAAGAAAGCCGGCAAGAGCCGCAAGGGCAATAATAAACAGTCTTTTCATTTCTCTTCAATCATTAATCTATTCACAATCTTAACAACTACTTCTACCTGATTCTCCGGGTGAGCGTCCGGGGTAATCCGGGTAATGCGGACATCATAAAGATCATCCCAGCCCATATCCAGATACTTTGAGATATCGTGGTTCTCTCCTCTGGGGATAAAACCAAGTTTGAACTCATTGTAATAGATAGCAACAGCATAAGGATCAAACTTATTGTTCTCTTCACGTACGAAATAGAGTTTGGTTCCGATCTTGAGATGCTTGAATGCTTCACAGCCGTCCCAATAGCTGAAACCGGCAATGTGGAAGTTGGTTAAATGTACCTTCTTCACTTCGGGAGTTTCCATTGTTTGCATAAGTCAAATGATTTAATTCGTTTCGAGTACAAAGTAAATGCTGGGTTGTGCCAAATCACGGTACACTTGCAAAATGATTTATAAATACAACACCCCGGCCTAAACCGGGGTGAGGAGTGGTCCGAGCCGCCCGAAGCGTAACACGGACTATTTTAAATTGGGTTGCTAATCGACT